>Ga0209402_10000741_pt1 | contig 37903 bp, 60 predicted proteins | sample ArcticOcean_MG_C_3_FD_187437 | JGI IMG/M metagenome (GOLD analysis project Ga0209402, IMG submission 187437) | Marine microbial communities from western Arctic Ocean - ArcticOcean_MG_CB8_126 (SPAdes) (version 2) | ecosystem: Environmental > Aquatic > Marine > Oceanic | place: Arctic Ocean... | reverse complement strand
GGAGCCGCCACCTGTGAAAAGTATCTCGATTTAGTTTCCGTAACAGGAACGGGCTGTATTGAAACTTCTATTAGGCTGGACGAGGTGGGAGATGGCACCTTTAGAAGTACTCTTTATATTTCAGGAACCCAGAAAGGCCTGACTGGCAATTGGCCCGCCCTTAATCAATACGTGGTAGTAGATCCCCTTCCTGACCCGACTAATTTAATAAAAGACTCCTACTTCATGACGGGGGCGGATGGAAAGCGAGCGTGCGACAACTATCTAGAGTTTTATTCAATCACGGGGACAGGGTGCGCTAGCACCTCTATCGAGCAAATAGCTGGCCAGGACTATATTGTAGTTTCTGGAGATTGCAGCAGCAACACTTATGTTACAGGCACGGGTTGTTGCATCGAGACATTTAAGATTGGAGATACGATTTATGTATCGGGTACTTGTCCGACCTTAACTGGCAACTGGCCGTCAACACAAGAGACAGGCATCCACTCCCTTAATTCCAACCAAAAGATTGAGACCAATCTCCTTTATGGGGTTTATGATATAACGGGGGAGGGGGGAGCCGCCACCTGTGAAAAGTATCTCGATTTAGTTTCCGTAACAGGAACGGGCTGTATTGAAACTTCTATTAGGCTGGACGAGGTGGGAGATGGCACCTTTAGAAGTACTCTTTATATTTCAGGAATGAACAAAGGGGTAACGGGTAATTGGCCGATGCCACAAGTGACAGGCATTGACTCCCTTAATTCCAACCAAAAGATTGACACCAATCTCCTTTGGGGAGTTTATAACCTGACGGGTAGTGCGGGTATAGCTGATGGATGTGATCCCAATCATTACCTCGATTTAGTTTCCGTAACAGGAACGGGCTGTATTGAAACTTCCATTAGGCTGGACGAGGTGGGAGATGGCACCTTTAGAAGTACTCTTTATATCTCAGGAACCACCTCTATTACGGGACAGAATATTGGGGAAGGCGCAGGAGTTTTGAGCGGCATTACAGGGGACGATTGCGCTTATGATTTTCAATTCAAAACGATAACAGGAGGAGGGGACGTGGTCGTAACGGAGGAGGCCGATAAGATAATCATCACGCATTATGACGGCGGATCCCTCATCGTTACTGGTACAGGATGTTGCATCGAGACATTTAAGGAAGGCAATACAGTCTATATATCGGGTAGTTGCACCCCCTTAACTGGCAACTGGGGAGAGTACCCGACAGAAACGGGGAGCACCTCTTTTGACCAGAGCAACCTAGCAAAAGACTTTTATAATATCACAGGCGCTGACGGGAAGTCCGCTTGTAAAAACTACTTGGAGCTTTATTCGATCACGGGCACAGGATGCACCACTACTTATACCGAGAGTATCGACGGCCAGGAATACATTGTGGTTTCTGGGGATTGTATCGTTCCTGAAGGAGGAACCTCGTGCAGTCTTTTAGCTGGGCCCGCAGAGTCTATGGAATGGATAGATGCGGAAGAAATGATTTTAGACTGCCTAGGATTACAGTGGCTCACAGGGATACAGGTTTGTACAGGAACTGGACAAATCTTTACAGGCGATTTCTTGGTTAAACCTAGCGTGGTATAATAATGGCTCGCTATATAAAAAATTTCGTTAATAATGATGACGAATGCTGCGATGACTGCCAAGATGGCCCGTGTGAGTCATGTGGTTGCCCTCGCCTATGTTATTGTGCTTATAATGAGGAAAGTGTCCAAATACCTGCGGTGGTAGAAATCCTAGGGTACACGTATGTTTATCAGGGTACTGAGTCCGAGTGTTATTATTATCAATGTGGGTGTACGTCAGACTGTTGGACTACGAGGCTTTACTACTCCGACTCACTCGGGGTGAATGGGGCTTGGAGTGTTGACCCTGAGGCTAGCGCAGGGGGAGTCTACACCAAAGATGATTATGAAGCGAGCGAGTGCGGTCCCCTGGGCACTTACTGGGACGGCTCTAATGATACGGAGTGTACGTTAGTTTGCGAGTGCTGCGACCCGTGCACAGAGATTGCCTTTGGTTGTTCTATAGATGGCGACGATCCCCCAAATTGTGTTTAATAAAATTTCCGCTAATTGAAAAACAAAAAGCTATTTATACTATCTCATACATAGCTTATTACCTATATTAAGTGTATACCCTTAAAATGCCTTTACCAACAAAAAACAAAGACGAAGACAAGTCAAAATTCATGGATCGCTGCATCAGTAACGACGACATGAAGAAAGAATTTTCAGATATAAAGCAGCGTATTGCTGTATGTTTAAGTCAATTTACAAAGAAAGAAAAATAACATGGCAACCTCACATACAATCCCCAGTAAATTAGTCACCGATGGCACCGCCGTTACGGCATCCTCTAAAAAAAAGCTGTATATCACGGCTATTTTAATAGCGGGAGATGTCATTGTAGATGGAGTGACATCCAGCGCCGCAGGGCCAGTTGCTCTTCCATCCCCTCTCATTTGTGACACCTTTACCCCAGCGGCCGCAGGACAAGTAGCTTATTACGAAATATAAACCTTCATGGCAACGGCGCTATGAATTTTTATATACTAGTACTCATTTCAGCCCTTAGCATATCAGCTACAGGAGCTTATTTTAGTATTCTAGGCTTGGCCACCATGTTTCCTGGTGCTAGCATTGCCGTAATCACCATGGGTTCTGTCTTAGAAATTGGCAAAATCGTTGCGGCAGTTTGGTTACATAGAAATTGGCGTACAGCTAATAAATTAATAAAAGGCTACCTGACGGCGGCCGTAGTAATACTTATACTCATTACCAGTATGGGAATTTTCGGCTTCCTATCTAAAGCTCATATCGAACATAGTTATCTTACCGAAAAAGAAATGGCGGCAGTAGAACAAATAGAGGAGAAGGTTTTGAGAGAGAAGCACTTCATCACTAGACAGGAGTCTTATATTGTCGAAGAAGAAAAGCGATTAACCTCCTCTAAGGATATTAACTTAATAGACATACAGAGAGAAGAGAAAAGAATTGAACAACTTAATTCTCAATTAAATAAAGATGTGCAGTTTGAACAAGATCGGATTGATCAATTAGCAGAGAGGCGCAGGGAGCTTGATACAGCAGCAGCCACTTTAGAAGCTGAATCAGGGGGTTTATTTTCTAATAAAAAACAAAAACTGCAAGCGCTTAAAGAACTACAAGAAGAAGAGCGCGCGTCCATTCAGTCTAGCATCCAAGCAGGAGAGAGCAAGATTAATGTACATAGGCAGAAGGCAGACACAGAGACCAAAGAATCTCGCACAAAAATAGCAGAATTTCAGCAGGCAAGGGGAGGAGGTCACTCAGAAGCGAAAGAAGAAATAGAAAAATACAATACATTAATCAACGAAACGACAGACAGGATCAATGACCTTGAAGTCAGTAAGATTATCTTTGATGAAAAAGTTCGTACCCTAGAAGCAGAAGTTGGCCCCGTCAAATATATAGCCAAACTATTTGAAGACTTAGGGGGCAGCGAAATTAAATTCGACAAAGCGGTAAGGCTGGTAATTATTGTATTGATTTTTGTTTTCGATCCTCTAGCTATCCTTCTTATCTTGGCGGCAGTACAAGGGCTAAACACAGGGAAGTCAGTTGGTGCAATACCACAAGAGGCTTCTGATGCTGGAGTTAATAATATAAAGAAAAAAGTTATTCATTTAGAAGAGCAGCTTAAAGAAGTGGCAGATAGTAGAGACGTAGAAGAAGCGCTAGATCGAATTCAAGCATTAAAGTCGCAGCTCCCAGACGAAGAAGAGATAAAAGATATAATTAATTTCTATAAAAAACAGGAAGATAAAAAAAAAATAACTAACGACAAGCATGGTTTGATTTTTTATAAGGCGGCTCGCACAGAGTTTAAGAAAATACAAAAGATAGCAAGACACAATAGAAGACAAATTAACCTAGTAAGAAAAAAAACCGAAGAGAATAAAAGCGACAATAATTCTAATTTTAAAAAATTAGTAGGAAGAATTACGAAAAAGGTGCAAAAGTTTTGAAATCAGACAGCCCGTGAATATTATAAAGCATGAAATACATTACATTATTATTGCTATTTGTAAGCCTTAATCCTATTTTTGGAGAGGATTTAAAAAATAGAAAACGAGTCGCCAATTTTCTTCAAGACATTTCCGTTACTATTAAGTCCGAGGGGAAGTGGAGTAAGTCAGAAGGCTCGGGAGTTCTTATCGTAAGAGAAATCGAAGGGGAGGAAGTCACTTTCGTTTGGACGGCGGGCCATGTAGTGGATAACCTCAGAACCGTCAGGGATGTTATTGATGAAAACGGACGCCCACGAAAGGTTGTAGAATTTAAGGACGCACAGATTGTCAAAGAGTTGGTGGCAGAGGGCAGGCGTGTTGGAGAGATTAAGATGGACGCAATGGTAATTAAATATTCCAATGCAGATGACGGACATGACCTAGCCCTTCTAATGGTGAGAGCCAAAGATTATTCAAAAGAAAGCGCTAGATTTTATCTTAATAAAGACGACGCCATCATTCCGATTGGGACGAGCCTTTTTCACGTAGGTTCTTTATTGGGTCAGATGGGGGCAAATTCAATGACGACAGGTATTGTTTCTCAAGTAGGCAGAATCCACGGGAAAAGAGAGTATGACCAGACTACTGTTACCGCGTTCCCAGGCTCCTCGGGAGGAGGAGTGTTTCTTACCGATGGTCGTTATGTAGGCATGCTTGTAAGAGGGGCTGGAGAGGGTTTTAATTTAACGGTCCCAATTAGACGCATGAAGCGCTGGGCAAAGGAAAACGATGTGCTTTGGGCTCTTGATCCCAATATTGACTCTCCTTCTTTAGAGAATCTTGAAAAAATTGCGGTAGAGGATAGCGGCCTTAAAAACGGGGGCGAGGGAAGCTCGTCAACCGAGTTAACTAAGTTTCCTTTTCTCATTAAGAGGGAGCCGAAGCTTGACATTTATAAGTAAGTAGTGTAAACTCTTTTTAGTTATTTGATATGGGGATGACAAGGATTCGACTTGTTAGCTAAATTTTTTATTGCAAGTAGGAGTGGGCTGGCTCCTTAAAAAGCCTAGGCTTATATATAAGTGCCAATTCTAAACTTGTAAAAGGTCTGCTTGACCGCTTCAATCCTTCTAAGAAGGTGGCAACCCTCAAGGTTGCAGCTCGTAAGAGCGTTGCGCGTCAGCTGGCTGTTGCAGCATAAGCTGCCCCCCGCCTCTTCGACGCAGATAAAAGAAGGTGGGGACGACATCTGCAAAAACAGAAAAAGTTATTCATATTCATAAACTGTAGTTCGCTGAGTATTCGGAGACAAATAAATGAAACTGAATGTTGAGTTTGCAACAACATAAAAAAGCAGGACAAACTTGTAACGAGATAAATTATAGATCTACACAAGGACGCGGGTTCGACTCCCGCCATCTCCACCATTTTAACGAGAGTAAGACTCTAGCTTTGCTATAACAGAATTTAAATTTCTACACCCTAATCGAGGAATGCTAATAGATCCTCCGCGCTCTCGGATTGAAATGTTTACAGGGTAATTTGGAGGAACAATATCCTTAACGAAATCCCATGCTCCATATCGTTTGAGCCACCGCCAATATAAATCCTGGCAAGAGGGGTCGCATTCTAAAAGATTTTCATTATCTAAAAAACAAGAAGAATATAATGTTACATCCCGAAAACACGTAACTCTGCTGGGAGGCTCTGTAAGATGAGCGCTAATAGATACTAACATATATAAAGTTACACGCAAAATAAAAAGTTCTTTTAGCTTTAAAAACCAGCCGCCACTCTTATTATTATAATAATGCCAGACGACGTAAAAAAAACCAAAGAAGAGTTAGTTAAAATTAAGGCCGAAACACTTAGGGTTGAGGCGGAGACCTTGAAACTCAAAGCAGAAACACGCAAGATTAATGCGCAAGCAGATCAAAGCGAATACATGGCACGAATGAACTTGATAGAGGCTAAGAAAAAAGAGCAAGACTGGGGGAGAGACAAAGCTCATGACGAGGAGAACATGGTTTACCGCTTTAATACGGGGGTAGACAAAGCAAATGTCAACAAGTGTATGTATAAGTTAACCCAGTGGTCACGAAGGCATCCTAACTGTGACATTGAAATTGTCTTTTCCTCGGGAGGAGGTTCGATTATTGACGGGTTTGTTTTATTTGATTTCATTCAAGAGCTCCGTTCTCGCGGGCATTGTGTCACTACAGGCTCTCTAGGAATGGCGGCTTCTATGGCAGGTATTTTATTGCAGGCAGGAGATCGTCGGTGGATTGGGCATCAGGCTTGGCTTATGATTCATCGAGCAGCCTTTGGCGCTGTCGGCAAAACGTTTGAAATTGAAGATGAAGTAGCATGGATAAAAAGAATTGAAGCTCGCATCTTGGATATTTTTGCAAAAAGATCTACCCTTAGTAAGGTTAAAATAAAAAGAAACTGGGACAGAAAAGACTGGTGGATCTCTTCGGACGAAGCCCTAGAGCTCGGTCTTGTAGACGAGATAAGAGGGGAGTTAAAGTGAATCGCGCACCATTAATTTATAGCGCACTCAAGAGCTACAAGAAGCTTCTTCATGCCTTTGGAGGAGAAAAAGGGGCTTTCAATATTTTCAACCAGGGCTTCCTGAGCGCCCACGAAAGCGCCAGCCTCACCTCTGTTCTAGAGCTTAAGCACTTGGAGGAGGTTATGAGTGAGATAGATACTTTACAAATTCCCGCCTTGTTTTTCATTAAGATAAAGGAGGACCCCGAACCCTATATAAGCGCCCTTTACTCAGCCTTGTCCCAAAAAATAATGAGGGTTCATTATTTTCTATTTGAAATAAATACGGACGTAACTGTAGCCCTCATACAAAGAGTGCAGAAGTACTACCGTCAGGTTAGCCCTACCCCTCGTATCTTCAATCCTCACTCTCGTATACTTACGGCTTATGCGGATATATAAAAAGCTTGTATTTTAGTGCGAAGTAGTATAAGATAGCGCGATGAGTAAAGAAAAATCAGGGGATTTAGTAAGCGAGAATAGTGCGGGAGTCAATAGGATACTCCCTCATAAACATAAATTAGCATGGGATCTCTTTCTTAAGGGTTGCGCTAATAATTGGATGCCTACAGAGATATCCATGCAAGAGGATATAGCTCAATGGAAGAATGGAGAAATCTCTAACGATGAAAAGCTTTTAGTAAAAAGATGTTTGGGTTTTTTTGCTGGCAGCGAGTCTCTGGTTGGAAACAATTTACTTCTTTCTGCATTTAAATATATTACAGACCCAGAGTGTCGCCAGTATATTTTGAGGCAGGCTTACGAGGAGAGCTTGCACAACCTCACTATTGTGTACATATGCGATAGTCTCGATCTCGATGTAGATGAGGTCTTTCGGGCTTATGAAACCATCCCCTCTATTAAAGCCAAGATGATTTTTTAATAAACATTACGAGCGACTTAACTAGAAATGATTTTAGCACCAGCACACTAGAAGGCAAGAAGGAATTACTTAAGAACCTATTTACTTATTATATTATATGTGAAGGAACTTTTTTCTTCTCTGGCTTCGCAATGCTATTGGCACTGGGCAGGCAGAATAAATTACAGGGAGTCTCCGATCAAATTAAATATACATTGAGAGATGAGAGCTTGCATATTGAGTTTGGGACTTATCTTATTAATACTTTAATAGATCAAAACCCTAAGATTTGGACGAAAGCTATTCAAGAGGAGTTCACAGAGCACATGAAAAAAACTGTGGAACTAGAAGTAGCTTACGCAAAAGATGTATTACCCACAGGAATCCTTGGATTAAATGCCGATATGTTTGTAGACTATATGCATTATATAGGAAACCGCCGATTAGGAGCGGTAGGGTTGGATTATAGATTTCCGAGCGACCATAACCCCTTTCCTTGGTTATCTGAGGTAGTGGATACGCAGGCTATGACTAACTTCTTTGAAAGAAGGGTGAGGGAATACCAGCAGTCAGGCTCCCTAGAGGATGATTTTTAGGCTTTAAATTAGATTATCGTCCTTGACATAAGGGATAGGTTGTGATAGTATAGGTGTTGCAATGAAAAATAAATGCCTTAATAAAAGACAAATCATTCAACGTCATATCAACGAACCCAAGACCAATAAGCGGCCCTTTTGGAAGAAGGAGATGACCCTTCTTAATAGATTTTTAAAAGAGTTCCCTGATCAATGCTTCTGGAGCAATGTAGATTTTGGCCAAAAGTTTGACAGCTTAGCTATTTTAGCTAGCACTAATTGGAAAAAGCTTGTAAAAAGGAAGTTTGGAGAGTATAATTATAAAATACCATCGCCCGTAATTCATAAATTAAGCGATATAAAAGAAGGAGAAGATGCAAACATTGAAAAACAAAGAAGAACAATCAAAGACTTTTTGTCAACCTAAAATGAGCGACACACTAGATAAGATCAAGGCTTTCCTCGCGGACAAGGATAATAAAAAATTTCATTATAATGATCATGAAGAGCTTGATTATAAAGTGCCGACAGGAAGCTTGAATCTAGACCTTGCACTAGGAGGAGGTCTACCTACGGGAGTACATCGTTTTACTGGAGTAAATGAGGGAGGGAAAACATCGTGCGCTTTAGCTGTTGCGAAACGCTTTCAGGATCAGTTCGGAGACAAGGGGATGGTGGTATATGTGAAAAGCGAAGGCAGGTTGGGTCCAGAATTAATGAAGCGCTCGGGAGTAGATACTTCCGAAGAAAGGTTTTTTAAGTTTGACTGTAACGTCTTCGAGAAAGTGTTTGAATTAATTCGCATGCTTGTTCTTCAAAATAAAGATGAGAAAAAATATCTTTTTATCGTAGATAGCGTAGATGCCCTCTGTCGGCAAAATGATTACGATAAACCTTTTGAGGATAGCGAACAGGTAGCGGGCGGAGCTTTAATTACCTCTGTTTTTTTAAAGAAAATGGTTTTACCTATTTTAAAACTTAATCACATGATGATTTTAACCTCCCAAGTTCGAGTAGAAGTAGCCACGAACCCTTATGCTGCGAGAGGCGGCCCCAAGACCAAACAGGCAGGAGGAAATGCAATCAAGCATTATGCTAATTTTATCTTGGAGTTTCAAGAAAGATATATGAATGACATCATTTTTGAGAATCCAAGCGCCTCAAAACTGGAGGACAAAGGTAATCCTATTGGGCATATCTGCAAGATTATTTTTCGTAAAAGTGTTAATGAAAAAACAGGAGCTTCCGTAAGATATCCTATTCGTTATGGGCGAACGGGGGGAACTTCTGTGTGGTTAGAGAAGGAGGTGATAGAGCTTGCTTATCTATGGGGATTTCTAGAAAAGAAGGGCGCATGGATTTCATTAGATAAAGATATTGCTGAAAAATGCCAAGAGAAAGGTATAGAATACATCGAAAAAATACAAGGGGAACCGAAATTAATAGACTATCTAGAGAAGAATGGAGCTTTTAGGGATTTCTTACTTAACTTAATTAAGGAAGAAGTAGATTCTATTCAATGAAATTCAAAACTCTCGTAGGAGCAGTCAGAAATATATCCAATGCAAAAAAATATTTAATTGATTGGGAGGGAAAGAGCAGGAGTAAAATACAAAAGAGCACAAAAGACTTTCTTAAAAAATACTGGCACAATCAGGTAGTCTTCGAGGAGTTTCCCGTTGCAGGCACTAAGATGTCCTTGGATTTTTATAATGCAAATAAAAAAATAGCTATAGAGGTACAGGGCGAGCAGCACCGCAGGTATACCCCCTTTTTTCACGGAGGAAACAAGTATAATTATATCAATCAATTACGAAGAGACCAGAATAAATTAAAATTTTGTAAAATAAACAATATTCAGCTCCTTGAAATTTACAACCTCAAGGAATTAACTCCGTCTTTTTTTAAAAAACATGGGGTTTTACTTTAATAAGTGTAATATATAATAACTATGAATTTCGATCCAGAAGATCTGCCCCAGTTTGAGGTGCCCAGTAAGCTTTTTGATAAAATATATGAGTTTTCAGGCCCAATAGAGAGTGTTAGAGGGGTGCTGTTGGTATATTTGACTCAAGACGGCTCACCTTTAATTTATGCTCGGTATGGCAGCAAGATAGTAGAGTTTGGGCTCAGAAAAGCTATGGAGTCCTATTTGCAAGAGGCCGAAGACACAAGCTCGGTGTTTGGTATTGATATGGGAATGGACGGAGACGAGGGTATTGAGGAATCATAGTTCTTGACATTTTCTCAATATAGTATATTCTTATATACATGATTGAGTCGAAGGAACTTGAGAGACATCTCTTAGCAGGATTAATTAAACACCCTACTGTTTATGCGGAGTTAGCTCCATTTATAAATGAAGGAGATTTCTCCACGCAGTCCAGCCAAGTACATGCTACGATATTCAAAATACTAAAGAATTGCTTGGAGAGAGGAGAGCATGTGGATGAAGTGGTTGTCGCTCAAAAAGTACAAGACTTTAACATCTCCTTCAAAGATAATGTTGATGTAGGGCAGTACATACACTCTTTAGGTTTGCGGAAAATTTCTAAAGATGGAGTCCTTAACGCTGCCAAAGAGCTTAAAAAAGTTAGTGTCCGACGCTCCATTCGCCTGGCCGCCATAGACGTAGCCAATAAAATGAAAAGTCTGGGCTCTAACCATACTTTTGATGAGATAATCCAGCATGCCGATTCGCTTTTTAATAAACAGATCGACCTTTATCATTCTAATGATACCCCCCATAATATTTATGACTCTATGGAGGGCTTTATTGAGGAGCGCGGAGATAACCCGAAGACCGAATTTGGTTTCATGGGTCCGTATGAGAGATTAAACGAACTTTATGGTTCTCTTTTAAGGCCTGGGAATATTTCCGTGGTTGTTGCTCGTTCGGGAGTAGGAAAGACAACTTTTTGCTTGGATTTTGTTACTAAAGTTTCGGAGAAATATGATAATGTCCCCGTTCTCCATTTTGATAATGGAGAAATGTCACAAGAAGAGTTGACAATGAGGCAGTGTGCCGCCCTTTCTAAGGTTCCTATTCATTATTTAGAAACGGGGCTTTGGAGAAATAATGCAGATTTTGTTCGGCGAGTGAGGGCGGTATGGAAGACAATTAAGAACTTTAAGTTTTATTATTATAATGTTGCAGGCCTTAGCGTAGACGAGATGACTAATGTTATACGTCGATTTTATTATTCCAAAGTAGGAAGAGGAAACCCTTTGATTTTTAGTTTTGATTACATTAAAACCACAGATCAAGCCCAAAATAAGAATCAGGGCGAGTGGCAGGTGGTTGGAGATATGATTACTCAATTTAAGAATTTGATTCAGAAAGAGATACTTGGAGATGATGGCCCGCTTATTTCTATGATTACCAGCGTTCAGAGTAATCGTTATGGAATTACTACCAATCGTCGTGCAGAGAATACAATAGATGACGAAAGTGTGGTTTCTCTTTCTGACCGCATCATTCAGTATTGTTCTCACATGTTTCACTTAAGGCGGAAAACGCTCGATCAAATACAGGAAGAGCCTGATGATTTCGGTACCCACCAGTTATCTTGTTTAAAGTCCAGGCATTTAGGTTCTAATTTTCAGCGAGCCATTCAGCCTATTGAAATGCCCGATGGCTCCAAGCGGAATAATTATATTAACTTAAAAATGGATAATTTTTCCATTGAAGAACGTGGAGATCTTCAGGATATGGTAGATGCCTTAAACCTTGTCAATCTGCGTCCCCAACAGGCGATTTTAGACGACATCCCTGATCTATTATGAGCGTTGACGTAAAAGAAGTTTTAGAATCTTTGGGTTATAAATTGACCGATAGGGGCCAATATTGGCAGACTAACGCCATGTTTAGGGATGGCGATAATAAAACCGCCCTCCAGATTTATAAAGACACGGGAGTATGGAAAGACTATGTGCAAGACACTCCCTATTCAAAGTTTGAGGCTTTAATCAAAAAGACACTGGGCACAAATAACAAACAGGCTTTACAAAAATACTTAAAAGACTCCGACCTAGACCAGCTTAAAGAAAAAAGGCAGCCCACTGATAAGCTTGAAATGGATGAGATTTACCCCTCTGACGTGCTCTCCAAATTACTTCCTCATTATAAATTCTATAATGACCGAGGAATCTCCGATAGTACCCTAAAATTTTTCATGGGAGGCTTTGCAACCTATGGTCAAATGAATAAGCGTTTTGTGTTCCCGATTTTTAACCAACACCAACAGATTCATGGTTTTGCTGGAAGAGATATGATTTCTAGCGACAATAGGCCCAAATGGAAACATATAGGAAGAAAATCTAAGTGGATTTATCCCGCCTACCTAAAAGATAGAGAGGGGAAATCAGTAGTTGATTTTATCATGGAAGCGGGCTCTGTTATTTTAGTTGAAAGCGTTGGAGACCTTCTTTCCTTGCATGACCGAGGAATCAAAAACGCTCTATCAACCTTTGGCCTAGAGGTCTCCCCTGCCTTAACGTGCTTTCTTTCTGGGCTTGGTATAGATGAAATTATTTTTGCATTTAATAACGATGATTCCAAAGAAGAAAACCGAGGGTTAAATGCCTGCATTAAGAATTATTTGAAGTTGCTGGGACACTTTGATGCTGCTACCCTTCGCATTTGCCTACCCACCAAGAATGATTTTGGAGACATGGATAATGAAGATTTTTTAGTCTGGCAAAAGAAGTTGGCAACCCTTGATCTTCCACAGCAAAGAGTCCATATTCGATCGGCGGCAGAAACCCTACTTAAAAAAGGAAAGTTGTCAAAAAACATAATGAATAACATTAAATACCTCAATGAGTAAACAAAAATTAACCCCTCTTTCGGCCAGCAGAATTAAGACCGCACAAAATTGTAGCTGGACTTATTTTTGCAAGTATATCTTAAAGCTCCCAGAAGCGACCAACGAAGGGGCTTCTAAGGGCTGGATTTGCCATTTGGTTTTTGAATTACTTGGGGCAGAAAAGCATGCTTTTCACCTGAAGAAGGCATTAAAGGAAGGAAGTATTTATGCTTCCAACGCTCTTGAGAGGTTGGTAACTATCCACGCCAATCGCCTAGGAGTTAATTACGAAGAAGCTTTAGTTGATATGGATGAGATGGCCCTCAAGGGTTTAAAGTATGACTTTTTTGGAGGAGTTAAGACCAAGCCCAAGGAGGCGATTTCAGAAAAGGATTTCGATCTAGTCGTGGAGGATGGAGATAAAAATTATAGAATTAAAGGCTTTATTGATAAGCTGTTTCTCTATAACAAACACGCTGTTATTCGCGACTTCAAAACCAGCAAGCAAGTATTTAAGGGTAAAGACCTTACAGATAACCTTCAAGACTTAATGTATTCTTTGGCTATTAAAAAATTATACCCCAAATATAAGAAAAGAAATTCCGAGTTTTTGTTTCTTCGCTTTCCTCTTGGCGAGGATTTATTGGGAACGCCTCAAAAAGGTTTGCTCGAGATGGAATCGATTGGAGACGAAGAGCTAGAGGGTTTTGAGTACCACTTAACGGAGATCACTAAATACCTTAATGATTACACACCCACGAAAGCCGTAGCTAGTTTTGCGGCAACAAAACCCTACCCAAAGGATGGTTCCTTTGGGGGGCCTCTTTCCTGCGGCAAGGAGGGGTTTAAGAAATTTAGAGGAGAGCATTTGCTAGATCAAAATGGAAATAAAATCCCAGCTTATATTTGTCCCTTTAGACGTCCAATGTCTTATTATGCCTTAGTTAATTCGGCTGGAGAAGTCAAGCGTGGTGTTTTTGAGGGGGACGAGTTGTCCTTGGAGGCTCTTAAAGAAGAAGGGGACAGTATAGAGTTAAGAGAATATGAAGGTTGCCCACACTGGAATAAGAAAGACGAGTTCGATTTGAGTTAATGAATCAAAGATATAAAGCTGTAGGGGTATTATTAAGATATGCTGATGAATTTTTATTATGTAAGAGAGCTCCCTCTGCTAGCGTCTTGCCTTCTTACTGGTCTGTGCCAGCGGGCGGCGTGGAAAGCGGAGAAAGAATGGTTCATGCTGCTATAAGAGAACTCTATGAGGAGACTAGGATCACCTTGGTCGAGGACGATCTTCAAAGAAGCGCTGTCTATAAAGATTTTTGCCTTTTTTATCACGTTAGCCTCTTTAGATATTATCCTGTTTTAGATGTAGAGCATGTGGGTTATGCTTATTTTCGGGGGGATGAGCTGCCCTTTCCCATGGATAGCCAGTTGAGAGACCAAATTAAATACTTGACCAGTTTGCCAAAATCTGGTATTCTTTAAATCACAATGATTCCTCTATTTAAATCCCACTATTCAATTGGTCGCAGTATTTTAACTCTTGAAGAGATTAATGAACGCACCAAGAAACGTAGCATCTTTGCCTTGGCCCAAGAAGGGGGCCTTAAGGAGGTAGCTTTAGTAGAAGATTCTTTAATTGGATTCCTCGAAGCCCGTAAAAAATGCGAGACTTATGGTTTCGAACTAAGGTTTGGATTAAGAATTTCTCTTTCAAATGCGCCAGACAATGAAGAAGCATGTCAACACAAAGTTATAGTTTTCGCTAAAGACTCAGAGGGATGTAAGTTATTAAATAAAATTTATACAAATGCCTTTGGATACGGAGAAGGAGTTTTAAAAGAAGAATACTTACGAGATATATGGACTGAAGATCACCTTAAGTTAGCTATACCTTTTTACGATTCTTTTATTTTTAATAACGCCATGTCTTTTGCTAACTGCACTCCTGATTTCTCTTTCGCTGACCCAACCTTTTTTATAGAAGACAATGGCTTACCATTTGATGGCTTAGTTGGAGACAAAGTAGATTCGTATTGTGATAGGAATTGTTATGGCATAGAGGAGACTAAAAGCGTTTTCTATAAAAACAGAAAAGATTTTGTTGCCTACCAAACCTATAAATGTATTTGTAATCGAACATTTAAAACCAGAGATTTAAACGTCCCTAATTTTGACCATCAAGGAAGCGATTCTTTTTGTTTTGAAGACTGGCTTTAAGCTTAGGACTCGTCAGGTATCGTGTGACTGTCCATGATATCGTAATACAAGTCAGTCCGATAAGTTCTTTTTAAATAATCGCTTTGATAAACTTGGTAGCCGCCAAGGGAGTCGCCAAAAAACGAAGGCTTATTAAAGTCAGCGGGGTTACTTGTGCCTGTTGCTACTCCTGTCATGAAATAATGGTAACTTTCCTGTATTCCCCTCATGAGTCCTCTGTAATCTCCTGTGGCTATTGCCTGGGTTATCGTCCCTCCCCCATATCGAATAGAGGCTATAGGAATAGTTAGATTGGTGGCATCACTGGTGATGTCAAGAAAAACTCCGCTGGATGCTACATTTACGCTCATGTAGTATAGTTACACATGAAAATAAAAAAATCCCCATAGGAAAACTTTAGCGACCACCTAACGATCAATTTTCTTTTGAATGGGAGGAATTGAGGTGGGCCAGCTTTTCGCTTAACGAGTCTTTGATTACATCTATTTTTTTATGGATCATATAAACATCCTGTCGTCGCGCCTCCAAAACATTTTCGGCCTTTCCCCAGTAGTTCTGCATTTCGTTCTTGAGCTCACCTTTAGTTTGGTCTACATACATTCTATCGGACCTAGCTTCTTGTCTTAGTTCTTTCTTGGTACCATCAATAGCTACTTTTAAATCATCATCCTTATGCCTCTCTTCCGTCTTAAATGCCTCAAGAGACTTCCTTAAACCAAAAAGCTCAGATCTTACAAATTCCATGCCCTTTTCCGCAGTCACCTCGGCCTGCCTAATATCATTCATTAAGGATTTAATAACGAACGCTACGGAACCCGTGACAAAGGCTCCGCAGATACAGACAGCTGCCCCAGTTATAATGCTTATATCGCTCATTCAATAGAATTACACTATTTTATTGACTAGCCACAAGGAATATAGTACAATACTAAGGATGAAAGAAGAACTTCTAAGATTTAAGCCCAATCAAAAGTATATGGTCTTTGATTTTGAAACGTGCAACCTCAACCTAGCGAGCCTCGACAACAAACCGTGGCAACTGGGATTTATTCTATGTAAAGGAGACGAGATAGAAAAAGAGTTTGATTTTTTAATTAAGTGGGACGATTTAAATATCTCCGCAGACGCCGCCCGAATTACGGGCTTTAACAGGCGCAAGTACGAGAAGGAAGCGGTGGAGCCAGAAAAGGTCTTAGACTTTTTGGAAAAGTATTTATACGACCCGTCCTATATAAAGCTGGGCCATAACTTATTAGGTTTTGATGTTTATATTCATTCTATTTTCAGGAAGCTCCTTAATAAGAAACCCGACTACTCTTACCTCTCTGATCTTATTGACACCCTATGTGTGGCCAAGGCAATTTATAAAGAAATGAAACCTCCTAAAGAAAACCTTTTGTCTTGGCAATATAAGCTTACTTCTTTTAGAGAGAGAGGAATGAAGGCTAGTATCACTGCGCTATGTAAATCTTATGATTTAAAGTTTGACCCCAAAAAACTTCATGACGCTATTTACGATGTAAAGATGAATTATAAGATTTTTAGGCGCCAGTTGTGGGAGGTGGAGCTATGAGCGAATTTTTTAAATCATTCGCAGGCTATGAGGATGCCTGTCCCGCAGGAGTAAGATTACCTGAGATTAAAATAGAAAAAAGATTTTATACTTCTTTAGGCGTAGAAGAGAGCATTTCTAACTTTGATTTTCTTAAGCGTTTATGCTGGGAGGGCATTAAAAAACGGGAGATTAATCATTTTAAAAATAAAGACGCTTATTATGAGAGGGCCAAGGAAGAGCTGGATATTCTGGAAGACCTTGGCTTTATAGATTACATCCTTCTTAATTGGGATGTACATAACTTTTGCGAGGAAAATGATATCCCCACAGGCCCAGGCCGTGGATCAGCAGCAGGTTCTCTTGTTTTATACTTGATTGGGGTCACTAATATTGACCCAGTTAAATATGATTTATATTTCGAGCGCTTTGTAAGCAAAAGTCGAGCCAAGAAAATCGAAGGGAAGGATGGGTTAACTTATCTAGATGGCTCATTGTTGGCGGATATTGATAACGATATTTCCTACGAGAAAAGGTCTCAAGTAGTAAAGTTCATTGAACAGAGGTATCCCGCGCGGACTTGTAATATTTTAACACTAAACACCCTAAGCAGTAAGCTTTGCATTAAAGAGTGCGGTAAAATTGTAGGCTTTTATTCAGAACAGGATGTCAATATTGTTAGTGATTTTATCCCTAAAAAGTTTGGCAAGGTGGCCCCCTTATTAGATTCGGTATTAGAGAGCGAGAAATTTGAGGCGTGGGTAGCAGAAAATACTGACGTTTATGAGGTAGCGCAGAAGCTAGAAGGGCTTAATAAAAATACAGGAGTTCATCCTTCAGGTATAGCGATTTCCCATCAAAAGCTAGAAGATATTTGTCCACTCCAACGCACTAGTGATGGAGGCTTAGTAAGCGGTTACGATATGAATTGGGTGGCAGAGTTAATGGTTAAGTTTGATATTCTAGGGTTAAGAACCTTAAGCGTTATTTATGACGTGTGTGATGAAATTGGCATTAGTGTAGATGATATTTCCTTAGACGATAAAAGTGTTTTTGAGCCGCTAGCAAAAGACCTGCGCTGTCCTCATGGACTGTTTCAAATCGAGGCAGACACTAATTTTAAAGTATGTAAAAAAGTTAAGCCCAAGACTCTTGAAGATCTCAGCGCGGTGATTGCAATCGGTCGGCCAGGTGCCTTAGATTTTTTGGATAGTTATACTAAGTATGCTACCACAGGAGAAACCCAAAGCATCCATCCCTTTTTTGATGACGTTCTATCCTATACAGGAGGTATTCCTCTCTACCAAGAACAGCTCATGAAGATGGCGGTTAAAGTAGGTTTCAGTCTTGACGAGTCAGAACAGCTACGCCGTATTGTCGGAAAGAAAAAGGTTGAAGAGATGTCTCTGTGGAAGGAGAAGATTGAACAAAAGATTATAGAAAATAATTTACCTCACGAAGTCGGTGATGTATTATGGAGCGTTGCAGAAGATAGCGCCAATTACTCATTCAATAAAAGCCATTCCATTGCCTACTCTACTCTCGCGGCATGGACTACTTATTTAAAATTCAAATACCCGCTTCAATTTTTCCGCTCGCTATTACGAATGACAAAGTTTGAGCCTGCGCCCTATGATGAAATTTGTAGGATCACACAAGAACTACCGCATTTTAACATTAAGCTTTTCGCTCCTGATCTTATAAAATCCGATATGGATTTTACTATAGAGGGTTCTAATATTAGGTATGGATTAAATAGCATTAAGGGGATTAGTGAAAAGTCTCTTCAAAACCTTAAAGACTTTAGGGATTCAGACAGGGCAACTAAATATGATATCTTTTTAACCGCTAAAAGTGCAGGCTTAAACATCGGAACCTTATCTGCCCTAATTCAAGCGGGAGCCATGTCTTCGTGCTCAGAGGGTAGCCGCTCACTTCTAGTGCTAGAGGCTCAGGCTTTTAATGTTTTAACAGATAGGGAGAAAAGAAATTTCGTAGAGTTAGGAGAAAAATATAGTTATAAGTTATTAGATTCAATTGCCGATGTATTAAAGAGCAAGATACTCGGAGACGATGCAAAAATTTTAATGTCGGAGAAAAGATTTGGCACCTTCAAGAAAAAGTACATGCCTTATCGCGAGATTTATAATCAGAATAGAAAACAGGAAAAGTTTGCGAACTGGTTTTTCGAGAGGAAGTTGCTAGGCTATAGTTATACGCACCGCCTTACGGAGGTTTTTGAAGGTCAGAAATTAGATAATTTACTTCATTCAGTTAACCTTGACGAGGGATCCCCAGGACGGTTTATTGCCGTCATCTCGGACCTCATTAAACGCAGAAGCCGCAATGGAAATGATTACATTAAATTTTCCCTAACCGATGAAACCGCTTCCGTAGACGCTATGCTTCTTAATGGCAGGCAAAGAACTGATGGGGGCTGGAAGCAGAATAATCGGGTAGACAATTTTTTAAGTAACAACAAGATGCCAAAGAAAGAGAGCATTATTGTTTTCTCTGCCCGAAAAGGAGAGGATATTTTATTTATGGAGAACCTTTCAATAATAGATGAGAGAATTTTCATGAAATTAAGCGACATTAAATAGTGTATATAATAACAGATGGAGACAAAGCCTAATTTTACGCCTCGAGCGCAAGAAGCCTTACAAATCGCTAAATTAGCCGCTCGTGAGAGTAATAGAGAAATTATCTCTATCGCCCACTTGTGTTATGGCATCCTTGAGGTGCAGGCTATCGTGGTTACTCACACCCTTCGCGGAGTGAAGCTTGATCCAGCAGAGCTGCAGCTTTACCTGCTTTCTCTTATTGATAAGGACGAGAATTTTATTGGAGAGAGGACGGCGGCATTATCTTTCTCTCAAAAGGCGCAGGAGGCGCTTACAATTGCGGTAAAGATAGCAGAAAGGCTTGACCACGGGTACGTAGGAGTAGAACATATTTTTTTAGCACTTTTTCAATATAAAAATTCTCCGCTTTATCAATATATTGTAGCTGCAGGAGTAGACCCTAATCTGATGGCGGCGACAATGAAAAGGCGTTTTTTAGACGACGACCTATCGGAGAGCCCCTTAGAGCAAGGGGCTGAGGAGGATGTGCTCGAGATTCCTGCGGCGGATCATGATTTACGGTTGGGAGATTTAACCAAGTTCTCTATTAATTTTAATGAATTAGCCAGCAATGATAAGCTCGACCCTCTTATTGGTAGGGATGAAGAAGTCAAGGAAGTCGCGGAAGTATTATGTAAGAGGAAGAAGAGCAACCCTATTCTACTGGGAGATCCAGGAGTAGGAAAAACAGCTGTTGTCGAAGGTTTAGCTCAGCGTATCGTCAGCGGAGAAGCTCCTGAATTTTTATTAAATAAAGTTATTTATGGGGTAGATATGGGCCTGTTGGTGGCGGGCACTAAATATAGAGGACAATTTGAAGAGCGACTTAAAAAACTAATCAAGGCGGCGTCCACCAACGAGCGTGTCATTCTTTTTGTTGACGAGATCCATACTTTAGTGGGAGCGGGAAGTGCCGAGGGTACTATGGATGCAGCTAATCTCTTAAAGCCCGCGCTTGCGAGGGGAGAGGTTGTTTGCATTGGGGCTACGACATTTGAAGAACATAAAAAAACCATCGCCAAAGATGGAGCTTTAGATAGGCGGTTTCAGGTAATAAAAGTAGAAGAACCGTCGTTAGAAAATACTCTCGAGATACTTAAAGGAGCTCGCCCTTATTACGAAGAATTTCATGGAATTAAATACTCCGATGATTTACTGCGGCTTTGTGTGCATTTAAGCGATAAATACATGGGAGATAAGCGATTTCCCGATAAAGCTTTAGATTTAATGGATCATGCGGGAGCCAAGGCAAAACTTAAGCTTTATAAGCGCCCTCCCCGTGCGCGAGAGCTAGAAAAGAAGATAGAAGATCTTATGCTTTTAGAAGACGAGGCTGTTGGAGATGTTAACCCTATTAAACACCAACAAATGAAACTATACAGCGAATACGAATCCCTCTTAATAGACTGGGCGTCAGAAAAAGCTAAAGGGAAGCTCTCGGTTTCGGAGGAAAATATTTTTAAGGCTCTTTCTCAAAAAGCCAAAATTCCCCTAGACTCTGTTTATTCTTCTTCTTCTCAGAGGCTACTTGGAGCCCATGATCGTCTCCAAAAAATTGTTGTAGGGCAAGACGCAGCCATCACTAAAATTTATAATTCTCTTCTTAGGGGGCATACGGCCCTCAAGGAGAAGAACAAACCATTTGGCTCATTTTTGTGCCTAGGTACTAGCGGAGTGGGAAAAACCCATTTAGCCAAGGCTTTAGCCAAAGAAGCTTTTGGCGGAGAAGGTTGCTTAATTCAATTAGATATGTCTGAATATTCCGAAAAGATTTCAGGGTCCCGCTTGGTTGGTTCTTCTCCTGGGTATGTAGGGTATGAAGAGGGCGGCCAGCTTACCGAAAAAGTCAAGAAAAATCCTTATTCGGTTATCTTATTTGATGAAATTGAAAAGGCCGATACGTCTATTCATCAAATGCTTCTTCAAATAATGGAGGAAGGCAAGCTCACAGATAGTTTCGGAAAAGAGGTTAGTTTTTCTAATTGTATTTTGATCCTGACAGGCAACGTAGGAGCTTCTCTTATGAATGCGAAAAGCATGGGGTTCTCCAAAACTGAAGAAGATGGAGCGGCGGCAGTAATCAAAGAAGCTAAGCGCTTTTTCAAGCCCGAGTTCCTAAATCGTATTGACGAGATTTTAGTCTTCAATCAGTTTGGAGAAGAAGAATTAAAAAAGATTGTAAGTTTAGAACTGGCCCATTTAAAAAGAAAACTTGGGAAATCAGATGTTAAACTTAAAATATTACCACGAGTGCGGACAATTTTAGCAAAAAAAACCGAAGAACAAAATGATGGAGCGAGGCCCATTAGACGACTCATTCAAGAAGAAATTGAAAATAAGTTGGCCCCCTTCTTGATGAGTGGAGAAAAGGATTTTCAAATCTCAACGAGAGGCCCCGAAGTCACAGTTGTTCCAAAAAAAATAAAAAAGACAATCACCAAGTAGTGGACGATATATGAGCGATAGTCAAAAAAAATACGCACAAACCCCCAAAGGCAAAGAAGCTCTCTCGCGAGCGCGTAAAAAGTATGATGAGTCCGATTTAGAGCGGCGCCGCCAGCAAAAACGAGAGTATATGCGTAAAAAAAGATCGCAAAACCCCAACTATTGCAAGTGGAAAAAATAATATTACTATTAGCCCTTCACGCGTGTCTGTTAATATTAATGCTATGGAGAAGGGACAGGCTCCTTCACTCAGATGCATTTAAAAAACTTAATTCACAAAAGAAAAGCTCTGAAGTTAGGACGGGGCAGATCGCCGAGCATTTTGTCCCTTTATTAAAAGATTTTAAATATAATCGCAAACAAGCTAGATTTTTAGCCACACCCATTGACTTCATTATCTTTGAAGAAGAAGAAATAATATTCATGGAGGTAAAGACAGGAAATTCCCAACTAACCACTACTCAACGCAAAGTGAGAGATCTAATTAAAGAAAAAAAAGTAAAATGGGAGGTACTGAGGATCAAATAGCTTGACTTATCCTTCTTTTTATGCTAAAGTAGTAGGCATAATGAAGGACTTACTATATAAAACCAAGACTTATCTTGTTGGTCACATGCAATATGTGGAGGGGCGAGATTGGAGATCGGATGTTACAGAAAGGCTGGAACCTCTAGGCATCACTTGTTTTGATCCTTATAACAAGCCTTTTATTAGAGATGTCGAGGAGGACGAGGCCACAAGAGAGGAAATGGACGTCTGGATGAAGACTAAACAATACGATAGGGTCACAGAACGAATGAAGACCGTTAGATCGTATGATTTAAATTTAGTAGATAGATCGGATTTTATCATAGCTCATTTGGTTCCAGATGTAGCTAGCTGGGGCAGCGCAGAAGAGATTGTGACTGCTGTAAGAATGAAGAAACCTGTTTTCGTAAGCATGGAAGGAGGAAAACAGACAACGCCTCTTTGGATGCTCGGAATGTTTCCACACAAATATATTTATAATTCGATTGACGAAATAGTTGAAATGTTGCATGCCATTAATGGCGGCAGCAAAGAAATTGATTCTGACAGATGGAGACTTTTAAGGAAAGAATTTAGGTAATGAAAGAACTTAAGTATTCTGATGTAGTATTACTACCCAAGTATTCTGATTTAAGAAGCCGCTCTAAAGCGGTAACCACGGTTCAGCTGGGTTATAATTCTTTTTCGGTCCCCGTTGTTCCTGCCAACATGAAGTCGGTTATGGACTCCAATCATGCCTTCACTCTAAGTGAAGATTATTATTTTTATATAATGCATCGCTTTGGGGTAGACCCAATCAAGTTCTGCCAGAAGGCGGCGCAATGGAAGCTTATTTCTATTAGTCTGGGAGTTAAAAAAGAAGATAAAGATAATGTTTTACTCTTGTCGCGTTTTGGCCTACGGGTAGACTATATTACAATTGATATTGCTCATGGACATTGTGCAGGCATGAAGGAAATGGTTAAATTCGTGAAGAAGCATTTGCCCGACACCTTTCTTATAGCAGGCAATGTAGCTACGGCCGAAGGGGTCAAAGACTTAGCAAAATGGGGCGCGGATTGCGCCAAAGCAGGAATCGGTCAAGGTTATGTATGCACAACGAAGGATAAGACGGGATTTACTCGCCCTATGTTTTCATGCGTACAAGATTGTACAGCTGGGGCACCGATTCCAGTCATTGCGGATGGAGGAATCCGCAGTCATGGAGATATTGCAAAAGCTTTGGTGGCGGGCGCAGACATGGTGATGGCGGGGTCTCTCTTTAGTCGTTGTCTTGATAGCCCCGCCGTTAGTACTGTGGTGGACGGCAAAACTTATAAGCAATATTTTGGTTCGGCTAGCGAGCATAATAAGGATGTTAAAAAACACATTGAGGGCGTAATGAAGGAAGTTCCTTGTAGTAATTTCACTTATCGAGAAAAGTTACAAGAAATTCAGGAAGATTTATCTTCGTCAGTTTCCTACGCAGGAGGCAAGGACCTATCGTGCTTCTTGACAACCCCGTGGAGGGAAGTATAATTTTTTTGTTGACAAAGCATGATTAATTTAGTATCCTATACCCACAATAAATTATGGACATGGCACTTTTAGATTTCTTTTATTTTGTAGGCTCTGTTTGGTTTGCTTATTTTTGTTTTTTTACAGGAAAAAATTATGAGTAAGCTTTCAGAATATCTTGGTCCAGTTGTTAATGAGTTTATTGCACAGAGGGAACAGAAATTATTACAATTAAAAAGATCAATGGAGCAAGGTAAATATACAGCCATTAAAGATTTGATAGAAGAAATAGACAAATATAGCTCTCTAGCGGATACGGGCTTAAAACTAAAGGGATTATTCGAAAAAGAAGGGAAGTAAATGCAAAATTTAATTTATATAAATAACGTTCTCATAAACCTCAATAAGTTTGTTGGATTTGAGTTTGATAATGAGTATAACCAAATATGGGCGTATCTTCCATATTTAGATGGCAGCGGCACAGCTTTAGCTTATACTACTTTTACACCAGCAACTCCTAGTGAGTTTGAAGCAATCAAGGCTTATATTCAATCTTTTCTTATCGGAATAGAAGTGCCTAAAGGCGATGAGGGAGTCGAAGGCGAAGCGGGAGTAGAAGAGGTTGTTAAGCCCAAATTACCCTTAAGCAAGCCGCCCCTTCCTGTCATCAAGGCTACTCCCAAGCAGGGGGCGCGGCCTGCTGCAGCCGCCCCCACATTTTCCAAAAAAGCCAAGCTCAAGACTCCTTTTAAGTCTGCAAAAAACTTTGGCGGACCTTTTAAAATACAATGAATCAAAAAAAAGCCAAAGAAATTCGATCAATCGTTGGACTGCAGGACGACCCCGTAGCAAGACGAAACTATCGAGGAATTAAGAAAGAGTATATCTCCTTGAGCGATAGCGATAAGAAAAGATATTTAGATAATTTAAGAAAATTATTTGATAACTAAAACCAAAAACATTAGAAAGAAATATTATGAGTGAAGAAAAGCAAAACGAATGGAGTAAACGTGAACTAGGAGCACTTTGGAAGCGCTCAGGCAAAAGTCAGACTTATTTATCGGGCTTCGTTAAGATTGGTGAGTTTGGCGTAGAAAAGGAAGTGAGATTAGTAATTTTTACTAATAAAAACAGAGATAAGAATGAGCGCGCTCCTGATTTCGTGATATACGAATCGCAAGATCGCCCTCAGACCGACACTCCTCAAGCTGACACTCCTCAAGCTGACACTCCTCAAGCTGAAACTCCTCAAGCCGAAATGCTAACAACAAAGGCAGCAGACGACGAAGTTCCAGAATTGTTATCCTAGGTGTATTTTATCGAACTATGAATCTAGATTACGCTTTAGTGACGGATAGCTCGCTTCCTGAGCAAGTAAAGGATAGCGATAATTTTGTATCGCTTGACAAGGATCAGTGGCTGGATTTAGTCGAGTACAGCGAAGAGATCGTCAGCGAGGACTCAAGCCAAGAAATATTGTTCTTGATTTGCGCTCGGGGCACCCCCGATCAAGAGGAGGCTGATAAACAGCGTCGAGAGCGGGAGGCCCAAGAGGAGGCGGAGTTATATTCTAAACTGCGTGACTTAGAAAGGGAGTCCGAGGATCATGGCCAGGAAGCGCAGGAGCGTGAGCGCCGCAGGGAAGAGCTATTGGCGGAGCTGGGGAAGCTCTCAAATGAAAACGAGGAACTTATTGATAAGGCTGCAGAAAGAGAGCGTCTCGAAAGAGAACGTGCAGAAGCCTCTGTTGAGCGTCGGACGAGGCTTAGAAGTAAGTCTAAATCCATTTTCAACGCGCTCTATGGTAAATAAAATGCAAGCGACGGTTTCTTCAATTAGCAAAAAGGGTATCGGTTATCTCATTGAGATAACTGCGCCCAAAACGCTTTTCGGTCTTTATTCTTTTGTTAAAAAAGCCTTTTACTTTTGCACGGATGGCGGCTGTGTAGATTGTAAGGAATACCTTCCCGTTCGAGACTCCAAGCTTCTACACCTCCTTACCCTAGCTTACGATAATAAAAAGAAGCAAGATAACATATAAGATGGCAGATAGTACAAAATATAAATTAGATTCTCGTGTGGAAGTAGCTTTTCTTTATTTAAAGGATCATTGCAGCGTTAATAACACGATTTTGAAACGGAAGTTTATAAGGACCGACACCGACAAGATCGTACTTGTCTGCGGCGCAGACAACGGGACTTATGCGAGCATTGGCATTGACACGGAGGATAGGCTTCGAGTTTATATGCAAGACCCAAAGGTTTATAGATGGGGGAAGTTGGAAGGTTTCACGGAAGATGAGATTTATGAGAAGCTTCAGGACGAGTTAGTCAAGGAAGCGACCCTCGTAGAACTAGCTCGCAATTTAGTACGTTAATGAATCATAAATTCGAATTAGTTGAGGCGTGTGTGAATCATGCGCATTTTCTCAAGCATACTCTCCCACTTAATAGTCGTAAGTTTGATAATGTTATCATTGTCACTACTCCTACGGATTTCGAGACGCAAAAGGTAGCCTTAGAGAATAAGGCGGAGGTAGTAACAACTGATCTTTTTTATAAATATGGAGCCCCATTCAATAGGGGTCTTGCTATCAACGAGGGCCTTCGGGCCAGCAAGTATAACGACTGGATTATACATAGCGATTCAGATGTCATCTTCCCGAAGGGCTATGAAGAAGTTTTTTCTTCCGCTAACCCTCATATTAATAAGGAAATTTTATATGGGTCTAAGCGTGTAGAATTTAAAGATCGTGAGGAATACATCCGAGCTGTGCAGGAGATTGCTCTTTTTCGCCAGCCGTCGGTTGTGGGAAAGTTTATTGACGAAAGCAGTCATATTGGGTGTGGATTTTTTCAAATGTTCAACCTGCAAAGCGCCGTGGTTAAACACTTAAAGAATCGAGAATTTACCTTCACCCCTGGATTTCAGGCGCACCTAAAAGCTCAAAAATTTGGGGAGTTTACTTCTATAGCTAAGGCTAGCGGGAACCTCTACCCTTCTTACCCTACATGTGGAGGTTCGGACGTTATGTTTCGGTCACAGTGGAATCCTAGCCCCTCGGTAGATGGGGCGACAGGGGAAGTGGTTGGTCGCACAGAGAAGACCCCTGCTTGTACTATAGTGGAAATTGCCATTCCCGTATGGCACTTAGGGAAGGATCGCGATCATGCGGGCAAAAGAATTTTTAAGTTTTAATGAAAGATAAAGAAAAACCTTTACTTTATAAGCGGCCACTAGAAGAGCGCGTCCAATTACTTGAGGAAAAGACTCGCTCAAAGCTCGCCTATCTCTTGTCGCGCATTCAGAAGCTGGAGAAAAAAGTTTTAGATATTTCTGCGGAGTAGTGTACTATTTCGCTAATTTACAAATCAAAAAATATTATGAAAAATAAACTCGTAAAGATTGGTATAGTAGTTGCAGTAGTCCTTTTGGGCCTATTTGCTTATAAAAAGATTAACGCTGCCGAATTGCATGGGGATTTCTCCGCAAGCTATAATTCTGAACTTAGCTTTCGTGGGGTTTCCACAGGTCAAGACGGCATTCAAACTACGTTTGACACTTCTCTAGATCTGGCAGGTTTTGAGATCGGGATCGGAGGACTAGTAAATACTAGGGATGGGACGGATGAAGTACAACTGCAAGCCCATACTGGAGTAAAGATTCTTGAGGGGATTGATACTTCTATTGGGGTAGTTAACTACACAGACAACCATGTTCTAGGTAATGGCACAGAAGTTTATGCTGAATTAGGGCTAGAAATTATTTTAGACCCCAGCGTTCGGGTTTATCATAACCCTGACGGAGGCGTAACGACTGTTGAAGGTTCCTTAAGTCAGAGTTTTGAAGTCTGGGAGAATTATTCTCTAGGTGTATCTGCTAATGCAGGTAATACAGAACTAGGCGGAGACAGGACTACTTATTACGGAGTGGACACCTTGCTTACTAGAGCTATTAATGAGGATACCTCCTTGTTTGTAGGGGTAGACTTGACAGATGTCAAGGACGTTGTTAATGCAGATGAAACAGTATCGGTGTTTGGAGGCATTCAGCACGCCTTCTAAGCTAACCTTCAGTTGTTTATTTAAAAAGAGCCTCTACGGAGGCTCTTTTTTATTGACAGGTCCGAAGAAATAGAGTATCATATAGAGAATGAAAGAATTCAAACCTCTCTTTAATTTCCCAAAGCAGGAATTCAAACCCCTCCTCCCTGAGATATTAAAACAAATTAAAAAATATAAGGAAACTAAATGAGCTTTCTTCAAGCGACCGTCGAACACTTACTAAATAAGTTCTCCCCCTTGATCCTTATTGGATTCTTATTGTGGACGAAATTTGGATTGACAAGCTGGGAGGCGTATGTTATAGTGGCTCTTGTATTTTTTATTCAGCACTATCATTTTAAACTAGGATACTTTTGTAAAGCAATAGAAATTGGAAATATAATATATGAAGAAAAGCCAAAAATGGAAGAATAAACTTAAAAAGCTCGTCATGTATGGGCCTAAGAGAAAGAGCGCGAAGGAAAAGGCGTGGGACGAAAAGAACAACCGACACGATGGAAACTAGAGCGATAACAGGCGTTCTTCAGGTAATTATTATATGTAAGATTCTTAAAAACTAATTATGGCATACGTAAATAAACACGATAAAGGCGGGAAATGTTCGCGAGAAGGGCATAACGCAGAAAAATCTTTTGTTCAGTTGGCAAAAGAAAAATCTTTCGAGGTGACTACAGCTACCCGCAAGGCAAATATGTTTTCCCATATTGATTTTATATTAAAGAAGACAATCGAAGGGGACGTTGATCCTCTTACATTAAAGGTAGACGTGAAGTCCCGCAAGAGGACGAGTCGCAAGGATAAGAAGTTTAATGATGATTGGATTTGGTTAGAATACCGTAATGTTCAAGGCAAAAATGGATGGTTAATCGGAGAATCTACCCACATAGCATTTGAAAGGGAAAACGAGTTTGTTTTAGTTCCTCGAGAAAACCTTTTTAATTGGTCAAAAAAAGCAATTGCAGATCACAACGGAGGTAAAATGACTGTAAAATGCAAGGCTAAAAACTCCAGAGACGCTAGGTATAAATATTATACCCGCTGGGAGAGAGACGATCTTTTAACGCAAGTTTCCTATGAAGACATGGTGAAGCAGGTAAATGGAATAGAAATTTGGGAAAAGTGAGTGATCTCGAACCAGCTGATATCCGCCTCGCTATTTGTATGCCTCTATATAATGGCACTCTTACAGAAGCAACATTTCACGGGATACTTCAGACTCAACTGTGGTGCGTCCGCCTAGGCATCGGCCTTTCTATTTACCCAATAAGGTCCACATTAGTTCCAAGAGCTCGAAACGAGCTGGTTCAACTAGCTCTGAATGATGAAGAGTTTAACGCCACCCATATATTATTTATAGATTCAGACATTGGATTTAGCTATAAAAATGTCGATAGACTACTAGGAGCAAATAAAGATATAGTGGCTGGCGCCTATGGTAAAAAGAAAATGGACTGGAAGAAAATTATTGCCGAGGTTCGTGCTAACCCCGACATAGACGAGAAAACCTTGCGGGCCAGAACCTTGGAGTATACCCTAACCGTAGATGACCCCCAAAACCCCGTTTTAAAGAATGGCTTGCTTAAAGTAAACGAAGCAGGGACTGGGCTGATGCTTATCAAGCGGGCCGTTTTCGAAAAGATAAGACAGCATTTTCCAGATCGCCAGTATACTGACAGCCCCACTATACTGGATGACCCGCTAACAGGAGAGGAAACAAAATCCCCTTGTACTAATAATTATGATTTTTTTGGGCTAGGAACTTCGTGTCCAGGTCACGAAGACCGATACCTAGGAGAAGATTTTTATTTTTGTCGTCTATGGGAGCGCTGCGGGGGCGAAATATGGGTGGATGTTGTGGAGGGGCTTAGCCATCATTCCCCTAGCGTAGAATTTCGCGGTAACTTTGCCTGCATGATTAGGAGTAAGCCCAAGCCCGAAATGCCTAAGCGTTTTCCTATTGGGATTACGGAGCACAAAGAGTGGGAGAAAAAATGTAAGAGAATTTTAGGAAAAGATGAAGATCAACACTAAAGATATTTATATATTTTTCTTTATGCTAGTATTCATTGTCGAGGGCATCACCTACTTCAGGCTAAACCAGCTCGAAAAGGTCACCAATAAATTAATAGACGCTAACGCTGCTTTTTATGAAATATATAGAATAGAGAGACAGCTTAATAAGTTTGATATATTAGAAGAGGAGCTTTACCCTATTTATCCGCGCAAGAGAGGAAATTAACGATGGCTACGCAGAGCGAACTGGATGTTGCTTATTTAAGGATGGCTTATGTATGGTCATCATTATCTAAAGCGCAGAGAAAAAAAGTAGGGTGCCTCATTGTCAAAGATGGGGCTATTATTTCAGACGGTTTCAATGGAACCCCTAAAGGTTTTGATAATTGCTGTGAGCTAGAAGAAGAAGGCTCCTTAGTAACTAAAGACGAGGTGCTTCATGCAGAAAGCAATGCCATTAGCAAGTTGGCTCAGGGAACCCAATCCAGTAATGGAGCAACTATGTATATTACGATTGCTCCCTGCATGGAGTGCGCTAAGCTTATTATTCAAGCAGGCATTAGAAAAGTGGTTTTCCGAGAGGCTTATCGAAGCATAGAAGGCCTAATACTTCTCAAGCGAGCAGGAATAGAGATTGACCAAGTAAAAGTTATCTACAATGACTTTGTGGGTAAATATGCCTGAAATAATGCTTGACTCTTTGTCATAAATATTGTATAGTATACGCATGATTAATAAATTATTAAATATATTCAAGCCTCGTTACCTCCTTGTTTATCGTAAGGAAGACGGGAAGGTCAAGAGTTATGAGATTAGCCGACCTCGGTTATCTGATTCCATCTCCAATCAGGTTGAGGGTAGAAATAATGTAGGGTTTCGCTCTTTTTGTTTCGCCAGAAATCAGGTAAGAAATTTTAGGCACGACAGGGTGGTGTCTATTACCAAACTCTAATATTAGGATCTATGCTAGAAATAGCTCTGAGTAGTTTTTGGCATTGGCTTGGCGCCGTAGGATTAATTCTCTCCATCGGGGCGGCACTATCCCTCCCCTTGTATTGCGTAGCCTTTATAAAAAAGATGATTTTCCTCCAGCAAATCCAATCTAAAGCGGTTAAGACGCAAAATCACCTTAATCCTTTCGCGTAGGTGATTAGATGGACAAAGCTAAATGGAAGAGGGAAATTAAATTATATTTTTCTATGGATAAACCTTTTATTTTCCGTAGAAACAGCTTTCGTGGGCGATAGTTTTTGTATTTTGCATTTTATAGTAGCATTTTTATGTTACATTGCCTGTTTTAGTCCTATTTGTCAACGATCCAATGGATAAAAGAGAACAATAAAAGAGAACAATAAAAGAAAACAATGAAAGAGAGAGAATTTTCCCCCGCATTAGCCTGTATTATTAACAGGCATTCCAAACGGGGAATTGTGCATGTGGGGGCCAATATAGGTCAGGAGCGTTATTGCTACAGGCAGTGCAACAGAAATGTACTTTGGTTTGAGCCCGATTATACCGTGTTTAAACAGCTTGTAAAAAATATAGAGCCTTATCCTGAACAAGTGGCTATAAATGACTTGATTTTAGATACTGTGGATGAGGTGAGGTTTAATATTTCGGCACAGTCCTGCAGATCTTCTGCTTTTGACTTTAAGGGCCATTTTAAGGAATCTACCTTTAAAGATTTGGGGCATACGTTGATGATACCCAAAAGATTGGATTACTTTGACCTGACAGGATATGATTGTTTATGTGTGGACGCACAGGGAGGGGATTTAAGTGTGATTAAGAGTTTGGGCGATAAGTTGAGTGCATTTAACCTGATTAAGGCGGAAGTATTCACGACTAACATGTACAAGGATGCTCCAATGGAATCTGACATGAATTCTTATATGAAATCTAAAAATTTTAAATTGGTACAAAAGTTTGAAATGGTACATAAAAGCCATGACAACATTTACGTACCGTATTACAATGCTTAATACACGATACATCAGATGTAAATTTAGACTGTAAAGTAGAATGGAATGAAAATGAAGACTGAAATAAAAGTAATTGGATTATGTGGAGTTGCCCAGAGCGGCAAAGATACTTTTTGCGACGCCGCCAGAAGGCTTTTTCTTGAGCAAGATATTATTGCACGTAGATTAAGCTTTGCAGATGCCCTAAAGAGTGATACGGATGAATTCTTGCAAGATAAGGTAGGGGTCAGCGCCTTTACTACTGACCTTAAAGAGAAGACGTTAATTAGAGATTTTTTAGTAGCTTATGGCACTAAACTCATGCGTAAGAAGGATGAGAATTGCTGGATCAAAAAGGTTGAGTCTCAGGTTAAGCGTAATATGCGTAATGATGAAGTTACTATTATCACAGACGTTCGCTACCCCAATGAACTCGATTGGGTGCAAAATACCCTCAAGGGTAAATGCTTACATTTATCCCGTACTGCTCCTGATGGAAAAATTGTTGCACCAGCAAACCAAGAGGAAAAAATTTATGATCCTCTTCTTAAGAAGCAATGCAACCATTCATTGACATGGCTTACCACCATAGACCAAGATGTTTTAGATTGGATAGTAAGGGATGAATTAGATAGCCTTTTTGAAACCCCAGCTCGTCTCGACAGGTGCAAGTATGAGTAAAAAAGAGAAGCTTAAGACATTAATAGCAATATGTATTGCAGTAATATCTTTATATATAATAAGTTATATATGTAATGTACCTGTTGCTCCCACCAAGCACAATAAACCTGTTGAGATATTTATTCCAGTAGTTTCAATTGTGAACGAAATAAACCCAAATAAAGGAGAAGGAAGTCAGAAAGACTAATGTCGGGAGAAGAAAAATGGTATCATCGAGTAGGATTCCTGTTAGGAGAGGCAGTATTATATGTATTATTAATACCTGTTTTTATTTTTTTATTGCTTTCGGGATTGGCTTTATATATTTATGACAAGAAAAACGATGGATTAGAAAATGGCGAATAATTAATGAAAATAACTAAAGAATTGAAATGTGCCGCCTTTGAGTGGAATGAAGAAACAAAAACCTTTAGTGTTACCGATGCAAATAACAACACTATTGAGTTAAATAAAATATATGGTTTTGCCTTAATGCGGTTCATTATCCGCATTGCTCAGAGGAATTTTCTAAAAAAACCCTTGCTAAAGGCTCCTGTTTCTGATATAGTAGACGAAGCCGAAGAAATATATGAAGGAACCCACCAAGATAAATTTAGCTTTTAATAATAAAGAAAACAGAATGGGAATGATTGATACGATAATCTGTGAATATACGCTTCCTATCCCCGCTTCAGCAGAAGGCATCGTTGCCCCAGATAAGGAATGGAAGACTCAAGAGTTTCAGACAAAAAGTCTTGATAACCAACTAAAGACTTTTTTTATTACTGCTGACGGAGAACTTTATGAAGAGAGGTCAGACACGGAATGGGTAGAAGATAGCGCACAAACGTGCGGAGGGCACTTTAAAACCAATTATTCATGGAAGGAACAAAGGGACTATCACGGGGAAATTGTCTTTGGCTATCTTTTTTATGGCGAGGAGCAGGATTCCTATTTAGAATTTAAAGCTCTCTTTACGAAAGGAAACCTTTCAAATATAAAGTTTTTATCGCTCAATAGCTTACCTAACGCGCACCGCAAAGAATGCGACCTCCGCTTGCATACTTGGAATTTAAAATGCCAACAGAGGCAGCGCCAAATATGGTATAAAATTTATAGATTTTTGTGGGACGCTCCTGTTGTATGCGTTTTTGGAAACCTTCGAAAATGGGCGCAGAGACTCCCTGTCTTTCTGCTTAATATAGAGAGCTTCCTGCGTTGGGGCTTAGTAAAAATAAAATGAAACAAACAAAACCTTTAGATTATAGCGTAGATATTGCGCCCGAATACCTAATGAAAACTTATACAAATAAGTGGGTATTGGAATGGTGTAGGAAATATCACCCCGAAGCCTTTGAGGAGGCAACTAAATTCGTAAAAGAGTATTTATTAGAAAGCCAGAATTATGATTCGGTAAAAGAGCTTGAGGATGGATGGAATAAAAATGAATGACAAAGATTATAGGCGACAAATAAACGAGTTAAATAAAGGTATAGAAGAATTATTAGTGCTTATAGATACGGCTCAGGTAGTGCTTGAGAGAGCCTCTGTTGCGCTAGAAAAATGCAACCCAGATGAACATCAGTACGTCTTCAGTAGGGCGGCGAAATGGGTGCTAAATTGGAAAAAAGAAAAGGACAAATAATATGAAACTTTCAGAAGAAGATATGTTTAATTTCATTAAATGTGCCGAAGAACTTAACGAGTTGAGCGCATTATTAATTCATCAAGTGCTGACGCCAGAGAAGCAACTAATGTCCAGACTCAGTCAAGAGAGTGGAGACGCTTTGTATTGGTTATGGAAAATAATCTCCGAGACACTTGATGAAGACCTAGTAAAAGAACAGCTAGAAAAGAAGGGAGACCAATATGGCAAAGAATAAATTTTTTAAAAAAGAGTTGAGTGCTGATGGAGAAGTGACACAATACTCCTTGACGATAGGCATTACAAAGAATAAACGAATAGAGCTTTCTTTTATTTATACAAAAAAAGAATGGAGCTGGTTTGAGTTTCTAATTAGCTGGACGAGAAATAAAGACAATGCAGGGCTGGATATTTATTTAGAAATATTAATGTTGGCATTTAGATTTGCCATAAGGGACAAGCGTTTTTGGGACTACCACAAGGATGATTGGGAGGAACAGCCCCAATACGAGCAGGCAAAGATTAAATATGAATGGTTTTAAAAGTGAAAAGCCGTGAGCCAAATAAATGCCCCGACAACGGAAAGGGTGACAAAAATCGCACAGCAAGCTTTAATCAATTCCAAAAAAATTACGATCAAATAAAATGGCAAAGCCCAAGCGGAAGTTTACTAAATACCAAATATCCTCGGCAAAAGTAATTGTAGCGTTTTTTTTATACGCCTCATTACTAATGGGTTGCACGACGATTATAGATCCTTCAGTAGAAGACGGAAATCCCGTCCCTGATACAATATTTGATATAACCCCCAAGAGAATATCGTTTGATACAATACCTGAACCTGAATATTACTACCCTTCGAAAAATCAAAAAGAGTTAAAACATGATTTCGACGCGCCTATGATGTCCCTTTTTAGTAAAGTCCTTATGTTTGATCCTGATTATATAGGTATTAAATATGATTATTTTATTCAATTTAATAGATGGTGGTGGTCTTTAAGAAGTACATATCTTAAAGTAGATAATATATCCTTTGATTGTGACAACCATGCGTTTCTCTATAAATCCCTCTTGAACTCAGCCGTTATCAAAGCTCCCCAACCAAAACAAATTCTTGTAGGCGTGATAGTGGTAACTCAGAAAACCGAAGCCCTAGGAATTCCTTCAAGTCCTGATCTTAAACACGCACTATGTATAGTTTATACATCAAAAGGTTGGTTCGTTATGGAACCTCAAACTAACAAATTTACTCCACTCAAAGAATATCCAAATACTATTTATAGATATATATTTTAGTTAGATGCAAAACAGGATTGAATTACTTGGTTATTATGGATCGGACGAGACTCACGCTTGTTCCGCTTGGACTTCGACAAGCAGGGAGCTTTCTCCAGAAAAAATAGAAAGAATACCTAAATTACTTAAATATTTAGCGGATCATAAACATGAAACTCCTTTCGAGAAGTCTGGACTGCATTTTTTGGTTGATTGTGACATTGCTAGTCACGTACATATTTTAAAACATAGAGTCGGAGTAAGCGTTAATGCTGAATCGGCTAGATACAAAGAGCTTAGGGAGGATAAAATTTTAATTCCACATGATTTGCCGTTAGAGTGGCAGAGAAAATTAGCTAATTTTACAAAAGAAGGCATGGATTACTATCATACCTGCATAAAAGACTTAGTTAGTGAATTTAACTTTTCTAAAGAAAGAGCAAAAGAAGTTGCGCGATATTTCAGAACGTACAACACTCAAATAACGTCTGATATAATGTTTAATTTTAGAAGTTTTGTTCATTTTTTAAATTTAAGAAATAAGCCAGAGGCTCAAAAAGAAATTAGAGAGATTGCTCAGAATATGCTCGACTTAGTTAAGGAAATAGGCGATAATCCCTTCAAACACACCATTACGGCTTTTGATTTATGAGTTTAACTACAGGACAGGCAATCTTTAAGAGCAAGCAACAAACGAAAGAAAAAGATTATAAACATCCACTTCAAAGTACAATTCCAAAAAAATTACGATCAAATAAGATGGCAAAGCCCAAGAAAAAGTTCACTAAATATCAAATATCCTCGGCAGAAGTAATTTTAGCATTTTTTTTATACGGCTTAATTCTTTTCGTTTACTCTTATAGCCTATGCGTGGCAGTCTCTCGATTAATCTTTTTTTAATTTAGGTCTTGACATTTCCCTCATTATCCCATTTAATTGTGGGATGATAAAAAAACAAGGCAGACCAGCAGTCTACCATGTGCTTACCTACGAAGAGCTAGGTGAGTATATTGGCGTAAAGGGAATTGTCCCTGTTAAAAAAAGTTGGCTAGATTCTCTAGGCTATACTTTTATTGCTGAAGCGCAGGTTGATGGCGTAGAGGCAGAGGATGTCCCTCAAATAGAATACAAACTTACGGAGTTTAATGATGAGTGAAGAAATTTTTGAAGGTTTAGTCGGGCAAGATAATGTTAAGCGCAAGTTAAAGTTTTATTTAAAAGCTTTTAATAAGACAAGCATTTGTCCATTTTTAAATTTCGTAGGAGCCAAGGGATTAGGCAAGACTGAATTTGCCAAGGCTTTTGCGTCCAAGCTGACGAATATAGACGGAAGTCCAAGGCCATTTCTTGAGCTTAATTGTTCGACAATAAAAAACAACGAAGCATTTTTCGAGCAAATATTCCTGCCTCTTATTGCAAATAACGAAGTAACTATATTATTTGACGAGGCACACGCCCTACCTAAAGACTTGACTAATGCTTTCCTTACTATCTTTAATACGGAGAAAAGTCATTTAAAAGAATTTACTTGGGAGCAACAAGTATTTAACTTTGATTTTAGTAGGCAGACATTTTTATTCGCAACAACAGAGAGTGATAAATTATTCCCTCCTCTCAAGGATAGGCTTACTACGATTGACTTTGAGCCTTATGAGTATAGTGAGTTAGGCGAAATATTACATGGAAGGATTCCTGACGTTCAATTTACTACTGATGCGTTATATCGAATAGCCAAGACAACCAGAGGTAACGCAAGAAGTGCTGTAATGAGAGCAAAAGAAATAATGTTGTATTGTGAAGCGGAGAATAGTCCAGTATTTGACGGAGAATCGTATAAAAAGTTTTGTGAAGTTCTAGGTATCCTTCCTCATGGAATTAGTTGTACAGAAAAACAAATATTAGAGATTCTAGCAGAACGAGGGGCTTGTACTCTCGCTATGCTTTCCGCATCAACTGGCCTAAGTAAGACCGCCCTTCAACGTGACCATGAGCTTTATTTGCTCAAGAGAAACTTCATGGAGATTGATGGTAAAAGAAAAATCACCCATCATGGGAAAAAAGTCTTGACATTGGTGGAGTAATCTATTTAATAGAGGGTATAAATTATGACTGAAATGAAAATACATTTGCAACGACTGGTTGAGGAGAAGAAAATCTCAGCCAGTAGAGCTATTGAAATATGGACTCTTTTTACTGAAGAATGCGAAGACACAAGCGAGTCTCACGCATGGGACTTAGCTCAACAAGAAATTAATTTCGCTTTAAAAGAAAATGACGGATAAAGAAGCAACAGATAAGTGGTACAAAGTTTATTGTGAAGACAATTTAAAAAAATACAAAGAAGAAAGTTTAACAAAAGAAAATAGTAAATTAGGAGCGGACAAAATGAGAAAACGTCTTGCTGAATCGGAGTGGGAGTCATTAAAAGACAGAGACTTGAAGGAAGTCCTATGGGATGGTTGTGAGGGTTGGTCAAATATGGATGATAATTACATTGCTCAAATGTATGAGGATGTATTTGGTGAAGAAGAGGAATAAAATGTGGAACTATAGAATAATTAAATTCCCTATGAAAGACAACCATGAATATGATTATGGCTTGTATGAAACATTT
>Ga0209402_10000736_pt1 | contig 38104 bp, 35 predicted proteins | sample ArcticOcean_MG_C_3_FD_187437 | JGI IMG/M metagenome (GOLD analysis project Ga0209402, IMG submission 187437) | Marine microbial communities from western Arctic Ocean - ArcticOcean_MG_CB8_126 (SPAdes) (version 2) | ecosystem: Environmental > Aquatic > Marine > Oceanic | place: Arctic Ocean... | reverse complement strand
GCACGCCATCAACTGGGCAAAATCCACAGGTGACCTCCCTGATGCGACCACCGTAGAGGGCTGCAAGAATCGTTGACGTAAGCGCCTCTAATCCGAAAACTTCGGGATAATCGACTATCGGTCGTTGAGCGCTATCCAGGGATCAGGTGTATGGCAAAAATTCTCGTGGCAGATGACTCTGTATTCGTAAGAGTCAAACTCGTTTCTATCCTAAAAACAGTAGGACACGTTGTGATCGAAACCGTCGATGGAACGACCGTCATCACATGGGCGATAGCAGAACAACCCGACGTGATAATGCTCGACCTCATGATGTCTGGAGCCGACGGGTGGACTACCCTCGGCGATCTAAAAATCCACGAGGCGACACTCGATATTCCAGTGATCATCTCATCGTCACTCAGCAGCGATGCCGATCTGATCAAGGCCCACAAGATGGGTGCGTTCGACTTCTTACCCAAGCCGTGGACCAGCGACGATCTCGTAAAACGAATCCGCTGGGAAAGTCTTGCTCGGCAGGCCGCCGCTTAACCGTTTACACAAACGGTTCGAAGCGTTCTTTAAATGGATGCGCCCTCAGCCGGTAAGGCAAAGGGCGCAATGTGTTCTATCGCAGACTTTCAATAAACGAGTCGACGAGTTTCTCAGCTTCATCCAAGTCGGTGTTGGCACTCCAAATCGCTCGACTCAAGAAGTAACCGCCACCCAGTGATCCCAGAAACGAGATCACTGAATCGGTGGAGTAGGCGGGACCTATCCCCCCCTGATCTTTGGCTGCCTGAACAAGAGCAGTGAATCGTTTGACCCACTCATCGCCGAGCTTCTCCTGACTCTTCCGCACGGCCGGGTTGATAAGAACTTCAGCCCAAACGAACATGCCAAGCCGAATCGAGTCGCCGAAATCAGAACGCTGCGATCGTCGAATAGATGCCTTTGTTACGTACAAAACTCCGTCGATAGCTCGCGGCATTAATTCAGCGGCGTCGAACACTTCGTCGTCGGTCGTCTGCCACTGCTGACTCAATCCATCGATCATCGCTTCTTTGCTTTCGAAGTGAATGTAGAGCGAACCCTTCGAGACATCAGCCTCGGCAGCTATTTCGTCGAGAGTAGTAGCGTGAAAGCCCTTTTTTGAAAACACTTTGGTCGCGGCATCGAGGATTTCTCCTCGTCGCTCCTGCATGTATTCAGCGCTAACTTTCGGTGCCATTACACTGCCTTACGATTCACTTGAAACCAACTAAACTGACTGGTCAGTCATTATTATGTACGCATCATCTACAAAGTGCAAATCACGCCCTAAACCAAATCATTCATCCGCCACCCTCTGCCAAAACCGGGTAATTTTATTTCCGTATTTCACAATGGCCCCAGAAGTAAATGGCGAACCGAACGAGAGAGCGGATAATTCTTGGAACACCACAGCGTGATAATTGCCGGAGGCGGACCGGGCGGGCTCGGTGTAGCAGCAACCCTCGAGGGTTGGCATCCAAGATTCGAAGGCGACTACGAATTCCCATCGGATGAAGTGCAGGCGCTCGCTCGCACGCACGAGAAAAACCCACTCGCATTCGACCCGCACGAACTACTCGACAAAGGGCACCGTCCGATCGAGTTCTACCGAATGCGTCATCATCCGATCCAAGACGCTGTGCCGCTTGACGAGTGGACGCTAAAGTTCACGAAGCAAGAGCGAGCCGACTGGCTGATGCTGACGACCGACGGGCCGGGCGGGCTGTGGAACGGCGTGCCGCGAGAACAGATGACGCTGGGTCCGGCTCACTGGATGGAACTCGCCCACTACCCAATCGCCAAGTTCTACGAACAGACCGGCCGAGAGCGGGATCTAAACGCTCTCGTACACCGCGACGATCTGGTGCCCTATTACCAGGCATACGCTGAAGAACTCGGCCTTACACCCCACATCCGATCCGGAATCAAGGTGACAAGCATCAAACCTCCTGGCGATGATGTAGCAGCCCGCTTTGTGGTCGATGCCGTCGATCAAGCAACCGGGAGCGAAACCACCTACTCGTGCGACCATCTCGTATTTGGCGTGGGTCCGAGATCTGTTCTCAGGGATCTGAGCGCTCCGGGTACGGATCAAGACTATATTTCGTTCGCCTACACCCACCCAGATGACTATCCGGAAGAGCGGGTACTTGTGATCGGAGGTGGGCGATCTGCCGACTGGGCGGCTCAAGAACTTCACGATGCAGGTCGCATGGTTGTCTACGCCATGAGGCAGCAGCCAGAGGCGCATCTCAAACTGATTAACGACTCGCAGTTCTTGCCTTATTACCGCCGCTGGGCCGAGATTCTTTCGGGTAACCAAGAACGGATGGGGCTGCTGTACGGAGCCAACGTAACGGCATTTGAACCGAACGGAGTCACAACGATTACGACCTCCGAAGGCCCGATACAGCTTCAAGTGGATCACGTTGTAGTGGAGATCGGTGGCGATCCAGATTACGAGCTTCTGGAATCTTTTGGTGGCGACCTAACGTTTCACGCGAAGCGAGACAATTTCCGCTTCCAGCTGAATCAGCTGGTGGTCGATCAGGCAACATTCGAATCGGTCGACATCCCGGGTCTTTACCCCACCGGATATACAGCACAGGGCACCGGCCTAAGCGTGATCGGATTCCACGCAGCATGCTTCCTGATAGCAGGCGACATCCTACGAAAACTGGGCGCAGTTTAGGGCATCTGGATTATTCCTACCCAAACCTACTGAGGTTCGACTTCCGGGGTAGGGTTCCAGCAATAGCGGGCTAGTTTCCACCGACCGTCATCCCGGCGAAATACCCAGATGCCCTTGTTGTAGTTACGCTTCGATTCGCCTGTCTCTTTGTTCGTAGACGTCGCAGCTTCGACGTGCCACTCGATAGCCCAATCTCCAACGACGGTTATGTCTTTACTTATCAGCACCACGTCCGACCGGTCTGAACTGGCAAACATCCCGGCAATCATATTCTTCCAATCTGCCATTCCAACAACCGGCGGCATCCCAGGGGGCATGGCCACGATGTCATCGGCACAAAACCCAAGGAATCGGTCCAGATCTCCGGTGGCGTAGGCTTCTCCAAATCCCTTAATTGCAGCCTCTATCTCACTCACACTCTGTTTGTTAGGGGTGACCATTAGACTATCCCTCTCTCCGGTTTCGCTGTATCAGCTCAATAGTGCGGTGGATGATATGTGATTTCGTATTAAATATCTCTATTAGTTACGATTTAGAGTCAAAAAACTGTCTGATATCGCCTGGTTCATGTACTCGTCCAGCGGTCGCTGACGATCTCAGGAGATGAGTTGGGTTATGATGCGCCCACAAGTGAGCAACTGTGGAAGCGGAGAACCCCATGGTCGTTTTTGAAACACACACCGTCGTAACCCCGCCACTAACTATTACGGTGTCTGCGGTACCAGCGAGGGCGGTTGATGAGAGAACTAAATCAGGTTGAAAGTGACGCTCTAGGGCAAGCGAATCCCGTCGATATTACGACCACTGGTCGAAAGTCGAGGCAACCTAGGAGAATCGAGATCTGGGCGCATCTGATCGAAGACAAAATATTTATCACCAGCTCTCCAGGAAAACGAAACTGGTACGCCAACATGCTGGAACAACCCGATATCGTCCTGCATGTTAAGCACGGAACGAAGTCTGACATTCCGGTGACGGCACGGCCGATCATCGACCCAGATGAAAGGCACGCCACGTTCGACCGCATCCAAAATCTGTCCGCGTATCGCTCGCAAATGACCCTTCCTATCGCTGAGCGAATCGAAGGCAGTTGCCTTGTGGAGATTACGCTTCGGGACGCCTGAACCGAATCCTTAACGCTCCCTAACTGCGGCGGACTCCCGCCTTCGCCGGCGGCGATCAACTCTGCCGTAAATCCCTTTACCCGTTTCAACGTCCTCCCACGCCAGGAGCGACAACCAACCCTCTCCCGCTGAAAAATTGGCACCTCGCGCACGCCTCGCGCTCCATTCCTCACTGGCTGCCGCCGGAATGCAATCCTCGCCCACTCCATGAGTTTGCATGTTTCGTGCAGGGTGGAATGACGGCTTCCACGAATTCAGCGAGGACTCGGCATGGATAACCTGATAACAGGTGAAAAAGTGGTTGAGGAAAAAGCGAAATCTTCGAGGTATGCAACAGTCGGCGCGGGGGCGCTGATACTGCTCGCATGCGTCATACCAATTGCTGTACAAAAGTATTTGGTGATCGACCCTGCGGTGATCGGAATGGTGGGTATTCCAATGATCATCCTGCTGGGATTCGTCGGCAGCGCAACTGTCGTTATCCCCGTTCCAGTCCTGCCTTTAGTGTTCACTGGGGCAGCGGTATTGAACCCGATCGGGCTTGTTATCGCAGCAGCCGCCAGCATCACGGCCGGGATGGCTGTTTGCTACGTGCTAGGCAGACGTGGCCACTCACGGGCAACACGAGTAGCCGAATCGCAGGCCAACCTGCCAAAACCAATATCTAACCTGTACTCATGGTCGACCGATAACGTTGGCACAGCTTCATTCCTGATAGCCGCCACACCTAACCCGATGTTCGATTATGCCGGGCTAATAGCCGGAGCCAGTCGGCTCGATGCTCGCAAGTTCTTGGCTGGCACGTTCGCTGGCAAAATAACGCAGGCATCCGTTATCGCATTTCTGGGCCATACACTCGGCTAACGACTGTTCACGATTCTCTAATCACCGCTAACCGAAGCTGTAAAGCAAACTCACAGCGAACAAAAAACGCCCCGACGAAAATCGGGGCGTTTTTTATTTATTTACCTGTTCAGCAGAAAGCTAAGCGGCTTTAAACGATGAGTGCAAAAGCGGCAATCGGTTCTTGATTCGGTATGCAATCGTTTTCGGGTTAACACGCGGGTAGATTCCTACGAGGTAACCGGCGTGGAATTCGTCAGCAATGCTCGAGTTGAACCCGCATTTATCGCACCACATTCCGAAAGATTTTCGGCCGTTGCGTTCTGGTTGGGGTTTTACTCCACAGCCAGGGCACTTTGTAAATTTCGGCACTCTCATTTGTCCATCACCTTGCTCACGTGCGTTTCCACGGTTGTCTATCTATCCACACTACCGGGTCAGCGCACTTCGATTCCCGTGTAACGATGACGAACTGCTGCGAGTGTGCACTAGTATTTGTATGTATTTTTACTCAGCAAAATGCGCCAAAAGTTTCGTTTCTAAACTGGCACAACCCAGCACGGCATTTTTATGGGAGATAGTTAGGCGCGCGCCACTACGGCAGCAGCACCTAACTAAAGTCACCAGAACTTAGTCGTCCGAAACACTGGCCGGGGCCGATGTTTCAGCTTCCTTCCAGCCAGCCTTTACTTCCATCACATGCTGGTATGCGGAGAGAGCTGCCATTGCCCCCTGAGCCGCCGCAGTGATCGTCTGTTTCAGTTCAGTACCATCGGTAAGGTCGCCAGCGGCGTAGATGCCCTCAACTGAAGTATTCTGACTCTTATCGACATGAACCTCGCCAGTGTCTGGATTAATCTCCAGACCCAACTGGTTCGGAATATCGAGACGTGGATCGGCTCCTGCTTCAACAAACAGTCCATCAAGAACCAGTTCGTCGTTACCTTCCCACGCCTTGCTCAAACGAACACCCGTTAGACCGGCTTCATCTGAACCGAGAAGTTCCGAAACTTCGGTGTTGTAAAGAACGTGTACGTTGTCGGTTTGCTCCAGCACCTTAAGAAGAATTGGTTCTGGTCGAGTCAACTTGCCTCGTCGGTAAATGAGGTAAACGTCGGCAGCATATTTGGCCAGCAGAACTGCGCCTTCAACAGCGGCGTTACCACCACCGACCACGCCTGCGGCAGCCTTGTTGCGATACAGAGGTGCATCGCAAGTGGAGCAGTACGAAACGCCGTTGCCTGTCCAGTCTTCCTCTTTAGGAAGCATGAGCTTCCGACGTTCACGTCCAACGGCGAGAATTACAGATATAGCGTCGATCTCGGTACCGTCATCGAGCACCACCCTGAACACGTCGCCGTTCTTGGTAGCCGTTTTCAGATTCGAGTACGCGGTTGGAGTTTCGAGCTTGTCGACCTGCTCTTTGAACTTCATCATCAGATCAAAGCCGTCCATATCGGGCTGGCCAGGATAGTTTTCAATCATCCCGCCAATTGCGGTTTCACCACCGAACTGCTCTCCGGCTATCAGCGTATTTACCTGATAGCGCGCCGAGTACAGGCCTGCCGCAAACGCAGCAGCACCCTGACCACCGATCAAAACATCAACTTGCTTGATTTCGCTCATATTCCCTCACGCCGCAAAGAAACGGTGCAAAAAAGACAATAGCGGAATTACTCCGCTCCGGTTCACCGTTACCTGTTGGCAAGCTTAGAAGCACCCGGCAATTGTGTCGATAGGTGCTTCGCCGTTTTAGTCCGACATTCTCGCGATCGTCCAAATTATGATTTGGCCGAGAATTCGGGTTGTCTAGAACATTAGATGCAACAGAGGTGCAACAAGTTCAGAATCTGCGCTTGGCTAAGCGGCAGGATCTTCGTCTTTAAACTCGAGCATGGCCGAGATTATGTCTTCATCGACGTCGTCGAGATCAGGATCGTCCGGGTATGGCACGTCTGTTGGGCTATCGTTCACATTGAAATTGACCAAATTTACCTTGGGCAGGTCGACCTCATATTCATCTTCAGGCGTCGTGAAGGTTTGGCCTGCATTTTGCTTCGCTTCAGCAAGTGTGGGAACGGCGTCTTGTTCAGGTTCAACGGTTGCTGGTTCGGGTTCTGGGTCGCTAGCGGCGAACAAAGCGGATATAGCGTCTTGTCCCATATCGCCCGATGCTGAGTCGGCAGGTTCAAAGGTCGTTGGCTCGGGTTCTGGATCGTTGGCGGCGAACAAAGCCGATATTGCGTCTTGTCCCATATCACCCGATGCTGAGTCGGCAGATTCAGATACTGGCTCAGGTTCCGGGTCGTTGGCAGCAAACAATGCCGTTATATCGTCCTGGCTCATGTATACATTGCCCGGATCGGCAAGTTCGGCAGGTTCAGCAGCCGAAGGTTCGGGCACCGGGTTGTTGGCAGCAGCAAACATAGCCGAAATGGCGTCCTGATCCATGTCGCCGCCCGATAAATCGACAAGCTCGCCAGCCGGAGCTTCGGGATCCTCGTTATTAGCAGCGAACAAAGCAGAAATGGCGTCTTGGCTCATGTCGACAGAGTCTGTACTTGGTTCAGGAGTAGTTGGTTTGGGGCCCGACATCTCGGCAAGTGCAGCAGCTACCAGATCAAACCCAGGTGATGCGTACTGATCTTCCTCTTCAACTGATTCATCCTCGGCAACGGGTTTCGGGAACAGCTCTGTAACTTCACCCGCAGCTGGAGAAACGAATGTTCGAAGAATTTTCGCTTCTTTAGGCAGTGTGCTCGGCTCGAGATCTTCTCCCCTTGCAATACGTGCAAGCTGCTCGCCTTCTTTAATGGCCACCGAACGCGTCGAGTACCGTTCCTCAACAAGTTTTTGCCCGGCGATACCAATTCGAAGCGACCACGTAGTCCAGCGTCGTAGAAGCTGAAGAGCGTACGCCACGGCATCTGGTTTATCCTCAATACCGATGTAGTTCAGATGATTCTCAAACCCGTGCTTTTCATCGAGTTCGCCAATTGAAATCAAAGGCACACCAGCAGAAAGTGCCAGCATTGCAAAACCGTACGGCAATCCCCGCCCGGGCGTAGTCACACACGCCCACGTGCGTTCAATCAAATCGACAATAGGTTCGACTTCTTCGATCGATGCAACTGTAATCGGCAGATCACGCTCGGCAATATCCGCCTTGAGCTGGTCGGATTCATCACCAGCTACCGGACCCGCCCACAACACAACGGGATGCCTATCAGGATCGGTAGTTCCAACCGGCGTGTAAATGTCGGTTGCCAGCCCCATCGAACCAAGCAGCAGCTCCTTCTCGTACCCCGTTTCAGATAGATACTCGAGTTCCCAATCCAGAGTCGCTGAAAGAACGTTCGCTCTCAGCACGCCAAAATTATTCACCAACTTCGAAGAGGCCGCCCGCAGCCCATTCTTGTCGTTCCATGAGTTGCCGACCAGATCATCGGCTGATGAAACGTGAGGCGCGTGTGATAGCTTCGATATGAATCTTCCGACAACCCCCGCCCGCGGCCCGAACGTCCGAACAAGTTCGACATCACGGAACTCTCGTCGATTTGCCAGTACCGACCACCAGAGACCGTTCGTTTGCGACAACCATTTTTTGCCGCTGTGCCACGAAACTCTGTGATCTTTAAGAGGTTTTACAACTTGGCCGCCACTTGGAGAGAAGACATGAACTTTCGCAAACGACGATGCGTACTCGTCGATCAAATCCTGAAACGCTGAGTAGTGTCCACTCTCAGCAATCGAAGAAATCGGCGCGCTCGTAACCACCGCAATACCACGTGGCTGCGGCTGGAAGTCTATTTGGAGTTCTTCCCCTGTCATATGGGACATCTGACATTTCTGTCGATCTCGCAAATCCTGCTGAACCACTTCACAAAAGCGGTAGCCAGATCGACATATTTGGGCATTCGGCAAATTGCGCAATGCTGAACACCCATGTGTTAACGTTGACTACCAGTGTCACCCCTGTGCGACCTCCCGCATGTAGTGGGTTCACTCACTGCGCCGTGGTTGCATCGCACCAACTGCTATATCGCATGTCTGAAACTCGGAGTGACAAAAAGACTCACTTCACGGACGCAAGATATGGGTCAAACTTCCTATAACTCGCATCGAATACTCAACGCTTAGTTAACACTAGTTCGGTAAATTATTTAGATATGGCAGCAGACATCCTCAATTTCTCTACGGAGAAGGATCCTAAAGTGACACGCACTGGAATGAATATCGCAAACGAACTCCTCGACGCACTCGGCGAACTTGCCGTAGCTCAAGAGCGAGGCGGTTCTCGCGAGCATTTGGCCACCCTCGGTCGAAGCGTAGACGCTGCTGTCCGGCGACTCAGCGATATCTCGGACGTCGATTCAGCAGCCTAATTCCATCAGGAATCGCTCTACGCGCTGCTGTTATACTCCCAGTTCGAATTGAACTGCCACACTTTCAAGATTTAGCCCGATCTATCGAATTCGTTCGATCTCAGACTAAAACGTACTTGTTTAGTGCGGTATTTTTTCATTTGTAACCTCTACTAGCACTCGCTACGCACAGCCCCATATATTCACGGACCTCGCCAACTTGAACTTATTTCTTGTAGCGACCCGAACCAACTAATTGCCATGACACTCCCTATTGCTTCAGTGCCCAACGGCACGGTTTCTTCCGCCAAGGGTTTTTCCGCCGGAGGCGTTTTCGCCGGCATCAAGACCCCCGGACCCGGAAAACTCGACATCGGACTTCTGGTTTCAGATCAGCCATGCACGGTTGCCGGAACCTTCTCTCAGAACAGCATCGTTTCGCCTACCGTCACGCTCGATAAAGACCGAGTTGGAATCGATAAGCGCGTTCGAGCCGTTATCGTAAACAGCGGTTGTGCAAACACGGCTGTCGGCGAGCACGGCCTCCTCGATGCGAAAGAGATGACCCAGATCGCAGCGGCGCATCTGGGCATTATGGAAGGGCAGACCCTGGTGTCCTCGACCGGCGTTATCGGTGTCGAAATTCCGATGGCGCTCATGCGTGAGTTCATTCCCAAGATCGAAGTAACTGAAGACGGCGGAGGCGACTTCGCCAACGCTATTCTCACCACCGACAAGCGCACTAAAGAGATAGCGGTATCGTTCGATGTCGATGGCGTGACACACACCGTTGGCGGCGTATCCAAGGGCTCGGGGATGATTCACCCGAACATGGCGACCATGCTGGCATACGTGACCACCGATGCAAACGTCGACCCTGCGTTCTTGCAAACGACGCTTTCGCAGGCCGTGAAACTTTCTTTCAACCAGATCGACGTCGATGGCGACCAGAGCACGAACGACACTGTGCTGCTTATGGCGAACGGTGCAGCCGGTGGTGCCGAAATTTCAGGTGGCGACGACGCTTCCGAAGCATTTGCTGAAGCCGTACACCAGGTCTGCCAACATTTGGCAATCGAAATTGCGCGCGATGGCGAAGGTGCGACCAAGCTGATCGAGGTAACCGTTGAAGGTGCCCACACCGACGACGATGCCCTAAAGGCTTCCCGTGAATGTGCGTCTTCACTACTCGTGAAAACAGCCGTTTACGGTCGTGATCCCAACTGGGGCCGAATATTCATGGCGGTTGGCAAGTCGGAAATTCCGCTCGACGAATCGAAGATCGATTGCTTCGTGAACGATATTCAGATCGTTGCCGACGGCAAAGGCATTTCGTACAACATCCAGAGTGTCGTAACTGCGCTTGGTGGTGATCGAGTGCGCCTTCGAGTGGCTCTCAACGTTGGCGATGGCTACGGTCGGGCGTGGGGTTGCGACCTCACCGAAGAGTACGTGGTCTTCAACTCGGCCTACACGACGTAGTCATCATCAAAGGGACATCGCTGTGAGAGGCCAATTTGGGGGCGAGCCATTGCTCATTAACCCCACCCATTCGTATTTGCACTGTTCAAAGGTGGATCAGAAATGACCACTTCGGATAAACGCGACGTTTCGGGTAAGACGATCGTCATCAAAATCGGCGGCAGCACGCTCGGCGAGGGCGACAGCACTGTCCCCGATATCGTTGAGCTGTGGAAGCAGGGCGCTAAGCCCGTGGTTGTTCACGGCGGCGGCAAGATCATCAGCGACTGGGTTATCAAACAGGGCATCCATCCCGAGTTCGTTCGTGGGCTAAGGCGCACAGACGAAGCGACTCTCGATGTGGCGGTTGCTGTTCTCGCCGGACTCGTGAATTCGCAGCTAGTAGCTGAATTTCAGGCTGCAGGAGCAGACGCGGTTGGAATATCTGGCGTATCCGGAGGGCTACTTCAGGCCGAAGTGCTTGATCCCGATCTCGGATACGTTGGCAAAGTGGTCAAAGCAAACGCCAAACCGGTGAATACCATTCTCAATTCCGGCAGCATTCCCGTTATCGCCCCAACGGCCCTTCATCTTTACCCTTCGGAAACTGGCGAAGACCGCATTTTGAACGTGAATGCCGATACCTCGGCAGGGCATATCGCAAAAGCGGTAAGAGCCGATCAACTGGTGTTCCAGACCGATGTAGAGGGTGTTCTGGATGCCCGCAGGCGCTTGATTCCACGCATGACCCGTGGGCAGGCGATGGATTTGATTGCTGGCGGTATTGCTGCCGGCGGGATGATTCCCAAGATCGAGGCGTGTGCCGATGCTGTGACAATCGTAGGATCGGGCCACATCATCGACGGTCGACTCGCTGGGGCACTGTTAGCCTGCGTCCAAGGCGAAGATATCGGCACGAGAATCATCTGATCTGTTCTGTCAGGCAGGCAGTGCCTGTTTAGATCGCCAATCGATCACTTCGCCAACCAACCAGCGCGAGAACAAGGGACTCAACATGGATACAGCCGGTCACGTCATTACGATGCTGATTGTCGGCTATCTGTTGGGCTCCATTCCATTTGCCAAGTTGCTCACAATGCGGGCTGGTGTCGACCTATTCGAGACCGGCACCGGGAATCCTGGTGCAGCCAACGTATTTCGCAAAGTTGATCGACGCATTGGTGCCGCAGTATTTTTCGCCGACGGTCTAAAAGGTGCTGCTCCCGTACTGCTTGCATGGGCCATGGGTGCACCTCAAGATCTCTGGTTCATCGGCGGTGTGGCTGCTGTCGTCGGGCACTGGTATCCGGTATTCAACAAGTTCAAGGGCGGCGCCGGGCTGGCGAGTGGTATGGGTGCCGTCGTCGCACTAATGCCGATTGCAGGGTTGATCGGGCTTGCGTTGGGCATGCTCGTGATTGCCAAGGTGAAAAGCAGCGGGCACGGAGCGCTTACCGGCCTAATCGTGATCTTGATATCGGCTTATTTTCTAAATGGCGATTGGCCCCTCAGATACGAATGGCCCGCCATGGCCGCAGCCGTTGGAATGGCCATCATCCTATTCGCCCGAGCCGCCGCACGAGGCTGGAAACCCGGCCGCAAGGAGTAGCTGCGGCTTTCGGTTCGTCAGTGCTCATCCCTATGGTGGCGCACGCCAACCCCTCGCCTCCTTTCCCGAGCGGCAGCCGAGGGACCCGGTGCGGCGGGGCAAAATGGCACGCATAGTCCATGAACCAAATCAACGAACGCCAACACCATCGAAACTTCTAAATAAGAAGCAATCAACGTAATTCAGCAACAATCACCCCAGGCTAATTAGTAAGCCCTACTCACCAACCGGCAGCTGCAGTATGTACGAAGCGTCGCTGTAGGATCCAGCCGAGTTGGTGCCGCCCGTGATCAGGATTTTGTCGGAACCTAGCTGCGTGACGCTGAAATCTTCGAGGTTAGGCCCCGGGAAGTTTCCTATCTGGCTCCAGACTGATTCCCCGTTACGAACGTTGCGGGTTCCATGGCGTTCGGAATCCAAAGGGTCCTGCCACCACTCGATCACGTCATGAACGTATCCGTCGACCGTTGCCAGCACGCGCAATTCACGATTGTCGGCTACGAGGCCTGAAGAGGTTGATAATCCCAAAGCCCTTCCACCAGCGTCAAAGAAATATGTGCGCCCAGCAGCACCGACCTCGAGCGAGCCAGTGCCCACCATGACCCGTCCGTTCGATAGTTCCCCCGCAAATGGAAAACCGAAATTCGGCGTATCGGGCAGCGATATCCATCTGGTGTCAGGATTTAGTGAAATCACTACGTCTTCAGGCACGTTTTCAGGGTTCTCATCGTCACTGAGTCGATACTGCCCATCAAAGATGACCGTGATCCCAGACCCGCGCACAACATCAGCCCACGCCAAATACTCCTCAGGAAGTTCAGGCGTATCAGTCGGTAGAAACCATCGATCGTTCGAAATTTCAGCATCCGGGTTGAATATCTCTTCTCGGCTAAATTCAGGGATTCGGCCGCCGACGCCTGAGTAGAGCAAGACCTGACCATCAGGCAGCAATACCGTCTCAGCATCTCGTCGACCATACGCGAGAAACTCTTCGATCTCTTCCCAATCGCTAGTTGCCGGATCAAACAATGCAGAGGTCCGCAAATACCAGCTCGATAGCCCCTTTGGCTTCTGAGCACTGCTACCGCCGACGACCAGAACTCGACCATCGTTCAGTACAACTGGTGCCTTGAAGTTAGGTAACCCGTACGGAAAATCGCCGATGGTTGTCCATTTTTCGGTGTTGGGATCGTAAATTTCTGTGGACATTACAGGTCCATCCACGTTGTAACCACCAAATACGAGGATTCGGCCATCGTGAAGCGATACCGATCCGTGTCGCTGACGAGGTTGGTTCATTCCTGCCGCTATAGTCCAAACCTCTTGAGGGGCAATTACTGGGTGCGTGCCAGGTCCCAAATCAAGAGTTAGCTTGTCGGTCGGAGCATCGGCGACACTCGAACCATCGCCAAAAAGCACGCCGGACGAGCTCAGCAATAGTGCAAATACCAATACTGCGACTAGAGGCGCCAATGCTACCGCCACTCGACGTGTCGGCTTCATCGGCATGGATACCGTCCTCGCGATGATGCCCACGAACGAACGCCGCTTCTGGTCGCCAAGCTGGCCACGCAGGCTCTCAAACATCCTGGGTGGCGCCAGAACCATCTGACTTCTATCAAGCAGTGCTCGTTCAAGTCGATCTTCGAACGCCGAGTTGCTCTCTGATATACCGCTCATTAGTTCGATCCTCCTGCCGATTCCATGTCAGGTCTCACCACCACACCAAGCTGCTCACCCAAATCCGACTCGCGCATCTCTTTCAATGCCCTGTGGATCCGTGACTTCACTGTCCCCTCTCGCCATCCCGTTGCTGCGGAAATCTCGGGAATAGTGAGATGCCCAAAGTAGCGAAGAACAATAGCGATTCGGTGCTCCAGCGAAAGCTCCAACACAGCACCCCAAATTCGCGTATTCGATTCACCATCAACGATTTGTTGGTGAGGGTTTCTTGAAAAATCAGCCACGAAAACTGCCGAACTTAGGCCTGTTGTAGGAACCTTTTTACGCCGATGCTCGCTCGTGAGGTAATTGGTAAGTATTCTCAGTAACCACGCCCTGAGCGCAGTGCCAGGCCTGAACGATTTAATGTTTCGCCAGGCTCTAATAAATGTCTCCTGAACAGCGTCTTCGGCAAGCGAACGCTCATCGACGATCAGGAATGCAGTGCGAAACAGAAGCCCGGAGTGCGCGTCGACAATGTAACGAAACGCGTTCGCATCTCCTCGCGGTGCATTTGATACAGCTTCCTGCTCGTACTTGTTAGAACTGCTCGGCGACAATCTGTTCTCCACGTTGACCGGCGAATCCTAGGATCGTGCTCCAAGAATGCCGTTCAATAAAGTAAACGCAAAGAATTACCAAATCGTTCCCAAAGCCTGAGAAATACAAACAGCGGCTGGCCGCCTCACACCAATCTCACCGCCTCTGCGATATAGTTCTCGTTCTGCAAAACGCACTTCGCAACTTGCAGATGTCGCCGAATTGGCGATAATTTTCAGAATAGGCATCAACCCGGAGTGTCGACCCGGACGAACGCCCTCGTTTAGAACAAAAGAGAATCAATATGACTAGCTCGGCTGACTATAAAGCCCTCGAATCCAAGTACTACATGCAAGTGGTGAACCGAATGCCACCAGTGCTGGTGCGAGGCGAAGGCACCCGAGTGTTCGACAACGATGGCAAAAGCTACCTCGATTTCACAGCTGGCTGGGCAGTCCTAAACCTTGGACACAGCCACCCCGCGGTCACCGAAGCTATTCGTGATCAGGCTGGCAAAATCCTGCAGATGTCGAACCTGTTCTACACCACACCGCAGCTTCCGCTCGCACAGATCATCGTCGACAACTCGGCGGTCGATCGTGTCTTCTTCTGCAACTCAGGTGCAGAGGCAAACGAAGGCGCCTGCAAGGTTGCTCGCAAGTGGGGCAAGACCAAGCTCGACGGCGCATACGAGATCATCACCACGTTCGATTCGTTCCACGGTCGCACTCAGGCGATGATGGCCGCAACCGGTCAGCCTGCGTATCAGGAAAAGTGGACCCCGCTAATGCCAGGCTTCGTGAATGTCGACTACAACGATGTTCAGGCGATCAAAGACGCCTACGTTGAAGGTCGCACGTGCGCAGTTCTTCTTGAGCCGGTTCAGGGCGAGGGCGGAGTGAACATTCCTTCTGACAACTACCTGAAGGACGTCATGGACTTCTGCCACGAGAAGAACATTCTGTTCATGCTCGATGAGGTTCAGACCGGAATGGGTCGAATCGGAACCCTGTTCGGCTACCAGCAGTGGGAAGGCGTTGAACCCGACGTAATGACGCTGGCGAAGGCTCTCGGTTCGGGTGCTCCTCTCGGCGCATTCACAACCAAGGAGTTCTGCTCGGTTCTAGAACCCGGCGATCACGGTTCGACGTTCGGCGGAAACGCTTTGACGACGGCTGCTGGTTCGGCTGCGGCGAAGGTTATTGTCGAAGAGAACATCCCTGAGCTTGCGAACGAAACCGGTGCTTACTTCCAGGGCAAGCTGAACGCCCTCGCCGAGAAGTACGAATTCATCACCGAAGTACGAGGCATGGGACTGCTTATCGCAGTTGAAATGTCGAAAGACATCGCTGGAGCGACGGTCACGGCAAGCTTGCCAGAAGGCCTGCTAATGAACGCCGTTCGACCCAACATGATTCGCTTCATGCCGCCGCTAAACGTCACCCGAGACGAAGTCGACGAAGCAGTAGCGATTCTCGATAAGGTGCTCGAAGAAACCGGCGTTTAGAGCGTTTTTCGCAACAAAATTATTGGAAACTAAAATAGCCCTGGTCAATTTATTGGCCGGGGCTATTTTGTTTGGGTTCTTGAGATTGCGGGATTCTAGTGACGACTAATTCTCCCTCAGTATTAAGAGACAGATACCGTTTTTTGTACTGTCTGGGCGATCCCATCTAGGACGTCTGACAGCGACTTTTTAATCATCTCGTCCGAGAAAACGCCGTTCGAGTCGAGTCGCTCGTGGGCACTACCAAGCATCACTTTGCGTTCAACAAGTACGCCACCGATAGCTTCAACAATTTTCGATGTCATATCAACTGACCTACTGGCACCGTACTGCGTCGGACTCGCGCCAATCACAGCTGTTGACTTACCAGTAAACGCACCGCTTCCACCCGGACGTGCTCCCCAATCCAGAAGATTCTTCAGTACTCCCGGTGTTGCTCCGCTGTACTCAGGTGTCGAAATCAGCACTGCATCTGCGTCCACGATCGCCTTGTTCAAGGCGACTACCGACTCCGGAAGATTTTCGCCCTCAAGATCTTGATTGAAGAAGGGCAACTCACCCAATCCTTCGTAAATACTGATATCAAAGTCGTCCTGAGCGACATCTTTCGCCGCATTCAGCAAAGTCTTGTTAAACGAACCCCTTCGCAAAGAGCCAGCGATCGCAAGTATTTTTAGTTTTTGGTCCGACATTTGATGATTCTTTCCGTACTGTTCTGATCCGTAGAATCCGCACGATGCCTTGAATTTGCTGAAGACATCGTGCCGATATTGATCTGCATATTGAATTGGCAGACAGTCGAAATCCTGACTGCTATACTAATATTACCTAGTTACTAATAATTAGTAACTTAATATAAGTAACAATATGATTTTCACCCAAATGCTCAATATTGAGATCACTCGAGAGGCTGACTAACTTTTCATTAGTTACTTCCTACTGAAGTAAAATGGTGTAGGGTTGAACGTATGACCGAGCAAATCACGGAACATGGATCGGCAGCAGGAATGTGCCCTCACTATGAGGCCGCCATGGAGTTGATCGCACGTCGCTGGACGGGCTTGATCCTCACTTCGTTGATAAAAAAGCCCGCACGATTTTCAGAAATCAGCACAGCTGTCGATGGAATCAGCGACCGAATGCTGTCGCAGCGCCTAGTCGAACTCGAAGAGATTGGCATGGTCGAACGAAAAGTCGACGCCGCACAACGCCCTGTGCTGGTTGAATACGCATCAACCGAAATGGCACGAGAACTCTCGCCAGTTTTCGACGCCCTTCAAGGCTGGGCCGAGAAATGGATGCCCGAGAAGGTCGACGCTTAGTTCTGTCCCCTCACCGTGATTGCCACGTCGTTCGTACCTCACTCCTCTCAATGATAGAAAACGCGCTACCGGCGCCTACTTCGCTTTCTCCGCCTGTTCATCCCTGAATCGCTGTTTGAGTTCTTCGCTTGGCGGATAGTAACGACCAGCCGACACCTGCTCCTCATCCACCAATTTTGCGATAAAGTCCTCAACCTGATCGTGCTCCTCGATCCAGTCGATCACCTGGTCGGCAAGCTGCTGAGGAATGACCACTACGCCATCGTCGTCGGCAACCATCAAATCGCCCGGCACCACTAAAACACCGTCACAGCTAATCGGAACGTTGGCTTCGTGAAACGGGCTTCCTTCTAGTCCGGTGATCGCCGAACGACCAGCACCAAAAACTGCCAGTCCATAGTCGTCTCGAACCTTGTCCAAATCTCGAACTGACGCATCGGTAATTAGCCCAGTGGCGCCGCGCTGCCAGAGCCGTCGAGTCTTCATGTTGCCGAGAATCCCCAGCTGAGACATCCGGTTGGCATCGACCACCAGCACATCGCCGGGGCCGCAAGTTTCCATCGCCTCGAACTCAGGCGAATCTTCTCCACGTCGCAAAGATGCAGCTATATCGGGCCTAGGCGGCAAGAAACTCAACGTACGAGCGCGGGCAGCGATCTTTCGACCGTGCGTAAGCGGCTTCACGTTCTTCATGTAGCAGTTCTTCCATGAAGAACTGGTGTCGCCGTTTTTCGCAGCTTTTGCCTGGTTAGTGACATACGAAAGCGCCCCGGTGCAGCTCTGCAAACTGACCTTCTCGAATCGCCGCAAAATATCGTCTGAAAGATCGGTTTTCAACTCACTATTTACCATTCAAAATTACTCCTGCCGTCCCGATCGGCTTCTCGATTCAAATATGAAAGCACCTTACGACCCCGACTGCCGCCTGACTACCAATCACAGCAATTCACTCGAAGACGATCAGAGATTTCGATAAACCGCATCGAGACCTACGGACTCACCCGGAATATTAGACCTCCACCCCAGTCGGCGATATAGATGTCTCCGTTCGGAGCAACCGTTACATCCGTGACCGGCGTTCCGAACCCGACAACGATGTTCTCTTCCTCGATGAACTCGTACGTTCCGTCTACAAGCTCTACTCGTATCCGAGCGATCTAAAGATAGTTCCACTTGGCCAGCAATAGATCGTTCGGACTCAGGGCAATCAACGTGCCGCCATCGTAAAACTCAAGACCACCCGGTGCCAGCGGCGGGAACCATGTCTTCAACGGTGCTATCACATCGCTACCTTCGGGCGGATCGCCCAGCACATCGGGGAAGCCATGATCACCCCCGGGCTCCACGAAATGCAGCTCGTCGGGCGGATTCTCATCAATCGTCACATTCGCACTGTTGCCTGCTGTGAACAGGTCGCCACTGGCATTAAAATCGAGATCAAACTGATTCCGGAACCCCGAGGCGTAGACCTGAATATCAGATCCATCCTCAAGCATCGAAAATATTGTGCCTTCATAAAGCTGAGTCACGGGACCGCGGTCGGTCGCTGAGCCTTGCGCAACGTAAATTCGCCCATCGTCAGGTCCAAGCCGTAGCCTCTGTGTTTGATGCTCTGTTGCCTGTCCCTTCACACCGAATATACCGAACGCCAGCCCCGTAACGATTTCTTCAGTCTCATCAGCCACCAGATCGCCGTCGGTGTCTTTGAGCCGTGTGATCACGCCACGTGACGATACATATAGCGAGTCGTAGGCGTATAGCAATCCGGTAGCGCGCCTGAATCCGACCGCCATCAGCACCGGATCTTCGAAACTTCCGTCAGGGTTCATCTTAAGAGCGTAAATAGCACCTTTCTCAAGACCATCCAGTTCACCAGCGGCTATGTAGAGAATATCACCTTCGAAAATGATCGAGATTGGATGCGCAATTCCTTCGTCAATAACCGATTCAATCGAATAGCCCTGTCCGGCCAACGACCCGACAAGAACTGGTTGTTTGCGCCTTTCGCGCCACTCTTCAATAAACAGCGGTGCAAGGGCAGGATCCGGCGGCAAGACAACCTGTGGCACTAATTCTTCTGGTGGCACGCCACCTGGCCCCGCAACTGGCACCTCCACTTCAGCGTCCAGCTCAGCGGGTCGAACACCTGCCTCGGCGACGGTGAAGTATCTGAACTTGTTTGCTGATCCACCCCGACTAAACAGTCCAGCTTTGCTCGATTCGGGAACGTCACCGGGGTCGAACGAATACATCAGATCGCCCCCGACCCAGAAATCGACAGTATCTCCGAAATCGTTTATCGCAATATTGTGGGTATCGCCGGTATCACCCCAAGCATATTTCACTCGCTCGACTTCCTCGAATCCGGAGTCTGAGTGAAGAGCGATCACGAACAGGCCCTCTGGGTCGTACCAGACCATGATCCAATTGCGATCATCGGTGTATCTGGACACCAATCCGGCTTTGCCACCCGCCCATGCGAGATCGACGGATACCGCAGCAAGTGCTATTCCTGAATCGATCGTCACCCGGTTATCAGCAGCTGCACCCGACGATTCGTGCATCCCAGCGGCATCGGCTGCCCATACACCCGATTCTGCGATCCATCGTGAACCAGCAGGCCCCGTCTCAGCAGTACGGCCATCCGCAACGTTTCGCCCACCTAGGAGCGAGTCGGATATGCCAGTGATGATTCGAACGATGGCATCACGTCGGAGAATCCGCTGACAACAAATTTGCCGGGTTCGATCACAGAATCGCGCAGATAGGAATCCGCAGGTGTACCCGGAATTCGAGTCAACGCTCTATCTCCAACACCGTCCAATGGAGGACCGATCTGGCCTGCTGCATCATCCCGACCCTCCACAGAATGACAGCTGCCACACCCGAGAAGACCAAGAAGTTCGCTACCACGTGAAATTTGGTTGGGATCTACCGGAGTTGGCTCTACGACATCAGGAGGATTATCACCTTCATCATCGTCCTCGGGCACCGCATCTCCCGGCGGCTCCTGTTCAGGAATCTCACCGCCGGCGCCCGCCACGACCTCGTCTTCCGGTACTACATCCCCACCAAGCGAGATAAAACCACCCGCCCAGACCACGAAATCATCAAATTGATTTTTCGAAGATCCCTTGCTGAATAATCCGACTCCACGGCCATCGTCATTGATTGCTACCTGAACTCGAACAATTTCCTGCCCGGCCACGAACAGCGCTATCACCGAACCGTTGTCTAGCAAATCTAAATAACGAAGGCTCGACGATTCGGGCCAGTCGAATGTTTGCCTACCAAGCTCCCTAAACACTCCACCGACCTGCTCACCAATGACTGCCGACTCGCCGTCGAACCACGCCATAATCCAGTTCGCCTCATCCTGATACCTCGTAACAAGACCAACAGATCCGTTTTCACGGGAAGCTTGCACACGAACCCAGTTTCTAGACTGCCCAACATCTATCACCGCTCTCGAATCTTGCTGCAGCTCGGCTTTTAAAATCGCCGCATCGTTCTGAACACGCCACTCTGTTGAACCAGGTGTTGTCCAAATTGATTTGTCTGTGGGTGCGGCATTAGGCACTCGACCCGAGACCGATTGGCCGTTTCCGGTGAAGTTGTCCCTGACAATGGCACTCGTTGTTGAGGGGACATTGATCGAAGGATTCGCAATGTCGTTAGTCGAGAGCCTCAGACCGTCATAGGCGTCTTCAATCGTCGTTCCGCTCTGGCACGCGATCATGATCGCCGCGAATAGCACAAGCAATAAGAGAGGCAATTTTCGACTAACTACGACTAAATCAGGCATGATCCTCGATCATTTTTTGCTTAATGACCGGTAACGATCACTTTGTCGGATTGTAGTCTGGCAGGCTGCGAATATCACGTCACCTGTCGGCATGTTCTGGTCGATACTGTGCCTCAGAGATGACATCTCCCCCAAGTAGCGAGAGAATAGTTAGGTTGCTTATTTTCGTAATCGCAACATCACGCTCCTCGTTCGCTAATACCCATTAGGAAAATACTTAGATATGGCAAGGGAAAAGTGCGTTCTCGCTTACAGCGGGGGCATGGACTCGACAATCTCAACAGTCTGGATCCAGGAGAACTACAACATGGATGTTGTAACTCTCACTGTCGATCTGGGCGCAGGTCCGGAAATCGTTGGAGTGAAGGAACGAGCCGCACAGGCTGGCGCCATCGAATCCCTCGTTTGGGACGTTCGAAACGAGTTTGTGAACGAATATGTGTTCCCTGGCCTGAAAGCCGGAGCCATGTACGAAGGTGTGTACGCACTTTCTACAGCACTTGGTCGCCCGCTGATGGCGAAGAAGCTCGTTGAAGCCGCACGCCAGGTTGGAGCCACCGCTGTAGCCCACGGCTGCACCGGTAAAGGAAACGATCAGGTTCGTTTCGACTCTGGAATCATGACGCTTTCATCATCTGGCGAGCCCCTTAAAATCGTTGCACCTGCCCGTGAATGGGGCATGACACGTGACGAAGAGAAGCTGTACGCCCAGAAGGCAGGACTCGAGCTACGTGAAGTTGGTTCCGACCAGCGCGTGTACTCGATCGACCGCAACCTATGGGGTCAGGCAATCGAGGGCGAAGATCTTGAAGACACGTGGTTGGCTCCGCCCGAGGACGCTTTCTCGTGGACAAAGCAGATCAGCGACACTCCAGACGAGCCGATCGAAGTCGTTGTTGGCTTCGAAAAGGGCATTCCCGTATCTATCGACGGATCGCAAAAGGGTGGCGTTGAACTCATCGCCATCTTGAACGACATGGCTGGCGAGCACGGTGTGGGTCGTATCGACCACGTCGAGAACCGCTTGGTCGGCATCAAGTCTCGTGAGATTTACGAAACTCCTGCTGCGATCGTGCTTCACACCGCACTGAAGGCGCTTGAGACTGCCACGATGTCTCGTGAGCAGCAGCGTGTGAAAGAGAATCTTTCGGCGATTTACTCCGATCTGGTTTACGACGGTCGCTGGTTCACCGAGCTTCGCACAAACATTGCGGCGTTCATGGATAGCGCTCACGAGTACTCGTCGGGTGATGTTCGCCTGCGCCTGCACAAGGGCTCTTGCATTGTGGTGGGTCGACGTTCGCCGTTCTCGCTTTACGATTTCGATCTGGCGACCTACTCGACGACCGACTCGTTCGATCACGAAGCAGCCACCGGATTCATCGACATCTACTCGCTCTCAGCCCGAACCCAATCCCGAAAACAAACCAACTCCGAAAAACGGTAACTTCGGTGGCTTTTTCTGAGGTTCTGGGTTTTGCCTGATAGGTGAGTTGGTCGCGCTTTATTTCGGCAGAGTAACCACGCTTTCGGATAAATTTCCCGCTTGTAGCGATAATGATGGGCGCAGAACGATTTTGTGCGTACTGCGACGCCAGTTAGTAGAACAGTTCCTATGACAGATTCGAACAAAAACAAAAACCCGGCTGCTGCCGCACGCGGCTCCGAGCTTGCCAGCGATTTCACGGTGTCTATTCACTACGACCGTAGGTTGTACCGTGAGGACATTGCGGGATCGATCGCGCACGCTCGCATGCTGGGTCGCCAGGGAATTATCGAGTCTGACGACGTTGAAAAAATCGTTGAAGGTCTGGGCAAGATCGCAAACGAAATCGAAGCTGGCGAGTTCGAATGGAAAGCCGAACTCGAAGATATCCACATGAACGTGGAATCACGCCTCTACGAACTTATTGGCGATGCAGCAGGACGTCTTCACACAGCCCGCTCACGCAACGACCAAGTAGCCACCGACACCCGCCTCTGGACGCAGGGTGCCTGCGCACGCGCCTTCGACGCGGCAGTGGCTCTTCAATCTGCTCTAGTCGAATTGGCCGAAGATCACATCGACACCATCGTCCCCGGCTACACCCACATGCAGCGCGGTCAGCCGGTCGTTCTCGCCCATCACCTGATGGCCTACTTCGAGATGTTCGATCGCGATGCGACCCGTTTTGCTCAGACCGCTGAGTCAGCAGACGTAATGCCGCTTGGTTCAGGCGCAATCGCCGGCGTTCCCTATGACATCGACCGTGAATGGGTGGCGAATCAACTCGACTTCAACGAAATTTCCCGCAACTCGATGGACTCAGTTTCCGACCGCGACTTCATCGTCGAGTTCCTAACCGCTTCATCGCTAGCCATGGCACATCTATCGCGCCTCGCTGAAGAGCTGGTCATCTGGTCGTCAGACGAGTTCGGATTCATCAAGCTATCCGACGAATTCACGTCGGGCTCCAGCATCATGCCGCAGAAGCGCAACCCCGACTTTGCCGAGCTAATCAGAGGCAAGACGGGTCGTGTGTACGGTTCACTTGTAGGAATTCTCACCACGATTAAGGGTCTACCACTTACCTACAACCGTGATCTGCAAGAAGACAAAGAAGGCCTGTTCGACGCCGCCGACACCGTAATTGCAGCACTCGAAGCGGCAGCCGGAATGGTCGCCGGAATGACGGTCAACGTAGATCGCATGCGCCAGGCCGCCGAAAAAAGCTTCGTGCTGGCAACCGACATCGCCGACTATCTAGTTGGCAAGGGCGTGCCGTTCCGTGAGGCGTACATCGCGGTGTCCGATCTCTCGAAGCAGTGCATCGCCGACGGCGTCGGATTCGGCGAGCTAGCGCTCAGCGATTTCCAAAAAGCCTCGCCTCTTTTTGACGATGGAGTCATGGAAATCACTCTTGATTCTGCCGTCGCAGCACGTAACGTACCCGGTGGCACCGCCCCCGACCGTGTTCGTGCCGCCATCGCCGAAGCGAAGCAAATGCTGGCCGACGCGAACTAACCACAGAATTTCAAGAAAACGAATATGCCCGACTCTGTAATCATCGCTCACCGCGGTCTCGATGAGACCTACCCTGAAAACACCGTCATCGCCTTCAAGGCAGCTCTCGAAAAAGGCTACGCCATCGAGATCGACGTCCGAGGCACTAAAGACGACGAACTGATCGTGCTTCATGACGACACGGTAGATCGCACCACAAACGGCGAAGGTCGAGTCGCTCAAATGACACTCGCTGAAGTCAAAGCACTCGACGCCGGCAGCTGGTGGGGCGAAGAGTTCGCTGGTGCACAAATTCCAACGCTGATGGAAACGTTCGACGCCGTGAAAGAGTACGGAACAGCCGAGACGACTCTGATTATCGAGATGAAGACGCTCGACCCCGGTTGTATTAAGAAGATCTGCAACGGCCTCGCCGAGCGTGGTCTGCTGGGCAGCACAGTTGGTATCGGACTGATTCATCTTTCCGTAGACGTGCGCCGACGCTTCTACGAAGGCTCAGCCGACTTTCAGTGCGCTTCAGTCGCCAACGACGCTGCCGAACTTCCCGGAGCGATCGCCGATCCCTACTCATCATGGATTTACGTTCGATACTTGATGAGTGCCGAAGACGTTCAGGCAGCCCACAACGGTGGCAAGAAGGTCATAGCGTCGGGTCCGGACGTGATGGAAAACCTCGACAACATGGTGATCAGCGCAGAAGCGGGTGCCGACACGATAATGGCGTACCATCCTGATGCTATTGCTGACAGACTCGCCGACTAGGTCGCGTTTTCTATAGGCGATTCATCCTGATCACCGAATCAGCAAGGATTTACAAGTAACGTGGCTCCCCACATCAAAATCTCACCCTCGCTACTCGCAGCCGATTTCGCGCATCTGGCCGATTCGATTGCCGCGGCAGAAGAAGCCGGAGCCGATGAACTGCATTTCGATGTAATGGACGGCAACTTCGTACCCAACATCACGATTGGAATCCCGGTTTTAGAAGCGATTCGTCCGCTCACCAAGCTACCTATCGATATCCACATGATGGTGCTCGAACCAGCCCGTTACGCCAAGGCGTTTGCCGATGCGGGAGGCGACATATTCACCATGCACGCCGAAGCCTGCGACGATCTCGAAGCGTCACTTGGCGATGCCCGAGTCGCTGGAATGATCGCCGGAGTTTCGCTCAAGCCCGACACCTCAGCATCAGCAATTCAGCCGATTTTGCCTTTGATCGAACGTGTCCTCGTAATGACCGTCGAACCCGGCTTCGGGGGGCAATCGTTCATGCCTGAAATGCTGCCAAAAATCACCGAACTAGCCGATATGGCACGAGCGGCAGGGACTGAACTAGAAATAGCAGTCGACGGCGGCATCAAAGTCGACACAGCAGGCCAGGTAATCGACGCCGGAGCCACAACGCTAATCTCAGGCACAGGCGTTTTCAACTACCCCGACGGCATGAAAATAGGCATCGAAGCAATTCGCTTAGCGGGGAGCTAGGTATTCTGCCTCATCTCAGCGCTCCTTTCCCGAGCGGCAGCCGAGGGACCCGGTGCGGTGGGAGCTGAATGGCACGAGTTGTCCATGAAGTAAATCAACCGGTGCCAGTACGATTGACCTTTTTCCGAGAGGCATAAATCATTCGATGCAACCAGTTAAAACTCCCACCCTCACCTAAATCCTCTCCCCTTGGAGAGGACTTCTAAGACAAGGATCACTACCCAGTGCCATTCGCAAACAACAACGGTGTGAAAATCCACTACGAAGTGTTCGGCTCAGGCCGCCCGCTCGTTCTGGTGCATGGGCTTTTCGGCAACATCGAAGCGTTGAAAGCACGAGGTTGGGTAGACATCCTGTCCCGCGAGTTCCAGCTGGTCATCTCCGAAATCCGGGCTCACGGCCAAAGCGATACGCCTTCTGATCCCGCTCAATACACGCTTCAACATCGCATGTCTGATGTGATCGCCGTCATGGACGATTTCGGAATCGACCGCGCGGCATTATTTGGCTACTCGATGGGTGCTGGAATTGGCTTCGGGCTCGCCGGCAACTTCGAGAGCAGGTTCAACTCTTTCGTACTCGGTGGCAGCCACCCCTACCCAAAAGACCTTTCATGGGTGAAATCTCTGGTCAACGAACGTCGAACAAAGCAGCTAGCTCCAGACGATTTCGACCTAACACCGTTCTTTTCGATTCTTGATCACGATGAAAAGGGCGCCGGAGTTGATCCGACCTTGATTCAGGAACCGTGTCTAGTTTTCTACGGAGGTGAAGATCATGGAATCAACGAAGCTCACCAGGTGGTGAAGGAGCTTCCGAACTGCGAATACCTCGAACTGCCGGGACTCGGACACAGGGCAGCGTTTGAACCTTCAGACGATCTCGTCCCAACAGTAAAACGATTCCTGCGTGAGAACGCATAACCGAACGGAAGTCTCGGTTCCAACGCCTTCGAGCAGCGTAAGATCGCCATCAAGGAGATCCTGATGACCGACAACGTCGAATTCGAAGAGTACGGACTACCCAGAGCAACCCACGAAGAAGCCGATGGCTCCGCAGGGTCGGTTGTGCTTGGCGATGGCGATTACCGCTACGAGGTGTCCGGTAAAAACTGGGGCACACTGCCCGACGGTTGGAAATACAAAGAGGCGACTGCAGTTGGCGTCGATCAGCAGGATCGTGTTTTCGTATTCAACCGCGGTACCAGCGCAATAGTTGTCTTCGACACCGACGGCAATATGATCGACCATTGGGGCGAAGGAATTTTCAAGAGTCCCCACGGCATATCGTTCGACCCTGAAGGAAATCTGTTCCTGGTCGACAACGGCGATAGCACGGTAAGAAAGTTCACCCCGTCTGGTGAGTTGCTGATGACGCTTGGTGAGCCGAACAAAACCTCTGCCCCCATGAGCGGCAAGCCGTTCAACGTGCCAACTCATGTTGCTGTCGACCCAGAATCTGGCGAATTTTTCGTTTCAGACGGCTACACCAACGCAGTCGTTCACCGGTTCAGCCCTGAAGGCGATCTGATTGCCAGTTGGGGCGAATCGGGTACTGACCCAGGCCAGTTCAACATCGTTCACAACATCGCTATCGATAGCCAGGGCCTGCTTTACGTTGCCGATCGTGAGAATCACCGTATTCAGGTGTTCAATCGAGACGGCGAGTTCCAGACCCAGTTCGTAAACATGTCGCGTACGGCAGCCATCTACATCGATACACGGGGCGATGAAGATATCGTCTACATCGGCGAGTATTTTTCCGGCATCGGCTCTAATCACATGGGCACGAATCTTGGACCACGTGTGACGGTGATGAACACCAAAGGCGAAGTTCTTTCACGAGTCGGAATCGAAAGTTACGGCTCGCAGCACGGTCGCTTCTTCACGCCGCACGGCATTTCGGTCGACTCACACGGCGATGTGTACGTAGCCGAGGTTTCGCACAGCGATTACGGCAGCAACTGGAACATCGACCACGAACTACGTTCAATGCAGAAGTTAGTCCGAGTGCGGTAGGGCGAAGCAGCCCCTTCTCCTTTCCCGAGCGGCAGCCGAGGGACCCGGTGCGGTGGGCCTGAATGGCACTAGTTGTTCATGAAGCAGATCAACGAGTGCCAGCACACTAGATTCTTTTCCACTAGGGACAAATCATCGGGTGTAACCAGTAAAAGATTCCTCCCTCACCTAAGTCCTCTCCCCCGGGAGAGGACTTACGAGTGCAACTCCGCCTCACCGTCATGCTAAACAGAACGATTGCTCCCGTTCGGCACAGATACTGAATCCCCGATTCCTTCGGGGCTGCCAAGTTCAGCATGACAATCCAAGGGAGCCTCACCTCCCCAACCTACTCCCGATGGGTGCTGTCCCATTCATCAGTCACTGTTTCGCGGGAGAAGTCATGGAGAAATACACCGTTTACTCGCCTGAAGAACCCTGAAGACTCGAATTCGAACGGAAAATCCTTACCCATCACAGGGTTCTCAACAGGTGGGACTGACGTAGCGGAATACCAAATCTTGCAAAGCACCTCGTCACACTGCAAGTGCGTTACTTCAACATTTTCTATATCCGGGTAATCGCTCCAGGAACGTCCCATAAACGAATTCTCTTGCATCTGCTCGACGCTGTTGTTGCCTTCTGCTCTGGTCGCCGCGGTGACCACACTGTCCAAAGCCGACTGGGATCGGGTGTGATACGCAGCAAAATAGGAATGCATAGCTGCGATCACGTCGTCCCGATAAATCTCTTCGAAAGTGGGTGCTGGAGTGTTGGTGGGTGCCGGAGTCGACGTAGGTTCAGGAATCGGGGTCGCTGAAGGCACAGGAGTGGCAGTTTCGGCCATCGAAAACGTGCCATCGGCTTCTGGGGTCAGCAGGCTCGGATCGACGTGCCCCGCCTCAGCGGCAATCGTGGCGTCAATATCCGCAAAGCCCTGTTCAAAGCCGGCACCAGCGCCCTCGTTGTCTTCAGCACACGCCATCAACGCCATGACAGCGAACGTAAATATAAGAACGAATGATCCGCTTCTCAAAATAATCACCTCATCCCGTGAGCACTCGGAAAACGTCATGCTCCAACCCCAGAAACTTCAGCTGAATGTAACACGTTTGGAGAAAACGCCCTGTAAAACTGATCGTGAGGATTCGGTTCAATTACGAGAACAGCAAATCATGCATCAGACCGGGCGAACGTTCCAGATATCAAACCCAACAAACGAAGAAATCGCCATATCGGGGGCATCATCGCCTTCTGATGCAAGGGCTACTTCGCCGATACCAACGCACGACATGCCAGCTGCACGTGCCGATTGGAACCCTGCCACGGAATCTTCAAATACACCGCACTTTGAGGGCTCAACCCCAAACAGTTCAGCAGCCTTCAAATATGGCTCTGGATTTGGCTTGAGATTGGTTACATCGTCGAGCGTTACCGATCCGCTGAACACCTCACCGAGTCCCGACATCTTCATAAACCCGTCGGCGTAATTACGCTCACCCGATGTGACGAGAGCCACCCGAATCCCAGTAGCCGCCACCGACCTAACTGCGGCATCGGCACCAGCCAGCAGGTCGATTCCATCAGCAGCGATTCGCTCCCACTGGCGCAAATACTCGGCCAGCACCTCTTCGACTCCGCCAAGGTTGTAGTGATCGGCGACCATCTGTGCTCCCGGAATAACACCCTGGCCGAACGTCACGGGGTGATCGTCAGCGAGATCCACTATGCCAAACGCCTGAACAGTAGCTCTCTCGGCCTCACGGTGAGGAGGGCCCGTATCTATCAGCGTGCCATCAAGATCAAAGAAAGCAGCAGAAAATCTAGGGTTAGTCATGGGGTTCATTATCGCCATGATTGACATCGTGCGGGGTTCGTTTCACAGCCAACAACTGTCATTGCGAGGAGGAACGACGTGGCAATCACGCGCATCCGGACTGGATTTACGAATTAGCCAATAGTGGCGTTGAGTAAATAACGTTGCGGGCTAATTCAATGTCGCCGGTTTTACGCGAGTCCCTAATTCAACGAACGCCCCGGCTCATCCACTGATTGCCACGTCGCTCAGAGCAGCTCCTCGCAATGACATTCGAACCCTCATACATTCCAAAATGTGTCATAGACACAAAAAAGCCCTTCTCAAACGAGAAGGGCTTTTATTCACATACAAACAGAACGGTTTCTACTCAACAGAAGCGAGCGAAATACCCTTCTTGTCGAGAGTACGCATCTCTCGGGCGGTCAACTTGACCCGGTAACGCTGACCATTGATTACGACCCACTTGTTCTGCAAGTTGGGCTTCGAAATCTTTTGGGTAGCATTCATTGCGTGCGATCGGTTGTGACCGAACAATGGCTTAGGACGGGGTCCAAGACCCAGTTTTGCCCTGATCTGATCGGAGCTAGGCATAGCGATTAAACTCTCGAAATAATATCTAAAAGGTGGGAGCGTCTCTGGCCGTGTGCAATATTTACTCCCAAAGAGAAGCAACACTCGGATAAGAGTCCAGCGATTAACGCTAACATGCAAGTCGCGCCGTAACAACCGAATTCTTGCTCAATGAAATGCGAGTCTAAGCGCCCATTTTGAACTGCATTCAGTTCGAAGCGGTCAGGAATCACTGTACATGCAGAACTCTTCGACCAAAATACCAGCCACTACCTCAGCCCGACTGAGCGACATGATCCGCGCCAGCACCATGGCGGTAGAGGCTAATCGGGACACCATTAACGCGCTAAACGTGTTCCCTGTTCCCGATGGCGACACCGGCACAAACATGCTGCTGACACTACGATCGGTTGTTGATGATCTGCCTTCAGACACGAACGAATCGGCCAATAATGTCGCAAAAATAGTCGCCCGCTCTGCACTGCTGGGAGCCCGCGGGAATTCGGGACTCATTCTTGCTCAGTACTTCAAAGGGCTTGCCGAAGCCATTGGCGAATCCACCGAACTAACCGGCGAACATTTGGCACGGTCCATCCGCATCGCAGCCACGAATTCCTATAAAGCACTGCCGAACCCAGTCGAAGGCACAATGCTCACGGTCTACCGCGAATGCGCGGAAGTCGCCGAGATGTCAGCCATCGCAAACGACTCGCTCGAAAGCGTGCTGGCCGATGTAGCGCACGAAGCTCTTGAATCAGTACGACGCACGCCCAGCCTCCTTCCAGTGCTAGCCGAAGCCGAAGTGGTCGATTCAGGCGGGTTCGGATTCGCCGTGATGCTCGATGGCGCACTACGGGCGCTACGGGGAGAGCGGCCTGTGGGCCGAGTTGTCGACGTGCCAATGCCTAAAGGCCAGGATTTCTCGGGATCGGTAAAGGCCGACTTCGTAAGCGCATCCGAAGAGATCGACTGGGGCTACTGCACCGTATTTGCCATTCAGTCAGACACCGACCTCGATCTCGACAAAATTCGAGATCACATGGACAAGATCGGCCGTTCGCCGATCGTTGACGGCGCAGATGGAATCGCCAAGGTTCACGTTCACATGGAAGATCCCGGTGTGGCGCTCACAGCTGGGATCACTTACGGCCAGCTGTCGAATATCGAAATCGCCAATATGGACGATCAGGCCGCTGGATGGGCTGCCGACAGGCGAAACAGCGCTGCCTCAACAGCAGCAACTTCAGCTGAGCCTGTAGAAATAGCCATCGTCACGGTCGCAGCTGGCGACGGACTAACCGATCTACTAAAAGGCGCCGGAATGGGTGCCGCCTCGGTCGTAGAGGGCGGCGACACGATGAACCCGTCGGTTGCCGAACTGCTTGAAGCTGTAGAAGCGGCACCTTCCGACAAGGTCATCCTCCTACCAAACAACAAAAACGTCGTGCCCGCAGCCAAAGCAGTTCCGGACCTTTCAGAAAAAGACGTTCGCGTAGTTGCCACCCGCTCGGTTCAAATGGGAATTGCGGCACTGCTTGAGTTCAACCTAACGCAGAGCATCGATGACAACGAACGAGCAATGAACGACATCGTGAGCGAAGTTGGTGATGGACGAGTGTGCCTTGCCAGTCGAGATGTAACCGTTTACGGCCACGAAATCCGCAAGGGCATGGCGTTCGCCACGTTCAATGATGAAATTGTTGCGGTTGGGCGTGATCCGTTGTTCGTGCTCACAAAAATGCTCGAACAACAGGTAGCCGATGCTGAGATAGTAACGATTTATACGGGGGAATCCCTAAGCCCCGAGCAGGTCGAGACAGCCACCGAATCTCTCACTGACAAGTTCAAAGACCTCGAAATCGAAGTTGTGTACGGCGGACAACCGCACTACGAGTATCTGGTTGCAGTAGAGTAGCCTGATCGCCAGACCTCACATACGGGCCAGAATCGCACGATGCTTTTCGCCGAGCAGCTGCCAATCCGGCGCCAATTTGTGTAACTCCTCAATCATTGGAGCACGTTCATGAGCATCGCAGTCGTAACCGACAGTACTTCCGACCTTCCACCCGATATCGCCGCGCAGCACGGAATTTCAGTCGTGCCGCTAAATGTCCACATCGAGGACGAAACGTTCCTTGATGGCGTGAGCATCTCTGCCGATGAGATGTACAGGCGTCTTCCCGATCAAAACGTGATTCCCACGACATCGGCACCATCGGCTGGAACATTTGCTGAACTCTACAAAAAACTTGGCGAAACACACGATGAGATCATCTCGATACATCTGTCGGCAAAGCTGAGTTTGACTCATGGTTCGGCAGTAAACGCAGTTGCCGAATTAGGTTCTTCGGGTCCGAAAATAAAAGTGGTAGACACTGAACAGGCTTCGATGGCGCTCGGCTGGACTGCGGTTCAGGTTGCCGAAGCGATTGCAGCCGGCATGAGCCTGGACGGAGCTGTTGAGCTTGCCGAAAGCGCCAGCAAACGAGCCGTGTTTATCGGAATGGTCGACACGCTGAAATATCTTGTACGTGGTGGCCGAATCGGCAAGGCGCAGGGGTTCGTTGGATCGCTACTGAAGATTCGACCCATCCTCACTCTTCGAGACGGCGAAGCCCACCCGCTTGAACGAGCCCGCAGTCGCAATAAGGGCATAGCGAGAATCAAATCCATGGTCGAAGAGTACGCACCGCTGGAAAAACTGGCGATTTTGTACACGACCGATGAAGTGGATGCGCACGACATCGCCAACGAAGTGGCAAGCTTCGCTCCCGATGGCGAACCGGTTGTAGCGCAACTTGGCCCGGTGGTCGGGAACTACCTTGGGCCGGGCACTCTTGGACTTGGACTCATTCGAGCTGAAAACAGCTGATGACTGGGCATGGACGCTACACGGCACAAGCACCCGACGCCGATCGCGCTGCAAACGCGCTTAGAGGCATTCTGGAACTAGAGCGAAAGCTCGAGTTCACGGATCGCGCCGTAACTGGCGGTCTCGACAAATTCATCGAACGTTCTGCAGCTTCGATGCCATGGCTACGCGATATCGAGCCGCTACGCGGCACGAACTACGCAGCGTTGCAGCCGGGACAACGACACCGCTGGGCGTCGGCGGTGATGGGCCGATTACGTGGTGGGGTCGCTGCGCCTACCGCAGCAGCATCCGACCCAGAGCCTACGTCGCCAGCTCGCAAAACTCCCAAAAAATCCGTCTCGCGGGCGTCTCGCGTGAAGTACACGTTGGATACTCCGCTTGATGATCTGAAATTTATTCACAAGGCGACACGCCCAAAGCTCGCTCGTCTCAACGTTGCAAACTTGAGAGACATGATTCGACTGTTCCCAAACCGACACGTCGACTACTCGCAAGTAACGAAAATATACGAAGTCCTGTTCGGCGAGCAGATGACCGTCGCTGGCCGTGTAGTCCGTTCGGAAATTGCGAATATCGGACCTCGCCCCGGTGCCGCCAAAATCCTGATCAACGATGGCACAGGTCTTCTTGAGGCGACCTTCTTCAGGCAGGCGTATCTGGCCAACAGGTTCAAACGAGGCGAAATCGTTGCGTTTTCTGGCGAGATCAGGGAATTCAACGGCCGAGCTCAGATGCAGAATCCCGAGTACGACCAGCTACCCGCGAGTGCTGCCAAATCAGGTACCGACGATCTGCAACTGACCCACGCCGGGAATCTGCTGCCGGTCTACCCATCGACCGACGGGCTGGTTCAACGATCAATTCGTACAGCGACCAGAAAATCTCTCGATAACGGGCTATCGCTTCTCGACGAATATCTCGATGACGATCTCAAGCAACGCCATTCGTTCACAAATCTGACTGAAGCGATTGAATCGATGCACTATCCCGATTCGTCAGACCAGCAGTTTCAGGCACGCCGTCGTTTGGCCTTCGACGAGCTGTTTATGTACCAACTCGCCGCGCTCAAAAAGAAGTCCGAATGGCGGCACCGCAAAGACGGCATCGTGATCGATTCGGCCAAAGGCAAGCCAGTAGTCGACGCCTTTCTGGATTCACTCGATTTCGAGCTCACCATCGACCAAAGCGAATCGTTGGCAAGCTTCCTCGAAGACATGGCGACCGGAATTCCGATGGGCCGATTACTCCAAGGCGAGGTTGGAAGCGGAAAAACGGTAGTCGCACTATCGGCATTGCTCTCCGTGAACACGTCTGGCCACCAGGGCGCGCTAATGGCTCCAACCGAAGTACTCGCCGAACAGCATTTCCTGAGCATTGCGAACCAGCTAAAGGCAGAATCGCTACCCGGCGAACCCAAAGACGCCGTGCGCCATGCCAACCTTCCCGGAAGCGGAAATCGGCGAATTACGATGGTCCTGCTGATCGGAAGTCTCGAGGCTTCTGTCAAAAAGCGCATTCAGCAGATGATCGCCCAAGGTGAGGCCGATCTCATCATAGGAACCCACGCCTTGCTGCAGGAGCAGGTCAAGTTCGCAAAACTCGGGCTAGCAGTTGTCGATGAACAGCATCGATTCGGCGTCGAGCAGCGAGGTGCGCTAACCCAACGAGAACCACGGCCCCATCTGCTGGCGATGTCGGCAACCCCAATCCCCCGAACGCTGGCGTTAACTGTTTATGGCGATCTCGATATCACCACGTTGAAAATCTTGCCAAAAGGTCGTAAGCCGATCACCACGATGCTCGCCAATAGCACCGCTTCAGAAAACAGTGCCTACGAACTGATCCGCACTGAAGTCGCCAAGGGCAGACAGGCCTTTGTCGTGTGCCCGCTGATCGAACCATCCGATGCGATCGAAGCTGCATCAGCCCTCGAAGAGTTCGAAAAGCTGTCGATAGGTGAGTTCAAAGACCTAAGAGTTGGGCTACTTCACGGTCGTATGAAGCTGCCTGAGAAGCAGGAAGTCATGGACAAGGTTCGCAAACGAGAAATCGACGTGCTGGTGGCAACTCCAGTCATCGAAGTTGGTGTCGATATCCCAAACGCAACGGTCATGATGATCATGAGCTCCCAGCGCTTCGGCCTCGCACAGCTACACCAGCTGCGTGGACGTGTCGGCCGTGGTGAAGACGAAAGCTACTGCGTGCTGATGACGAATTCGAAGGGCCAAACGGCTAACGAACGAATCGAGGTCGTGCTGAACAGCAACGACGGGTTCCAACTGGCTGAAGAAGACCTGCGAATACGGGGTCCCGGCGATTACATGGGCACTCGTCAGAGCGGCTGGGACGAGTTGCAAGTTGCGACGATAGACGACGTCGACCTACTGCAAATCGCTCGCAGGGAAGCGTCAGACTTGATTGCCGATGGGTCGCTCGACTTACTGAACGCAAACCTAGCGCTAGCGGGTGAACTCAAACGAGTCACTTCACATCACTTCACAGAATTTTCTTAGCCGATCTCACCAACTTAATGTCGCAAACATCCAACTCAAAGCCGGGCTTTGCCCGAAAAATCCTCGTAACAGGCATGAGCGGTCTCATCGGCGGACTCGCCGGTAGAAAGTTCGCCGAGAACAACGATGTAGCCGCGCTCGGCAGAAGCGAAGTCGAAGGCTTCCCGACTACCGTCACGGACATCGGTGACGGCATCGCCAAAATACTGCCCGCGCTCGAAGGCGTCGATACCGTCGTTCACATGGCGGCGTCACGCGGCAACGTCACCGATGAAACCCACATGAAGGCGAACATCACGGGCGTATACAACCTGTTCGAGGCATGCCGAATCGCGGGCGTAAAACGCATAGTTGCTGCAAGCACGGGAGCCGTAGTCGCCGGATACGAGAAGGACGACCCGATCAAATCGCTGGTTCACCATCCCGATTTCGAAATGCTAAAACGCCGCCCGATGATCACAACCGATACCGCTATTCGCCCCACAAGCATGTACTCGGTATCCAAAATGTTCACAGAGAACTTAGGCCGAATGTATTCAGAAGCGCACGATATATCGGTAATCTGTATCCGTATCGGCAAGGTCGAAATCAACGACGTTCCGCTAAACGCCCGCAACGCTTCCGTTTGGTGCAGCCATCGAGACATCATTCAAATGATCGAAAAGGCCGTGAACGCGCCAGACGATCTCAAGTTCGCAGTCGTTTTCGCTTGTTCCGACAACCCGACCCGATACCGTGATATCGAATACGCCAGAGAGACGCTTGGATTCGTTCCGCAAGATAGTGCGGCGGATCACGGTTTCTAGGAGAGCCTGATGGGCACCAGCCTGAGCGGACCTGAACACCTGCACGACCAGCACACACCCGACCGGGTGCGACAGAGGCTGGAAGACGGCACGCCCCAGAGCTATTTGAAGGACATGGTGTACGGCGGGATCGACGGGACGATCACCACGTTCGCCATCGTGGCGGGAGTAGTAGGAGCCGATCTTTCAGCTGGAATCGTCGTGATACTCGGGCTAGCGAATCTAATCGCAGACGGCTTCTCGATGGCTGTCAGCAACTTCTTAGGCACTCGAGCTGAACAGCAGTTCCTCCACATGATTCGCACCGAGGAAGAAGAGCAGATATCACTCATCCCCGAGGGCGAACGAGAAGAAATTCGCCAGATCTACGCACGAAAAGGCTTCGAGGGCGATCTGCTCGAACAGGTTGTTGAGGTAATAACTTCCGACGAAAAAATATGGGTCGACACGATGCTCACCGAAGAGCACGGACTGCTGCTTGAGGGTCCCGAGCCTGGCAGAGCGGCGTGGTGGACGTTCGTTGCGTTCCTGATAGCAGGAATTGTTCCGGTCACACCGTTCATTGTGAATTTGCTCGTTGACGGCGGTATTTCAGCCCCGTTCCTGTGGAGTTCAGTGGCGACCGGCGCAACGTTCTTCGCCATCGGTATCTACAAGGCAAGAGTCGTTGGAGCCAATAAGATCAAGTCGGGGATCGAGACGGTCGCAGTTGGCGGTGCGGCAGCGATAATCGCATACGGAATCGGCTGGCTGCTACGAGGCGTTGCCGACAGTCTTTAGGCAGAGTTCGATCTTTCGTGCTCAGGTCATTCATGGATAGATATTTGACTCGGCCTATTCCACCGCATAGCCTTCTTTGCAATTGAATAACACGTCCCCGGTGCCCGATGAAAAACAAACTAGTTTGCGGGTGAAAAGGGAAAGCGGTGTGAATCCGCTGCGGTAGCGCCACTGTTACCGGTTTGGGTGCGAATAACTCCACTGGCCATTCGAGGCCGGGAAGGATCGCACTCTTGGCACCAACAAATTTGTTGTCAGACCGGAAGCCAGGAGACCTGCCAGGGACATTTGGGCACGATTACTCCTCGCGAAAAAAGGGGTGGCTCACCACGAGAGTTGGTGCCATTGGCACTTTTTCTTCCTGTGGATCGGCGTTAGCTGGTTTGTGAACTGAAGCCAGTGAGTGATCTAAGTGCCTAAGCAACACGACTCCGCTTAGCGTCAAGAAAGACACATACATGCCAATCAATCCAGTTGATCCGCCTACCGAATTCACTCCGCCGCCCAACCTGAAGCGCGTTCGAAAAGGGCTAGTGATCATCAACACCGGCAACGGCAAGGGCAAAACGACTGCCGGCTTCGGAATGATGATCCGTGCATGGGGCCGCGGCATGAACACGATGGCGGTTCAGTTCATAAAGAGCGAAAAGTCGAAGTACGGCGAGCAGTTGGCAGCCGAAAAACTTGGCATCGACATGATTCCGTCAGGCCGAGGATTCAGCTGGACTTCGAAGGATCTCTCCGAAGACGAAGCACTGGCGCAGAACGGCTGGCAGATCGCCAAAGAAAAGATCGCTTCAGGTGAATTCGACGTGATCATGCTCGACGAAATCACGTACCCCGTCAGCTGGGGCTGGATCGACGTCGACGAAGTGCTTGAAGTTATCGCCAACAAGCCCAAAATGCTCAACCTGATCATCACCGGACGCGACGCCCACGAGAAGCTCGTCGAAGTCGCCGATCTCGTAACCGAAATGCAAGAAATCAAGCATCCATACGCAGATCAAGGAATTCCGGCTCAAAAAGGAGTCGAGTTTTAATGTCACACGTGACATTTCCATCTGATGGACAAAATGACCTGCCCCCCTCAAACGTGTCCATCTGAAAGATCAGATAATAGACATATTGAAGGTAGTCAGAAATGCCAAGAAAAGGTCATAGCCCGGAACAAGTACTCAATAAGCTCAGACAAGTCGAAGTTGCCGTTGCGGGTGGCAAGAGTGTTGGGCAGGCAGTACGAGAGATCGGTGT
>Ga0209402_10000734_pt1 | contig 38203 bp, 39 predicted proteins | sample ArcticOcean_MG_C_3_FD_187437 | JGI IMG/M metagenome (GOLD analysis project Ga0209402, IMG submission 187437) | Marine microbial communities from western Arctic Ocean - ArcticOcean_MG_CB8_126 (SPAdes) (version 2) | ecosystem: Environmental > Aquatic > Marine > Oceanic | place: Arctic Ocean... | reverse complement strand
AGGGTCATCGCCAGCAACATCGCCAACGTGGCGGCTGCTGCGAATGAAGGAAGGCGTTGAAGTAGATGACCGCGAGCGGCTTCTTTGCCTACTGCTGATTCTTCAACCTTCTTGAATGGCTGCGATATTCCCGGATTTACCAAGTCAGACGTTGCTCTGTTCGATGCGATTGGCGCAGTTGCCGATGAGCGTTGCGCGGCGAGACGATTATCCCGTTACCAATATCATCAATGATCAAGGTGTGATTAGCGTTGGAGTCGGCACCCAGCCAACATGGGAACTGACTCTGAATTTGAGAACGGGTTCCGGCCGCTATTCAGGCCGGATTTACGCCTGGTACGGCCTTCTGCAGATTAGCCCATTTGGAGGGTCGATTAAGATTCGCCGCTAACTTCTCGGCTACGACTCTGGCGCAGTCGATGACCAACACTTTGTCGCCGGTTTCGAGTTCAACCGAAGTAAACGGTAAATCTGGCATTCCGCACGGGATGATGTGCTGGAAGTACGTCAGATCGGTCGAAATGTTAAGGGCGAAACCGTGCATCGTTATCCCTCCAGAGATTCGAACACCTATTGCTGCGATTTTCTTACCCAGCGGATTCACTTGTTTCTGGCGCTTTTCGTTCGGTGTTCCGCCTACCCAGACCCCAGTTTCACCATCGATGAGATGTGCCTCTACACCGAATTCAGCGAGGGCTTCGATTATCGATTTTTCAAGCATCCGCACATAAGTTACTGGCCCAAGATTCGCCACTCTGACATCGATGATCGGATAGCCAACCAGCTGGCCAGGACCGTGATAGGTGGCTTCTCCGCCTCGGTCGGTCTCGAAAACCTCGATTCCTGCTTTTTCGAGGTCAGTTCTGTCAGTTACGAGATGGGAATTGTCGGCCCTTCGACCCAGAGTAATTACGTGCGGATGTTCGAGGAGCAGAATCGTGTCAGGGATCGAATCAGACTTGCGCCGATCCATTGTTGAACGCTGCAGTTCGAGAGCAGAGCCGTAGTCGCTCGTGCCGAGCCAGTTGGCCTGAATCTCATCTATTGGGCTATCAGCCACCCTACTCATTTGAGATCTGACGAGAGCGTGATTGCTTCGAGCCCGGATTTCACAGATTGCAGGAATTCTGACGCTTCTGCACCATCGACAATCCTATGATCGAACGACAGGCAGATGTTCATCATCGAACGAACGACTACTGAGTCTGCACCGTTTTCTGAGATCACTACAGGGCGCTTTACGATGGCTTCGGTCGTAAGAATCGCGGCCTGAGGATGATTGATTATTGCGCCACCCCAAACCGAACCAAGCGATCCTGTGTTGTTCAACGTGAAAGTGCCACCTTGAACGTCATCTAGCGTCATTGACCCTGATCGTGCTCGATCCACGACACCTGAAAGTTTGCCGGCCAGTTCGACTAATGAAGCTTCATTCGCGCCGCGAACAACAGGCACCACGAGGCCTTCTTCTGCGGCAACGGCGAGGCCGACGTTGATGGCGTTTTTGAGGACGATGTTCCCGTCTATCCAGCTCGAATTGAGCCGTGGGTTGGTTTTCAGTGCCTCAGCGACTACCGAGAGGGTGATTGGCAAATATGTAAGCCGAACTCCATGTTCGCTTTCGAAACTGTCTTTGCTCGCCGAGCGCCACTCGACCATCCCAGTGACATCGACTTCAATCGCTGACCATGCGTGCGGGATTTCCGACATCGACTTGACCATGTGATTGGCGATCATCCGTCGAATAGGAGACGGCACGATGACCTGGTCGTCGTTCGACACGCCGTCCAACTGAGGTTGAACTGCGGCGCCTGCGCCAGAATCGCCGTTTTCGGCTGCAGCAAGAACGTCTTTTTTCGTAACTCGTCCGCCGAGTCCCGTGCCAACTAATGAACTCAGTTCGATTCCGTGTTGAGCGGCCAGACGTGTAACAACTGGCGAAAAGCCTTTTTGCCTGGCTTTAGGCGATGCGGGAGAAGCGGATGCAGCTTGCGAGGAAGCAGCAACTCCGGGTGTGTTTGGGGCTGCCGACAAACTCGTGTCTAAAAATTCGCCACCAGTGGGACCAACGTTTGCGCCCTGCACCACCGTTCCAATTCGACCGGCTAGCCCAGCTGCTGGGGAGGACGTAGGTTCCGCGGTTTCACCAGCGTCCTGCCCTACGGAAACACTGCCATCGGCAGCTTCCATCTCGGCAATCACCGATCCCATCGGAACAGTTTCACCCTCTTCGGCAAGAATGCGGGTAAGAACGCCTGTCGCAGGCGAAGGTACGTCCATGTTGACCTTATCGGTCGTGACTTCAACCAGCGGATCGTATTTCTCAATCTGATCGCCAGGAGCCTTCAACCACTTGCCAATTACGGCCTCGGTGACCGATTCGCCCACATGTGGCAGTTCAATGTTGAATACCATGCCTAAATCTCCGCCAGCTTCGTAATGGCAGTATGAATTTTCTCGGGTGAAGGCATGAACGCCGCCTCTTGAATTGGCGAAAACGGCATTGGCGGAAGTTCGGGTGGTCCCAGTCGTGTAATTGGACCATCAAGATCGAAGAAACATCGTTCACCGATAATCGCCGCGACTTCGGAAGAAATGCTCACTGCCGGGGTGTCTTCCTGAACGATCAGCGCTTTTCCGGTACGAGAAGCCGATTCAGCAATTGCGTCGGCGTCTAGCGGTCGCAGTGTGCGCAGATCTAGCACTTCTACATCAATTCCGTTGGCAGCTGCCATCTCGGCCGCCTGTAACGAGTAGTGCACCATGAGGCCGTACGTGAATATCGTTAGATCGGTACCGGGACGCTTGATTTCGGCTTTACCGATCGGAATTGTGTAGTCCTCGGAAGGAACTTCGCCCTTTACGAGTCGATACGTTCGTTTGTGTTCGAGAACGATTACCGGGTCGTTAGAGCGAATCGCCGAAGCAAGAAGTCCTTTTGCATCGTAGGGAGTAGCCGGAGCAACGACGGAGAGACCCGGCGTGTGCGCAAACAGCACTTCTATGCTTTGCGAGTGATATAGGCCGCCTCTGACGCCACCGCCATACGGCACGCGAACAGTCATCGGCGCAGTCTTTACACCGTTTGTCCCGTATCGCACTTTGGAGGCTTCACCGATCAACTGGTTGATAGCTGGCCACATGAAGTCGGCAAACTGGATTTCAGCGATAGGGCGTAATCCGTTTACCGCTGCTCCAAGCGCAACTCCACAGATCAACGATTCCGCCAGCGGCGTGTCGATAACCCGGTTCTCGCCGAACTCTTCGATCAGGCCGTCTGATGCTAGGAAAACACCGCCGCGGCTGCCAACGTCTTCCCCAAGAAGAATTACGGTGTCGTCTCTGCGCATTTCATTGCGCATGGTGTCTCGAACTGCTTCGATTACTGTTTGCTCGGGCATTAGGAGTTTCCTCCCGATCCCTCGATCACATGATCGAACATCGTCTCAACGCCTGGGTACGGCTCTGCATCCACGGTATCGGTAGCCTCGTTCACCCGTTTCTTAGCTTCAGCGTGAATTGCTTCATCTTCAGCTTCAGTAATCAAATCACGTCGTTTCAGAAGATCAGAGAGTATTTGGATAGGATCGCGCTTCGACATCCGCTCGATGTCTTCAGCTGTACGGTACCGAGTGTGATCATCGTCTGTGGTGTGCGGAAGTAAACGCTCTACTGATGCCTCGATCAGCGTCGGGCCCTCACCTGCCCTCGCTCGTGCCACGGCAGCTTTGGTCGCTTCGTAAACGGCCACAACATCTGTGCCATCCACTTGAACGCCGGGGAAGCCGTATCCAGCGGCTCTGCTTGCCAGACTGTCGATTCCCATCTGTTTCGACTGGGGCACCGATATGGCGAAGCGGTTGTTTTCGCAGAAGAAAATCACAGGCAGTTTCTGCACACCGGCGAAGTTCATCGCCTCGTGCGTGTCGCCCTGTGAAGAAGCACCATCACCGAAATAAACGATAGTTGCGGCGTCCGAGCCCTTCAGTTTGTCGGCCAAAGCAACACCGGCGGCCTGTGGCAGTTGCGTTGCGATGACGTTCGAGAAGTTGAATAGATCGACTCGCGGGTGCGCACCGTGCAGCGGGAACTGACGTGAGGCGCTCATCGGATCGGCCTCTTTGGCAAGGAATCCACGCAGCATTTCTTCGGGTTCGGTGCCGAGTGCGAGCATTGCAGTGAACTGCCGATAGTAGATCAGATAGTGATCCTTCGAAGGATCTGTAGCCTCTACGCAAGCGACCTGCGCAGCTTCGTGTCCCTGCGCTGAAGCAGCGATTGCCGCTTTCCCCTGCCGGTTCAGTAGCCAGACGCGTTCATCGAGGTGCCTACTTAGCACCATCATGCGGTAAAGCTCCGTTAGACGCGCGCCGGTTAGCTGGTCTGAATCTGTTTCGGAGGAGTTTGAAGGTTTGTTCGCAGTTGCTGACATGGAGCCACATTATAGAAGTGATCACAACCAGATAAAGGCTCTTAGCCAAGGTTGTTGGATATACTTTTCGCCTTGTGAAAATCATCAAGGGCGCAGCTACAGTCTGCACCCCCTACTCGTGGAGATCAGAATGAAACGGCTTCTGGCACTAATTGCACTGCTGACTATCTCATCGCTTGTGTTCGCAGCTTGCGGTGGCGACGACCCGGAACCGACTGCTGCCCCTTCGAAAGCGCCTGCCGCTGTTAGCGGATCAACGCAGACCGATGCGGTAATGCTTTCGCCTGGCGACGAAGCTCGCTCGCCTCAGGGAGCACTCGACACTTCCAAGACTTACACCGCTACGTTCAAAACCGACGCTGGTGAGTTCAAGATTTTGCTGTTTGACGACGAAGCACCTCTAACGGTTGAGAACTTCATCAACCTGGCTACGATCGGATTCTACGAGGGCACAATGTTCCATCGTGTAATTCCGAGTTTCATGGCGCAGGGTGGCGACCCGCAGGGAACTGGCGTTGGCGGCCCCGGATACAGATTCCGTGATGAGTTCTCTCCGATTCGGAAACACGATAAGCCTGGAATTCTGTCGATGGCAAACTCGGGCAAGAACACCAACGGTAGTCAGTTCTTCATCACGTTCGCACCAACCCCTCACCTCGACGGTATTCACAGCGTTTTTGGCGAAGTTATAGAGGGAATGGACAATGTCTTTAGGATCACCGTGCGGGATCCCAGCGCTAGCTTCCCCGGCGATCTCATCAAATCAATAACTATTACTGAAAGCTAATCAACGAGAGTTACGTTCGAAAAACTAACTTTCTACAGGAGAAATCATGGCAGACCTAGCACCACCTTCTGGTGATCTCGACAATTCAAAGTCGTACTCAGCAACGTTCAAAACCGAACGCGGCGAATTTGAAATCATGCTGTTCGGCAACGATGCGCCGCTCACGGTTGAAAACTTCGTCAATCTGGCACGAGCCGAATTCTACGATGGAACAACCTTTCACCGTGTGATTCCCGGCTTCATGGTTCAGGGTGGCGACCCCGAAGGAGCCGGTACAGGCGGTCCCGGCTACCGCTTTGGCGACGAGTTCAACAAGAACCTGCGTCACGATTCCGAAGGCGTGCTTTCGATGGCGAACGCAGGCCCCGGCACGAACGGTAGCCAGTTCTTCATCACCCTTGGTCCTACGCCTCACCTCGATGGCAAGCACACCGTGTTTGGCAAGGTCACCGGCGGTATGGACGTTGTGAAGGCGATACGAGAGCGTGACCCGATGAGCGACCGGGAACCCGGCGACCTGATCGAGACGATCGTAATCAACGAGAGCTAGTCGCTAGCACCAGATGGCTAGATAGTTCGACATAGCGATTAATAAGAAACGGGCCACTCGCTTTTGGGCGAGTGGCCCGTTTTTGTTTTCGATTTGAAACTGTCAGTTAAGCCAGTCAGTACGTACTAGTCACCAGCTGGTGCTGGTGCGGCATCGCCAACTACGGTGTCGGCTGATCCACCGTCTTCTGTGACGGTGGATGCAGACCTTCTGCTATCGAGTTGAAACGAAAGTAGGCGTCCACCGACACCCAGCCAAACGTTCTCGCCAAGATCGACTACCGGGCCAACAGGCCGGCTGTTTACTCGCATTGAAGGGTCGCCAATCGCACGTTTGTGCACCAGCTTCACCTTGTCGCCACTGAACTTGAACGTACCACCACTGAACGGCAGATCGGCAATTTCAGAAGCATCAACGGTGTTCTTCGCAAGCAGTCGCTTTATGAAGCTTCGCTTGAGTTGTGAGAAGTCGACAACAATGCGATCAGCATCATCGACGACGAAGCCGAATGGTGCTGTTTTACGTGAGATCCATAGTGTGAATCCTGCAATCACAACAAGTAGTCCACCAACAGCAGCAACAACCCAAATTGGCAAGCCGAGAATCTGTTCTGGCTCTTCGACAATTGTTGCCGTCGATGTCGCTATAGGTGCAGTGCGAGAATAAGCACGTCCCTCAAATTCGCTATCGAGCATCACTTCGACTTCGTACGAACCCGATTCCGGGATGATCGCGGCGATGTCGAATTCCCAGGCCAGGCCCGGTTCTGGCTCATCAACGGATAGAACGAGTGCTTCGAACTTACCGCCAGTGCCGGTCAGTACAGCACTGATGTCGGAAGAAGTAACCAGGAACGGGTAGTCGCCAACTCGAACCTGAACTCTGGCCACGGTTGCGTACTTGCCCGGGGCCGTATCTACATCATTGATTTCGGTGAGGCTTAGAGTCGGGAACGCCTCGCTTCGGAATGCAGTGTCGCTTCGTAGAACTGCTGTGTAGTCAGTCCACGACAGTTCCAACGAAACGTTATTGATGCCCTGTGATTTAGGAGCACTCAGTTGAACGGAATAGATGCCATCGGCAGCGATCCGGTCGCCATCTTCTCCCCTGTCGTTGAGCGCCACAATTTCGGTTGTTCCGCTTGCCTTGCTAATAGTCGCCTGAATGACGGCTCCAGAAAGAAGCTGAGCTGATTCGCCGTTGAATGCTGCGGCCTCGATAATGGCGGCTTCGCCAACTGGCAGAGGCGGCTGTTCGATGAGGCGGAGTTCCAGCGGGTTGTTGATATCGACGCTGGCTACCAGCTTGGAGGCAGGTCCTACGCCCTGAAGGGTCCAATTACCCGGAACTGGCGAGTAGATGCGAACGATGACTGCCGATGGTGTCTGGCTAATTTCAACGTTTTCCATCTCGGTTGCGGCTCGTGTACCACTCGGTGAGAATACGGCAACGTCGACCTCTTCGTTCTGGCGTACGAATACCGTGGTGAATTCCGTTGTGTGGGGTGCAATATCAAGATTTACAACTGAAGCCGAGTTGTCGTGCATCTCAACGTCCATTGCGTCGGCCAGCGTTAGAGATGCGTAGTCCTCGAATATAGCGGCTATTCCCGCGGCTGTACCTGTGTCGTAGAACTCACCGCCAGAAACAATTGCAAGTCCGCTCATCAGGTCTCGCAAAATTGGTTCAGTAGAAGGAAGAGCAATTACGTCGATCATCCAACCTTCGGATGCGTACAAATCGGCAACACTGCGAAGTCGGTCTCTGGTGCTCTCTGATTCACCCAGAATTCGACCCGAAGTAATGAATGCAACTCTCGAACCAGAAACTGCGTCGATTCGTGAAAGGAATGCGAACGTATCGGTTAGTGCGGCGAACTGATCGGAGCGAGCCGGTCCGATGTCCATGGATCGAACTGCGGTAATTACATCGTCAACGAGTCTTGTGCCACTGGGTCCTGAATCAGCAGTGACGATCTCGGTGATGTTTACACCGTAAGAAGCGGCACCGATTGTTCCGGCGCTTGTGCCACGTGCCATCGTCACTGCAACGGTTTCAGCTGCATCGAGGTCACGTTGAACAGGTGAGGCACCTTCATCAACAAGAATCACCATGACACCGTTTTCACCAACGGGATCGGCTGCTCGGGCAGGCAGAGCTGCTCCAACAAATAGGACGGTGACGGCTATGAGAGCGATCAGAGACGGGCGACGCATTTCGGACTCCAGAAATGTATGGCGTGCCCAGATTTTCGATCAACTATTCGGTCGCCGGAAACCTGAGCGGCTTTTATCAGTTAATTAACGGTACTAATAAGGCCTGTTAACTGGCTGTTAGGAGTTAGTGCAGATTTCAGGCGATTTTCAGATGCGCCGGGTTCGTGCATCTCGCTACATATGCCGCCCGTGGCCGTTGACCGCCTAGGGCACGGTGCCTAAACTCGGGCGGCTAGCCGCGGCAACAAATATCGTTCGGCGTCAATTTAGACAGCGCAAATTTTGGCGATTCACCGAGCGAACCTTCACTGATTACGGAACCACGATGAAGATAACCGGATACTCAATAACCCTTTATGAATTTGCAAATACCCGACGTATGGGAGATGCAAACTCTCCTTCTGGGCGGATAAGAGGCAGTTCGAACGTTCTCCAACTGTTCACAGATGAGGGACTAACAGGTGTTTCGTTTGGCGGCGGCGGAGCCGGTCCTCAGATCAAATCGATGGTCGAGGGCATGCTGATGGGCGAAGATCCACGGCATGTAACCGGTCTCTGGAAACGTATGGTCGATCGGGCGTTCAAGGTTGGGCACGATGGAGTTGTGAACGACGCTATCGCCGTGCTTGATGTGGCACTGTGGGATCTCAAGGCAAAGGCCAACGACGAGCCGCTGTGGAAGACTCTCGGCGGATCAAATCCCAAGGTTCACGCCTATGCTTCCGGTCTTGATTCACCTCTCTCCGACGATGAGATCGAAGACTGGTACGGCACGATGGCAGCCGACTACGGCTTCAAGGGCGGCAAGCTTAAGGTCGGTCTTGATCAGGATGCCGATCTCCGCCGAATAGGCCGAATGAAAAAGGGTCTCGAAAGGGCCACGGACACCCCACTGCTGTACATCGACGCAAACGAAGTGTGGAACCCGAAGATGGCGATCCGCAAAGTGCGAGAGATGGAAGAGCAGTTCGATATCGCGTGGGTCGAAGAACCGGCACGACGCTGGGATTTCTTGGGTCTTCGCAGGATTTCAGATCAGATTAAGGCTCCCGTGTGTGCGGGTGAGAATCTAGATTCGCTGGGTGACTTCCTGCCCTATTTCCACAACCGATCCGCTGATGTGGTTCAGGTGAGCCATGGCATGACCGGCATCACGTGTGCGCTCCAGCTTGCCGATGCTGCGTACGGCTTCGAGCTCCCGATCACACTTGGCGGATCACCGGGCAACATGAATGCCCAACTCGCTCCATGTATGCCGAACTTCCTAACGTTAGAAGCACAGAACCCATCGCCAGACGATGGTGTAATGACATCGGATATCAAGATTGTCGATGGCTGGGCGATATGCGGCGATGCACCGGGAACCGGCGTGAGTTTTGATGCTGAAGCACTTGAGCGACTAACGGTTACATCGGTTTCTGCCTCTGCAGGCCCGTCGCCGTTTGGTCGTCGCCCAGGAGCCGGACTCTGGGACAACCCTCCAACTAAGGAAGAGGCTGCGGCAGCTGCGTCTGGAGTCGACGGTGAGCACTACGTTCCCGCTCACGGTTCCAAGACTCAGTAGCCCCCTGACCCTCCTTTTCATCTACATCGAAATCTCCCAACCTCACAAAATACCAAGTTAAAAAAATGAAAATCACTGGATACCGATTAGAAAAATTCGTTCAGCAGCTCGACCGAGCTATTGGTGATTCGAACTACCCCGCTGGCGACGATCTCATGAGTCTGGCGGTTCTCTGGATCGACACCGACGAGGGAATCAGCGGCATGGCTCCGGCAGGAAACGACGCTGTTGCCAGCCTGTTTCACGTCATCGAAGGCAAGGATCCTCGTGGAGTCGTTGGCCTTTGGAAAGACATGGTCGACTGGGTTCACAAGGGCAACAACGAAGGCGAAGTAAACGGTGCTATCGCCGCGATCGACATCGCGTTGTGGGATCTCAAGGCAAAGATCGCCGATGAGCCGCTGTGGCGGACGCTCGGCGCACGCGAAGGCCGCGCAAAGGCTTACGCATCCGATATCGGCTACAACCTTTCAGACGATGAACTTCACGCCTTCTACACTCGAATGGCCGACGTTGGGGTCGATGGCGGCAAGATCAAAATCGGCCTGAACATGAAGGACGATCTACGACGGATCGGCATCATGAACGATGCCTTCCGCAAGGTGAAAGATCGCCCGTACTTGATGATCGACACTAACGAATACTGGTCGCCAAAGCAGGCGATCAGGTACATCAACCAGATCGAAGAGCATTTCGATATTTTCTGGGCAGAAGAACCGGCGCGACGCTGGGACTTCGAAGGGCTCAAGCAGGTTTCTCGTGGCGTTTCAGCTGCCGTCGCATCCGGTGAAAACCTGAACGACGTTGGGCAGATGTCACCGCTCATTTCACAGCAGGCTATAGACGTAGCAAACGTCGGGAGTGGTCACTCGGGTATCACCGGAGCGAGGCAAGTTTCGAACTTGTGCTACGCCTATGAAATCCCCGTAACGATGATGAACTGCCCTGCGAACTTCATGGCACCGCTCGCCGCTGCCTTGCCGAACCACAACATGATGGAAGTTGTAGATCCCGGTAGAGAAGGTGCGTTCGATAGCTGGGACAACCACATCGAGGACGGCTGGATAGTCATGGGCAACAAGCCGGGTCTTGGCATCGAGGTGAACGTGGACAAGATCAAGGCGATGCAGGCCGTTGATCATGGTCGAAAGCCCGGTTTCCCGTTCCCACGTCGCGAGGGCGCAGCACTGTGGATCAAGGACATCGAGCCGGGCGAAGTAAACTGGAAATCCAACTAGACGGCTTGCCGCTTTTTCATCTGATGAGTCCATCTAATAGAACGTAACGAATATTAAAAAGAATCAGGTAGGTAGTAGTGACGGATCGACTCAAGGGCAAGGTTTGCCTTATTACTGGTGGTGGACGCGGGCTTGGCAAGGCGATGGCTCTGGCTTTCGCCCAAGAAGGTGCGAAGGCAGTGGCGATTAGCTACGTTTCGAACGAGGCTTACGCAGAAGAAACCTGCGAGGCGATTAGAGAAACTGGCAGCACTGCCTACATGACGGCAGTTGAAGTGACGGACCGCGAGTCGATCAAGTCGTGGGTCAACCACATTATCGATGCCGAGGGTCATATCGACGTTCTTGTTAACAATGCCGGGATAAACAGGCAGGGTCCTATCGACACTGTGACCGAGGCCGACTGGGACGAAATCATGGCCGTGAACCTCAAGGGTCCGTTCATGGTGTCGCAGGAAGTCCTGCCCGACATGGTCGACTCCGGTGGTGGTCGCATCATCAACATTGCATCTGTCAGCGGGCTTTACGGTGGACCTACAACTGCCCACTACGCTGCTTCGAAGGCAGGATTAATTTCACTCACGCAGGTGCTGGCTCGATGGGGCGCAGAGCACAACATCATGGTGAACTCGATTTCACCTGGGATTATCGAAACCGATCTGACACGGGAAGAGTTGGCATCTGGCGGTGGAGCCGGAGTGGTTGCGTTGACACTGCTCAAGCGACCGGGTCAGGTGGAAGACGTTGCGTCGATAGCAGTGATGCTGTCTTCTGATGAACAGAACTACATGACAGGCCAGACCATCTCGCCAAACGGCGGGAGCTACTTCACGGATTAACTCTCGCTGCTTACATCACGAGCAACTAAAAAGGGGCGCACCAACCGGTGCGCCCCTTTTCTTTCTAATTCCCTAAATTACCTCACGAAGAGCTAGTCCATGTCGTTCTTCATGATCATCAGTCCCATGGCAAAGAAGACCACTCCCCAGATCAATGCCATGACTCCGAATGCCATCGCACCCTCTTCAGTTTTGACCGGCATCACCGAAGTGATAATCACGGTCACAACTCCGATAAGCGATATTGCCCAACTGAATTTTTTCGAACAATTCCGCTTAAAGCTATGCCACCACCAACCGGTATCAAGACGAGGAAAGCAAGATACGTTGTGGCCTTGTAGATACCGAAGTACGCAGCGTGCAACGCCGTAGATATCGTGAGCGTGAACGTTGCGGCTGTTATCGCCGCAGGAGCTCCGCCAGATGCTACAACCGCTTCCCCTGCTTTCACGTAATCGGCGCCAACACTGGCCTCAGCCAGTCCGATGCCAATCATGATGCCCCACATCCCAAGTGCGGCGACCGAGCCCATCATCCCAATTCCCAATCGGTACCTGGCAGCGCCTTCGGGTGCAGCACGCCATAATCCAACGATTGCTCGCGTATAGAGGATTAGGCCAATCAAAATGATGACGTAGTAGATCTGAGCGATATCAGCATCGCCACCGAGCTTGGTTATGTATGTTGCTGAGCTTTACGGATCGAGCGGCTCAATGCCGTTCTGTGGCAACAGGAAGTTGAAAATCACGACTAGAAGCGGCCCGATAATCAACGACCATTTTGCGACAATATACAACTTGCGAGCTGGCATTCCTGCAGTAGTCATATTTGCCTCCCAGACCGGTCAAGCACGACGAAATACCGTCATCCGCCCATTGATTGTTTCGCTTTTCGATCTGTGCGGGAGGTTAAGTTTTCCCAGCTTTTAGCGCACGTATTACTAACGGGGCATATCTACTTAGCATCAGTCGGAACCGCTTTATAAACACCCGTAGAGCCTTTCAGCACTTCCACACCGTCCTGATTAACGATTACGAAATCCATCTCTCCACGATTTCGCTCATCACGCCATTTCGTAATCGTCCCAGTGGCGGTAATCGTGTCGCCGATATACACCGGAGCCGGGAAGTTCCAGCGCTGCTCTGTGAACACTGTGCCGGAGCCTGGCATGTCCATCGCAACCAGTGCATGAACCAGCCCCACAGCGATTCCGCCCTGAGAGATAAGGCGACCAAATCTTGTTTTAGCCGCGAAATCCTCATCAAAATGCAGTGGATTGAAATCGCCAGTTAGCTCGGCATAACGCTTCACTATTTCGCTCGTAACAATCATAGATCTACTTGCTGTTTGCCCTACTGATATCACGATCGTTCCTCCTTTGTCGGCCTCCACTTGTTCAGGCCAACATTACTCGAATGAGATTCATTTACTGGCTGAAGGATTCGTGCTGAACATAAATTGCGAGTTACACTGCCGCCAAATCCCGTTTCCCACTAGTCATTCGCAGGCTCATAAAATGAAAGTAACCCAAATCAAAAGCTATTCCGTGCAGGGCGAATCAGGCCGTGGATATTTCATAGTCAGGGTCGATACTGACGCCGGGATTTACGGACTTGGGGAGATTGGTATTCGAGGCTGGGGCGTGGCGATCACCCATGCTATAGAGCATCTCTCTGAACTGGTCACCGGTGCTGATCCGTGGGAGACCGAGCGCTTGTGGCAGGAGATGTTCCGTTCAGGGTTCTTCCCCGCCGACACAGTTTATTCATGTGCTATTTCGGCCATCGATATCGCACTCTGGGACATCAAGGGCAAATCGGTCGACAAGCCGGTGTACAAGCTTCTTGGCGGGCCGGTTCGAGACAAGGTTGTTTCCTACGCCCACGTCCAGGGGATTGATATTCCTGATGTTGTCGACAGCGCCAAGCAGCTTCAGGATGAAGGCTGGCGATTCCTTCGCTGGCACCAACTTGAAACGGCACCGTACAACGATCAAGGTCAGGGCGTTTTCGATCCGCTTGCTTCGATGCGCAAAACCGTTGAATCGTTCTCGGCAGTGCGTGACGCCGTGGGCTGGGAGACTCAGCTGTGTCTCGATATTCACACACGCCTGACGCCTGCGTACTCAGTCCAGATGTGCAGGGATCTGGAGGAGTTCAAACCGTTCTTCATCGAAGACCCTGTTCGTTCCGAGTACCCCGGCGCTTACAGGAATTTGCGACAGCAGATAAACCTGCCTATTGCCGCTGGTGAACAGTGGGGTTCGAAATGGCCGTTCAGACAGGTTATTGAAGAAGATCTGATCGACTACGCCCGAATCGACCTGTGCATCGTTGGAGGCCTGACCGAGGCGTTGAAGATCACACACTGGGCCGAAACGCATTACATAGACATAGTCCCGCACAACCCACTTGGTCCCGTTTCAGCCGCCGCCTGCGTATCCCTGTGCATGGCTTCGACGAACGTTGGGGCGCAGGAAATGCCCAGACGGCCCGGCTCGTTGGATCACAAGCTCTTCCCACGCCAGATCGAATGGGACGCTGGATATTCCTGGTGTGCCGACGTGCCTGGATTGGGAGTCGATTTCAGCATCGATGCTGCTGAAGGCGCATACGTATCGCCGCAGTCGATGGGTCATACCCTACGCCTGCCCGACGGCGCTAAAACCAACTGGTAAACCGAGAATTTACTAAAGATTTCTGGAGATAAACGAACTATGAAAGTTACACAGATCAGAAGCTTCTCGGTGCAGGACGAAGCCGGCCACCCCTACATGATCGTTCGCGTCGATACCGATGCCGGTCATCATGGTTTGGGAGAAGTTGGCATCCGCAACTGGGGTCGTGCAATTGGCTCGGCGATCGATCATCTTGCTGAACTTGTGATCGGCGCTGACCCGTGGGAGACGGAGCGACTCTGGCAAGAGATGTTCCGTTCGGGATTCTTCCCTGCTGACAAGGTGTACTCATGCGCTATTTCAGCGATCGACATTGCGTTGTGGGACATCAAGGGCAAGTCGGTAAACATGCCGACGTACAAGATCATGGGCGGTCCGGTTCGCGACAAGGTCGTTAGCTACCCGCACACTCAGGGCAAGACTATCGACGAGCTGGTTGCCAATTCGGTGAAAGCTGTTGAGGAAGGGTGGAAATTCGTTCGATGGGGTCAGCCTGAAACGGGTGGCGAATTCGAAACGCCAGGTATATCCACGCTTGAGCCGGTTGAATCGATGAAAATCGCTGTTGAGCAGATGGGTCGTATACGAGAAGCCGTCGGGCCAGATATCCAGATGACATTTGATGCCCACACTCGCCTCGACACGGCCCATGTTGTGCAAATGTGCAAAGAACTAGAAGAATTCAAACCGTTCTTCATTGAAGATCCGCTGCGGTCGGAAAATCAGGGTAGTTACAGAAATTTGCGCCGACAAGTGAACCTGCCGATTGCAGCTGGTGAACAGTGGGCTTCGAAATGGTCGTTCCGGGAAGTAATCGAAGAAGATCTGATTGACTACGCCCGAATCGATCTGTGCATCGTTGGAGGCCTTACCGAGGCGTTGAAGATCACACACTGGGCCGAAACGCACTACATCGACATCGTCCCACATAATCCGCTCGGCCCTGTATCGGCTGCAGCCTGTGTTGCGCTGTGTATGGCTTCGACCAACGTTGGTGTGCAGGAAATGCCTCGACGTCCCGGCTCTTACGCTACGGAGTTATTCCCTCAGCAGATCGAATGGGCCGACGGCTACTCATGGAGCCCAGACGTACCCGGATTGGGAGTCGAGTTCGATATCGATGCTGCCGAAAGTGCTGCCGTGGAGCCGCACGGATGGCCACCGCGTCTACGCCGGAACGACGGAGCGATGACAAACTGGTAAGTTGAGTTCAGGTTAGTTTTGGCAGGCACGCAGGGTTAGAGGATCGTCGATAAATAGCGAGTGAAAGCTCGCTCGCATGAACAGGAATACAAAGACAAGTTATGCCCTTCATATACACACCATCGATTTACGGATTCGCAGGTGCGCTGATCTTCCTGATCCTCGCCCTGACGTCGTTCAACGGTGATGGGAAGCTGATCGACACAGCGATGTGGGGCCTGCTTGGGGCGGCGTATCTACTGAAGCACCTGCCAAAATTCCTGGTGCTCAGGATGTTGAACTTGGTGGCTCTGGCGTTGCTGGCCATAGGTTTGGTGCTGTTCCTGATCGAGCACCTGCCAGATATCGCGTAATAGGGGCGAATGAATTGCGGACTGAATTCGGGCGCGACTGCAAGAATTCATAGATTCTAAAGGGATGCCGGGTTGATGTTAACCAGTTCGGCGAATTTTTCCGACGTTCTGCCCGACGCCGCCGTGCCCGACAGATACTGACGAAATGTCCAAGCCATCTGTTTCGGCATCATTGGTGGTCATCGTCTTGATGCCGGGTGCAATTTCGTCGGGATCGTCTTCAGAAGCGACCGGGGGTTCTGGTGCACTGAACTTAGCATTTTTGAGCTTCGTAGGTGATGTGATGACAGTAGGTTCGGCTTCCGAGCGTCTGGCTTCCATATCACGGGCTTCTTCAGCCACTTTCCAGATCACTTGAAGGGATCGGCTCAGATCCGGTTCGACCCACTGCACGCCGCGAACGGCCGACTTCAGCACCATCTGGAGAACATCGAGTCTTCCCGAGGTGGTTTTCTTAACATAGGTCCACGATGAACCGAAGCGTCGTGAATAGGCCTTGAGCTGTTGGGGATCGAGTTCGGGAACCAGCATTACGATGGCTGCGCGAACTCTCGTCTTCTGCATCGTCTTTGCGATGTCGAGGCCGTTAAACTGGCCGCCGAAGTCCATATCGAGAATTACAACTTCAGGATGCTCTTGAACCAGCATTTTGAGCGCATTTTTTGGACTATCGGCCAAACCCGCTAAGATCACGTCGTCCATCAGTGCCAGTTTTGGCAGGATTATGTTGCGCACACCTTTTGATGTAGCAATAAGGACTTTCGAGCCAGTAGGTTCTGCGGGACGTGCAGCCTGTGCCGCAGCTTCAGGCGCTGCGCTTCTTGCGGGCCTGCGTACTACTCGAGTTCCTGATGGTCGTCGGCGTCGAATAACTCTTCGTGCCATATTTTTTGCTCTACCTGATCAACACTACGTAATTACGACTCTGGCTAGTTTCTGATCACTATGTTGCCCCCAATTTGGCCGGATCACCAACCGGCTACCTGCCATCTACACGGTGAGACACACTTAGTACACAACGGCTGCGAGCGACCAACCAGTTGTATTCAGTTAGTCAAGAAGGTCAGAAGTGTCCAGTTCAAGTGGGAGTGTTCGCTGGAATGATAGCGATGTCGAACCACCCACATTGACTTCGACTATGAAGTTGTCCCGCTGCTGGAGTAGCTCGGCAGCTGAATCGGCATAACCATCGGATGTCCCGGAACCAAGATCGTATAAAACGTTGATCCCGTCATAGGGCTAGAGCCACACAGTTATCTCTGCACGTTCGCCCTTTTCGAGGAAGTAATCTCCATTGGTATCACCACCGAAATCGACGGTCCACTGGGTATTATTCGTGGTGAATTCATCCCAACTAACAGTTATGTACGTGCTCGGAGTAAGCCCGCTTGAGTCGGGATCGGCCTGTGTATCGTCGACGGTGTTCGGTGGAGTGAGATCCACGACAACGTCGGTAGATACATCGACTACAAATATCAGCTTCGCAACTGCCAATTCATCGACACCGCTGAGCAAAATTACGTCGTTGGCATCGACATCAACTTCACCACTTTCGGCCACAACTCCTGTTCGAAGAGTTAGCTGAGATGCGGAGCCTGTGAAGCCGTCGTTGAACACAGCTTCTCCGCTTTCGGTAACCATGAATGACGAACTGAGTAACGTCATTGATCCGATAACTGCGACGATGAATCCGGCGATTGCGATAATCGTCAACTCAATCGCCACCGCGCCACGTTGCTTATCTGGGCGGTTCGAGTAAAACCTTTGCTGCATGCACTTAGATTAGGACCCCGGAAGCGGCACCGGTGTCGAACTAGGCGCAAGTACATATGTGTGTTGTTCCTACATACGTGTTTCCTACACACCAAAACGCAACTATACGCACTCACAATTGCTGCGTTTGGCAACAGGCATTCACCCAGCGAACCCTGATTAGCCGGTCTGGCTAGTCGAGAGTTGCTCCGCCATCGATGACCATCTGCGAACCGGTCATAAACGATGCCTCGTCGGAAGCCAAAAACAGCACGCCTGACGCGATTTCCTCTGGCTTGCCGACTCGCTTCATTGGTGAACCTTGCCCAAATTCTTTCAGTGCCTCTTCGGGATCTAGATCCAACGAGTCGATATGCAAATCAGTCGCACGCGTATGAATGGTTCCCGGGCAGACCGCGTTGACCCTTATGTTGTCGACCGCGAGGTCGAATGCTAGACAGCGAGTGAGCTGGGCAACCGCGCCTTTCGATGCGTTGTAGGGAATGAACTCTGGCTGTGCGATAAATGAAGAAACCGATGCGATGTTCACTATTGCCCCGCCGCCCTGCTTGCGCATCGATGGCAGCACTTTCTGCACACAGTTTGCGTAGCCAATTACGTTTACGCCGAATACTTTCGCCCAGTCATCCTGAGTAATGTCTTCAATTTTGCCGAACACAAACGCCGCGGCATTGTTCACCAGTAGATCGATCTCGCCGTGCGCCTGTTTGGTTGCTTCGACCGTTGCCTCGATGGCTGCTGGATCGGTGGTGTCGGTATGACTGAAGATAGCGGTGCCACCGGCCCGAGTAATCATTTCGACAGTTTCCCTGCCGGCATCGTCCTCGATTTCAGCGACCGTAACTCTGGCGCCTTCTTGGGCAAATCGTATGGCTATCGCTCGGCCTATCCCATTGCCGCTGCCAGTTACGATTGCGGTTTTCCCGGCCAATGAATTGCTCAATGCCATCTTCAAAACTCCATTTGATAACCATCTAAATAACGTGTCACTACGTAATGCCGTCAATATACTGCGTGAACGGATTCCCAACGATGGGTAAACTTGGCTGATCGTGCAATTTCGATTTCTAATCACGTAATGTGGGCTGACACTTGATCAACAACAAATTCTTCGGACGCCGACGCCCCGAGCCGCCTAGGCCGATTCCACCCGGCCAGTATTTGGAAGATGGCTTCCCAGTACTTTCCGCGGGACCAACTCCGAGGGTCGACACCGCTACATGGGAATTTTCGATTGAAATCGAAGGCGAAACCGTTGGTAGCTGGTCATGGGATGCTCTCAATGCCCTGCCGCAAACCGACCTTCACACTGATCTGCACTGTGTAACTAAGTGGTCGAAGCTCGATACCGACTGGCGTGGAGTTACGATCGACACCCTGCTCAACGATGCGGGCGCCGAAGCACCGGCTGGATTCGTGATGGCGCACTGCGACGGCGGCTACACGACCAACGTGCCTGCTGCCGATGTTATCGATGGCAAGGGCTTGCTCGTGCACACGTACGATGGCGAACCTCTGGCACCCGAACATGGCGGCCCAGTTCGCTTGTTGATTCCGCACCTTTACTTATGGAAGTCGGCCAAGTGGATTCGTAGCCTGAAATTTATGGATCAGGATGCCCCGGGTTTCTGGGAGCGGTACGGCTATCACATGTACGGCGATCCCTGGCGCGAACAGCGTTATACGGGCGACTAACGTTGGCGACGTCACGTGTTAAAAATGGTGGTGCTAAATGGCAGATAGCCACCGTGAGTTCAATTACTGATGAATCGCCACGTGTGAAGCTGTTCACGCTCGATCTCCCAGACGATCGAGCGAAGGCCGGATTTTTCGCCGGGCAATCCTACGATCTGCGGCTTACGGCTCCCGACGGATATCAGGCGCAGCGAAGCTATTCGATCACGTCGTCGCCTGACAGTCCGAATGCGATCGAACTTGCGATCGAGCTGATATCCGATGGCGAGGTTTCGTCATACTTCCACGAGTTCGTAAAGGTGGGCGACAAAATCGAGCTCCGTGGTCCAATAGGCGGACATTTCACGTGGCTACCGATGATTACCAGGCCAGTACTGTTTATCGCTGGTGGATCGGGCATTGCGCCGGTCATGTCGATGCTTCGACACCGTGCGTCCTCTAATAGCACCGCACCGACGCTGCTGATGTTCAGTGCAAGGAATGAGCCAGACGTACTGTTTAAAGATGAGCTTGAGAGAATGGCTAACGATGACCAGAATCTCGACCTGATTCTTACGCTCACGAGAGGCGTATCGTCCGACTGGCAGGGTGAAAGCAGACGCATCGACCGCGCTATGGTCGACCAGGCGATTTCTATGCTTGTTGGCGAAAACAACTTGCCCAACCGAGCGTACGTCTGCGGTGGAAGTGGGTTTGTTGAATCGATAGGCAATCACCTGCTCGATACCGGCATGAATCACAACGATGTGCGCACCGAGCGATTCGGGCCGTAACAGCCAGCATCCACACCTCAGTACGCGAAATAGACTGTGGTTAGCTTGTACCAAGGCCCGTGTTTTTACGTACTCATTGCCTGTGGTTCACTCATATTCTGTATTTAACGTTTCACATGGGTGCCCGTACTCAGTTACGGAATGCCCCCATCTTGGCAGCCAGTCAATCGGAGGATATGGATCAAATGCTTAAAGTTCTTATAATCGATGCCGATTCAAGTTTCGCCTCACTTCTAGGTCGAACCCTGGTTAAAGCAGGACACGAGACTCGAATTGTTGGTGATGCCAAGTACGGAATCGTAAGAGCTAAAGCGTATGAAGCAGATCTTGTGCTGGTTAGCGATCAGGTACCAGGTGTTGCAACTCCGCAGTTAATTGAAGATCTGAAGCCGTTCGTTCCAGGTCGAATCGTCATTTGTGGCGATAGCGAAAAATCTGAAGATATCGAGGCGGCAAAAGCAACTGGCGCCAGCGATTACATCTTGAAAAAGTTGACTATTGCCGAGATCATCGCTCAGGCCATTCCGTCAGCCGATGGCGAGAGTGGCGGATCGGCAACGGCCGAAGCGACGGCTGAATCTGATGATGAGAACGAAGAGCCTTCTACTGAATCAGCTGCCGATGATTCCGACCCCAAAACGCAAATGGCTGCACTGAGAGCTCCTCTCAGAGATGGTGTAAGGCCGTTTGTAGTTGTGATTGCACACAGCGACCCGGAGAAACGTACCTTCCAGAAGGAAATCGTAGAACGGGTGAATACATCGCTCCACGTGATCGAAGCCGCAACTTCTGAACAGGCTATCGCTGCCTGTGCAGGAAATCGCACGGTTATGCTGATGATCGACTGGGCGATACCAAATATTCCAACTAAACAGGCGATGAAGGCTATCCGAGAAGGTAAAAACGGGGCCTCAATCGCTATTTTCGTAACCTACAAGTCGCACTCTCCCGAGAAGCAGCGTCTGGCTGAATTTGGTGGTGCCATGGCTTTTGCAGGTGAACCGTGGGACAACGGATCGCTTGAAGGATCGGTAGTTCACGTTCTCGATGTCATTCGAAAGCGTCGTCGCAAAGCCCGAATCCAGGCTGTTCAGGCGCAAGAAGCTAAAGCTCAGGCGATAGAAGCCCGAAAACTGGCGATTGCCGAAGCGAAAGCAGCCAAACCGCAGGCGCGGGCAGCCAAACCACAGAAACGCGCAGCCAAAGCTTCCTAGTCGATTCTGGGAACCGGCAGCAAAATTCAAGAGCCCCACTGCAACGTTTACGGCATTTGGAACCTTTGGAATGCTAATACGACGAAAATCGTAAGATGTCCAAATTCCATCACGTAATAAGTAATATTACAGTACAAATAGTTATAAAAATCACATGTTTGTAATCGCTTACTAACTTGTGATAGTCTTGCCCCGCTAATTAGCGCATTCAGCGCATAAATAGCAGGAGGTGGAGCCAATGCTGACTATCACCATCGGTGGACAAGCCGGAGCTGGAGGCCATGAGATCGGTGCAGAAGTTTCGAGGAAACTCGGACTCCCACTGATTCGGACTTTAGCTATTTGCAAGCTCGCACGTAGGCTCGATGCCAGCGTCGATGCAGTGGTGCGAAAAGAACTGGCGTTTGGTAGCAAGCGCATACGATTCGCAAACGCACTTGAGTACGGCCTTTACCGTTCGGCAATGTACGGGTGGGATCCACATTTAGCCGTAGATTTCGGATTCTGGTCCGATACGGAATCATCCAAGCGCTATCTGCCCGATCAGATCAGCACGGATGAGTACCGGGATGCCTTCTACGCCACTTCAGACGATCTCAGAAGTATGGGCGATTCTATTGTGGTCAAACGAGGCGGTTGTTTGAACCTGACCGATTCCCCTGGAGTCGTGCATGTGGGCATATTCGCACCACGCGATCAGCGTGATCGAAGGTTGGCCAAGCGCCTACGGATTGGAATCGGTGAAGCATCGAAGCTTGTACGACGGTTCGATAACGACCGGCGGGCATGGTTCGCAAAGCTTGCAGATACCGAGCCAGAAGATCGTAGTTTGTACGACTTAGTACTCGACGTTGACCATAATCGAGCCTCGGGCTCTGAGATTGCCAATCAGATCGTCAGGGAGTCGATTCAGATCAAGTACGGCGATGAAGCGCACCCTGCGGTAGCTTTTTAGCTGAAGCAAGGTCACGAATAATAAACGGCATCGAGGTTGGATCGCTTTTGAAACGGGCGGTTTGATCTCGGTGCCGTGTTCGTTAACTCGCCAACGTAGCTGGCCAGGCTTTTGGTCGAGCAGTGAATTCCACCGTCATATCTTTCGAAACGTGATTTATCGTCCAGAACATGCAAAAAGAGTCGATATCAGGAGGCAGCACCACCGGAATTTAGCGAGAATTGCCTTAGGTGACGCCTCTTGCACCTGTAACTGCGCCATGTGCTACTTGGAGATGCCGGGCGACATAGTCCACACTCCAGCCGTCTGATGATTCATCCTGTGTTTTAGGATTCTGAATGGCGGCGTTCGAAAATTGATTATGACCACTGCTCGGCCCGAAATTTTATCTGTCCTAAAAAACCGATTCGGTTTTGATCGGTTTCTTCCGTTGCAGGAAGAAATCGTATCTAACGTATTGGCGGGCAACGATTCGCTAGTTCTTATGCCAACTGGCGGCGGTAAATCGCTCTGTTACCAGCTCCCTGCCCTGTGCCAGGATGGCTACACGATGGTGGTTTCGCCTTTGATCGCCTTGATGAAGGATCAGGTCGATTCTCTGCAGGCAAACGGCATTCCCGCAGCGTTCGTGAACAGCACTCTTACACCGCAGGAAAATGAAAGCGTTCTGACCAGCACCGCAGAAGGCGGTGTGAAGATTCTCTATGTGGCTCCCGAACGACTGGCTACTGCCCGCTTTCGAAATTTCCTGCAGGCAGCTGGTCCGAGCCTAATTGCAATTGATGAGGCGCACTGTATTTCGGAGTGGGGTCATGATTTTCGGCCTGACTATCGCAATCTGAAAAACGTACGTGATCTGCTGCCGGGCGTTCCGGTAATTGCACTTACGGCCACTGCCACAGAGATAGTCCGGCGCGATATTGCAGACCAGCTTCGGATCGAGAGTGGCAAGTCGTTCGTTTCCAGTTTCAATCGGCCTAATCTGTCGTACACAGTGAAACCAAAGCTGCACTCGTTTGATTCACTGGTCGAACTGGTCGATCGCCACAAAAACGAGTCGGCAATCATCTACTGCTTCTCTCGAAAAGAAACCGAATCGCTCGCCGCCGATCTGGTGTCGGTTGGTATTTCGGCTGCGCCTTATCACGCCGGGCTCGACCATCCGATTCGCCGCGCGACTCAGGAAAATTTCATCAAGGACGAGATATCCGTAATCGTGGCGACGATTGCGTTCGGCATGGGTATCGACAAGCCAGACGTACGGCTGGTGGTTCACTACAACCTGCCGAAAACGGTCGAAGGCTATTACCAGGAAACGGGTCGTGCAGGTCGAGATGGACTTCCGAGCGATTGCGTGCTGTTTTATACGTTCGGCGACAAGGTAAAGCAGGATTATTTCATCAATCAGATCGATGATCTGGACGAGCGTAATCATGCCGCTGAAAAGCTAGCAAAGATGGTCGACTACTGCGAACTACGATCGTGTCGACGTCAGTTCATGCTGAACTATTTTGGTGAAGAGTGGGTGCCGGAATCCGGCGGAAACGAGTGTGGCGGCTGTGATGTATGTCTTGCCGTGAAAGAAGAGTTCGATGCGACCGAGATCGCCCAAAAGATTCTTTCCGCGATCATTCGTACCGGAGAACGATTCGGAATCAAATATGTCGCCGACGTTCTTCGTGGTTCGAATGCAAAGCGAATTCGTGAGCTCCAGCATGATCAGCTGACGGTGCATGGTATAGCTTCGGATTCCTCGGATGCTGAGTTGCGTGAGATGTTCGGGCTGCTGCAGGACGAAGGGCTTGTCGCGGTTTCTCTTGGCGAATATCGCACTATTTCGGTGACAGCGGAGGGCCGAGCTTTCCTGAACAACCGAACCACGCTGAAGCTTGATCGAATACCGCAAAGTGCGGAAGTACCGTCGAGTCGGGAGCCTCGAGACGGCTCACGCAGCAAGAATCTCGATTATGACCAAGAGCTGTTTGCGCTGCTACGCGGACTCAGGAAGCAGATCGCACAGGAGCGCAACGTGCCTGCGTTCGTAATTTTTGGTGATGTTTCGCTTCGTGAAATGGCGTTCTACTTCCCTAACGACCAAGATGCGTTTGGCGCGATTTCTGGAGTCGGCACGACGAAGCTCGATCAGTTCGCCGACCGGTTCATTTCACTGATTTCCGAGTACTGCGATGAGCATGATCTTTCACCAAGGCCTAAGTCGGGTGGTCGACTCAGGAAGCCTGCCAAAAAACGTAAGCGTTCGGTACTGAGCAGAAGTCTGATGGAAACAAAGCGATTGTTTACCGAAGGATTCAGTGTCGATGAAATAACATCGGAACGCGGATTCGGTTCCCAGACGATCATGAGTCATCTTGAAAAAATCGGCCGTGCAGATCCGAACTTTAACCTGGAACGGCTGCTGCCATCGCCCGAGCGTGTTGCGGCGATCGAAGCTGTTCTCAGAACGAACGAATCGGGATACCTGACGCCGGTAAAAGAAGAACTGGGCGATGACTACTCTTTCGAAGATATCAGGATTGTTCGCCTTCAAATGGAACGAGAAATAGAGATGAACGAAAAGTAACGCCACCAGCGAAGCACTCGCAACGGCGTAGAATCTCGCTGAATTAGCAACGATTGTTATCAGTCAGTGAGACAAAAATGGCCCAACTATCCGACTCTCAAGTCGAGTTCCTAAAAGAGCCGTTTATCGCTCAGTTCGTAACTCTGATGAAAGATGGTTCTCCGCAGATCACGCCAGTATGGGTCGATGTTTCTGATGACGGCAAGCGCATCTTGACTAACAGCGAAAATGGCAGGGTCAAAGTTCGAAATGTCCGGCGTGACCCGCGTGTGGCGATCGGCGTCTACGACCCAGAAAACAATTATTCCCGCGTTCTGAACGTGCGAGGGCGAGTTGTTGAGATTACCAACGAGGGTGCGAAAGACCACATCTACTTTCTCGCAGAGAAGTACACGGGCGCTAAGACATATCCGGCTCACAATCCAGACAGCCCGAGAATGATTTTGAAGATCGCCCCAGACAGCATAGATTCCCGTATTTAGCCACCGGGGCAAGAGAAGAACCTACTCAGACAGTTCGTCCAGTAGCTGTTCTTTGATCTCGGCTGGCAATTCACGCCAATCGATCTCCATCAAAGCGGCCTGCATGCCCCACAGTGCGTTGAGTGTGGTCCACCCAGGATAGGCTCGCTGAAGCAGTTGATAGGCACCAACAGCTCCGATTGATTCCAGCCGTTCGGTAGTCCCGACTCCAACTCCTTCGAGTCGCTCGGCTGTAATAGAGCCCAATCCTTTGAGGTCGGCGATCTTCATCATACTGCTCCCACGACACTGGACAGCCCGCCAAGTTCATATTGAGATGATGTCATCTTATCGTGGCATCAACGCCGGGAAAATCCTTGAAACCGATCTGCATGTCGAACGGCTCACGGTCGGCGAACTTGTGATGCCCGCTTCAACCTTCTGAAGGCATGAACGAGCTGGCTCGGCGAGCGGTCTTGTGCCAATCGATGATCAATCGGCCGTCCATCACTTCGCCCAAGTACAGACCGTCGGGTCGGTAGATATCGGAATTCCTTCGGAACCGCCCCACGTGTCGACCCTCAAACGTCCAGAGTTCGGCATCTTCCCTGAATCCAAAATATTCTCCACTCCACGTCCACAGATCGTCGGCAGAAGGCGAATCAATGTTGAGATCGCCGTTGGCGTCAACTCCAACTGCCTGCCCGGTGACAGCCGGAGAGCCAACACCAACGGAATTCGCCAACACGTTCGCAGGAATCGCATCTTCGAGTTCGATAACGCTCAGATACTTCCGCTCGACAGCAAGATGGTCGGAAATCCGGTCGATCAGTTCGTCGATCCCGCTGTTTTTGAGCACGTAATCAGTGGCGCCTTCTGCGATAGCTTCCTTGACCTCTAGAAGGTCATCATCGGCAGTGAACATCACGAGCGGCACACGAGAAATACCTCGGATTTTGCGGCAAAGTTCAACCCCACTCATGCCCGGCATTCTCATATCGAGTAACGCAATATCGGGGTGAAACCGTTCGAATTCTTGTAGACCTGCGATGCCATTGGCGGCCTCGGCAGTCTCGAAACTTTCATCCTCGAACCATGCGACCAGTGCGGCTCGTATATCCGCTTCATCTTCAACTATCAGTATCTTTTTTGACACTTCACACTCGCTTTGCCCCGAATTACTTTGCACATTGACCCGCTGGCCAGCAAACCTTCTCCTAGTTACATACTTGCACCCGTACGATTGCCCGACTGAGGGTCAAGGAGTGCATCAGGATGGCGTAACAGGTGCGATTCGGTTTGCGAATGTGTGCGATGGGAGTTCGCTATGATGTGCCGGTTCGGCCACAACCAGATCTGAAACACAGTAGATGCCAACTCCCCGAGTACAACTTTTTTCGCCAGACGAGATCGCCAGTAGGATTGCCGCCGTTCGAGAACGTATGTCGGCAAATAATCTCGGCGCCCTGATCGTTCATTCACCCGAGAACATCTTCTATTTGACGGGCTATCAAACACCCGGCTACTACTGGCACCAGGCGCTTGTACTTCCGCTGAACGCCGATCCCGTGTTCATCGCGCCGCCTCACGAGGCTTCACTGATACCTGAGTACTGTTGGGTCGACGATGTGCGGCTCTACCCCGATACTTCGGACTGGGCGCAGGTGACGTCGGGTGTCGTCACGGAACTTGGTCTTGGCCGCGGGAATATCGGGCTTGAAACGGAATCCAGATACCTATCGGTCGATCTGCACGGGCGCATAGCAAGTCGACTGTCGCAGGCTGCGCTGCGAGATGGCAGCGGGTTAATCGAGTCATGTCGGTTAATCAAGTCGCCAAGGGAAATCGACTATCTACGAGAGGCAGCCCAGTACTCCGAACATGGCATGAGAGCAGGAATCGCCGCTGTCACGGCCGGTGCGAGCGAGCTAGACGTTGCGGCGGCCGTTCACGCAACGCTCGATCGTGTTGGGTCGGTGTACACCGGGCTTCCTGCGTTCATTACATCGGGTCCACGTACCGAACTTGTGCACGCAACATGGTCACCCCGACAAATTCAGCCCGATGAACTGGTGTTTCTCGAAATACCGGGGTGCTCGAATCGATATCACGCTGCTCACACTAGGAGCGTGTTCGTTGGACAGACGTCGGAACTCGTGGCGAGAGCCAGTGAAGTGGCGACAAAAGCGCTCGAAACAGCCAAGTCGCTTATGAAACCCGGCGTGCCGGCACGGGAAGTTTTCGAAGCCGGACGCTCGGCGATTGATGACGCGAATATCGGATACAAGCAGGGTCGGCGAATTGCGTATGGAATCGGTATAGCGTTCCCACCCGGCTGGGACGAAGGCGATATCTTTTCGATAAACATCGACGAAGAGCGCCCACTTCAGGCGGGAATGGTGTTTCATCTGATCACCACGATGAGGCCGAAAGGCGTTGGGGCGATCGGATCTAGCGATACGGTTCTGGTCGCCGATGAGGGCGTTGAAACGCTGACAGCCGCTATTCCGCCCGGCATTCAACAAGCAAATTAGGAGACAACTTCAACTACATGATCACCGCATACAGTTTTGGCGCGAGTACGGCCGCAGGAAAGAAGGACGATGAGGGTGGGTTCATAGCGAGGCTTGATAAGTATTTGCGAGATACGGGCGGTGGCACGGCGATCAACCATGGCGTTGGTGGCGATACAACTGATGTGATGCTTGGGCGGCTCGCAGGAGTCGTCGATGATATGAAATCTCGCCCCAAACCAGTGGCGTTGGTAACGCTTGGGATCAACGACGTGCCTCGTATCGTCGATCCTAAGCCTGAGATTCGAGTTGAACTCGATAAACACGCCGAATCGCTGAAAGAAATCCTCGCCGTCTTTGGGGCGATTGGGGATGTTTTGTATCTCACCCAGTACCCCGTCGATTACGTTGAGCGAAGTCTGGATCCGAAACTAACGAGAGACTACGTAGAGTTGGGCGAAGAGACTGCTCGATCGGCTGGTGTCGACGTGATCGACATATTCGGAATGATCACCCCGGAACGCTTCAAAGAATTCATCTTCGAAGACGGTCTCCACTTCAACAACAGGGGCCACATGTTCATCTGCAACAAGATAATCGACTATCTGCGATCATAAAACAGCCCACCACAGAGGAATCATTACTATCCAGCATTCACCCTTTCTGCGCTGAATAAAGTCACCATCCAGCAGCTACAACTCTCGACCAGCTGCTATCGGTTCAAATAACGCAGCTATAAAACGAATTTCGTAACCTGTTACTCGACTTAGTACGAGTTTAAGCTAAGATGCCACTTGTTAATTCTAATTTTGTATATAAGGCGGATGGCATGGGCATAGATGGCATTTGGTACAACGAACTCGGCTCCGAATTGAAACTCGTCATTGATGGTCAAAATCAAATCAACGGTGGATACTCGAGCAATGTTGGACCTACAGGGGTATACCCACTGGTTGGGTTATACGATCCAACCCCGGCCGCAGGGCAGAACTGCGGATGTGTTGTAGATTGGAACAGTGGCGCACACCCTAGCGCTAGTTTGACCGCATGGTCGGGTCAATACTGGCCGGCCGACGGTGATCTGCTCGAAACAATCATCGCTATGTGGCATGTAACCCTCGAAACAGGTGAAGCACAACAGTGGGCTTCGACACTCGATGGGAAAGATATTTTCGTACGTAATAAACCGTCAAGTAGTGAGATCGAAGTGGCCCGCAAACGCAGTGCACCTTCGCATCCTCATCGAGACTAATTCAAGCTACTCCGTACATCCCAAACCGCAAAAAAGAAGAGCGTCACCGTGTCAAATAAGCTAATCATTGTCATGATTCACGGTCAGGGCAACCAAAAGAAAGAATATTACGAAAAACTACGAGATGGCCTGTTCAAACGACTGACATCGGCTGAGAAACAGAGAATTGTGGTAGCTCCAATCTTCTATCAGGATTTGGTTTCAGACCCTGACGGTGAGATGTGGGCGAGAATGAAGGCAAAGCCGCTCAGCTACCAATGGCTGAGGAAACCTTTGTTCGAGGGCTTTAGCGATGCGTCGACTTACCAGTTTCGAGATGAAAATCCGCAGAGCAGTTACAAGAAGGTTCACAAGAGAATCAATTCCACGTTGCAATCTGCGGTCGACGAGTTAACCGAGCCTGGAGAAGATGGGCCTGGTGAATACAAGATCATCGCCTTCGCTCATTCCCTAGGTGGACAAATATTGTCGAACCACATTTGGGACGCCCAGAGAACCCTCGGAATTTGGGATGGTGTGGGAGCGGGCCCGCACGAGGACTTCTCGAAGTTAGGCAAATTCATCACATATGGATGCAATATTCCGCTGTTCGTATCAGGCCGGATTGATGCAAAACCAATCGCGGCGCCTTCGGAAAATTTTGAGTGGCACAACTACTACGACAAGCATGACGTGCTTGGCTGGCCGCTTAAACCAATTAGCAATGGTTACAACGATATTGTCGAAGATGTGCATATGAACGCTGGCGGCTGGTTCTTGGGTCTAACCCCAAAGAGCCATTCCGAATACACCGGCAACAAGAAATTCCTGAAGCTATCGGTGCAACACATCCGCGATTTGCTCGACTAAATACAGTCGATCGGTCGCCGGATCCGTGAGGTTCACTCAAACCGAAGTTTGAATGAACCCTATAAAGTGCCGGATCGAATCGCACGTGAATGCGGTTTAAATTCTGCCGCGTTTCAATTACTCGTTTGCAAGTTCAAGGCAGAACTGGCTTCGTTCGACTTTCAGTTCGACCGGTGATGCACCGCTGGTTTGGACGAGTGCTCCGTTTCGCGGGAGATCGTCATAAAAGTAAACGGTCGACCTCCGTCTGCCAGAACGTCGGCCGTCAACGCAACCTTGCCCCAGTCGCTTGACGACATCGCAGCAGTCCTAGTCACATCCCAGAGGTATCCTGCGTCGATTTCGCCGTTGACGTCGGCGATAATTCCTTCAGCGCAGAAATGCCTTGAGACTGGTACTTCTCGAGAGCTTGTGTAGTAGATCAATGTGTCAGTCAGGTGCTCCTGCCACGCTGCGAACAACGCTTCATCATCGGGCTGCTCATCACTGAGTTCTGGGTCTAACCAATCTGGGAACACCGGGTCAGCAAGTTGCTCAGTGGTGAACCTAGATTTGATCAAAGGAGCAGGTGCAGGCGTGTCTATTGGTACCGGCGTGATTGTTACTCGCACGAAAGTTGGTTCTGGCTCAGATGCGGCTGAATCTGACTCTTGGGCAGGCGATTCGGTGTCAGTTGCACAACCGAATATCGCCAATGTCAGTATGAGAATGCCTAACAGGATGAACTTCGCAGAAAAATTCTTGATCACAAACCCCAGCCCTCGATGCCTCTGATGAAATCTCAATGTGCGTCTGCGGGACTATATCCGAACTTGCACAGCCTGATGCAGTTCGGCGACTATGCAAGGGCCGTAGAATTCTGGGGCTAAGCGCATCTATCGCCGTTGGTCAACGGCCAATTCAGCTATACTCCATCGCCTCTGCATCTCAAGTTGAAGGACGCACTTTTGCCAGCTGTATCTCCTGGCCATTTGGCCCTGGACCCCGAAAATCCCGACATTCTGTACGGATCAACAAGCTCCCTCTGGGACGCCCGTCACTCTATCGAATGGGGGATCAAGCGTATCGCCGCCCTCGGCCTGCAAGGGATCGAGCCGTATGCGAAGCAGGTTGAAGACCACCGTGCCAACCCACTGGCACTCAAGGAGAAATTCGACGAGGCAGGTGTGACACTCATCGATGTATCGAACGGCTCGAAGGGCCAGTCGACAAACTTCATCGATCCGAAAGAGACTCCAAAGACGATCGCCGACCACGTGGCGTTCGCCCGTGATTTCCTTCAGCCGTTCGGCTGCGATATGTACAAGTGCAACATGGGCGCTCGCCCAGATAACGGCCCAAACTCTGGCACGACAGATGACCAGCTGAAACGGCTTGCCGACACGCTGAACGAGATCGGTCGACAAACGATCGAGATGGGCATTCGCCTTGCGCCGCACCCCCACATTTGGGGTCCGATAGAGCGTGAGAACGAGGTTCGCGCCATGCTTGACCTGACCGATCCGAACTACGTTTGGATGACGCCTGACACAGGGCATTTGACCTTGGGCGGCATAGATGCGGTTGAGCTCATGAGTGAATATTTGCCTCGGATCGCCGAGGTGCACCTGAAGGACACCTATGCGAAGTACCGTGGCAACACGTCGACTCCGGCGAAAGAGCAACACCTAGGAGCCAGCGTTTACCACAACATGGGCGGCGGGGGTGTGGACTTCCCAGCGGTGATGAAGATGTTGCGTGACCGGCACTTCAAAGGCTGGGTGGTGTTCGATATGGATGGCCCACGGGAGGGCGACGATGGCTTCGACGCGATCGGCGGGAATATCGATCTCGCCATCGACGACTATCTGGCCCACAATGTGAACTACCTACGGGTGATACTGGGCGTAAAGCTGCCACCGCTTGGGTGAGTGGGTTCGATTTAGGGTGTGCGAACGTATCTGCGACCTTTGGACTGGAAACGGTGTAGGCACGACCAGCGTTGGAGCAGTTGGTTCACAGTCAATTGGTCCGGGGGCAAGTCCCTCCAGACTCATAAAAATCACTCGAACACTATGTATGCGATCGCGTCCTTTTTCTTGCCAAGCTTTACTTCAGCGTCGCCTTCCTGATCTTCCTGCGCCACAAGGTTGAAATCGGTGCCTGACACTGGTGATGGTTCGACAAGCACCGGCCAGTCACCATCGTCTTTGTTGTCTATCCCCGCAGAACTGAGGATGGCTGCAGTCGCTGCGCTGACTGCGTGGGTGTAGGAATACGGTGGGTTGTCTTCCCAGCCTTTGGTGCTCTTGGATCCCAGTGCAGCATCTTACTCAAGCCCACCGAGAGTTCCAGTGCCCTCTTCAATGGCCCGGGAAGTCCGTGGGAGAACGGCTACAACGAAAGTTTCAACGGGAAGCTCAGGGACGAACTGCTAAATCGAGAGATCTTCTACTCACTGAAGGAGGCGTAGATACTGACAGAACGGTGGAGGCGGGAGTACAACACGATCCGACCACACAGTTCACTCGGATACCGGCCGCCGACACCTGAGGCAATCATGCCCAGGCTTCAGCTGGTCGTGAATCCGAGATAATAAGTGGTAACGCTATCGGGGGCAGGTCAGTACCTCGACGTTTAGCACGAAGATTCTCACTAACTAGCGGCGCAAACCTGAACTCCTAAATCCGTATCGTTTCGCGGCTAACTTCGAATCCTCGTTGCAACAGAAGTTCATCAACGTCACGGAATCCGAGCTTGTATCTCAGACGCCAAAGCACCGCTTGTAAAACGATGTCGTTCGGGAACTGGAGACCATTGAAGAGTGTTCCTGAACGTTCGTTGAAACGCTTATTGCAGTCTCGGCAGTAGAAAGTTCGATAGCCAAGCGAAGTTAGAAATTTTCTCTTGGACACCGACTTAGATAAGCAGTGCGGGCAAGACATTAATAGATCTCCTCAGTAAATAAGGAATGATGCCATTATGCCCCGACAGTGAGTTCTGACAGAACCGCAAGTTACGAGCTTTGTAGAATGATGGCGATTAGCACCATTCCATTCATGTACTTCGTGATGGAATGCGATACTACGATGTGATCGAGTTGTGGCGGTTCAGTCAGGCAACAGATGCGAAAAATCTAATCGTCTGAGACGGCCTCTTTACGACCTTCGCCACTCAGTTCGAAGGCGTTGGCTAGGAGCTCATATGAACGATTTCGTTCGGCGTAGTCGTGCGTGATTGTCAGGACGATCACGTCATCTGTTTCGTATTGTTCAGCGAGATTCTCAATCTTCGTCTTCACTGTTTCTGGGTCGCCCTCAATAGATTTTGCACGCTGCTGTTCGATGAATTCGTTGTCAGGTCCACTGAAGCTCATAGCCTTTATGTCGTCCACCGACGGCACCCCCTTCATTTCTTGGCCTTTATTGCGCATCAAACGCATGACGTGTCTGCACGTTGCTAAGTCGTGGGCGCGTTCTGAGGAGTCGGCCGTTATGGCAGAGATACCAATGTTCACTCGCGGCTTATCGAACCACTCCGATGGTTCGAAATTGTCTCGATACCACTTCACGTGTTCCGGTCCGCCGTCTTGAGCTATGAAATGAGCGAATGACAGCGGCATGCCAAGTCTTGCTGCGATGCCCGCGCTTCCCATTGATGAACTTAGTAGCCATGGGACAGCCCAGGTTGGCGACGCCGGCATCGCTCGAAGTTTGCCGAACGGATGGTCATCGGGGAACGATTCACTGAGGTAGCGCATCAGATCAAATACTTGTTTTGGGTACTTCTCAATCGGATAAGTGTTTGGTCCAGGCTGCAGCGCGAAGCTGGCAACTTGATCAGAACCAGGCGCACGACCAATGCCCATATCGACGCGCCCGGGAGCCAGTGCTTCAAGCATTCGAAATACCTCGGCGACTTTAAATGAGCTGTAGTGCGACAGCATCACCCCACCGGAACCTATACGGATGTTTTTTGTACGCATGCTCATGGCAGCTAACAGAATTTCAGGGCTGGCGTCTGCAAGTGTGTTTGAGCTGTGATGTTCGGCAAGCCAGTATCGGGTGTATCCCCACTTATCAGCTGCTTCAGCGAGATCGAGCGTCGCTTGAACGGCTTGATGAGCTGTTTTACCGACGCTAATAGGGGATTGATCAAGAATCGAGAGTTTCAAACATTTATTCCGATGGTGACATAGTCGGGGAAGTGTTGTTAGCAGTTACGAGTGCCGAGCCTTGCCCGCGAGGCGAATATACCGGAGGTACAAGCCTACTGGGCGTCGACTGATCGTACTTATGGTCTAATAACTGGGTGGCGCTCTGAACCAACTAGCCCGACCACCGTTGTGAATACCCTTCAGCTTCTCCGGTCCGAACCAACTTTCAGCGTGGTCGGTTTTCACGACAACCCAACGTCTGGCGACGCGTCGGGCAGAACGGATCCAGTCAGGGTCCAGGCTTGCGTGGTCAGCGAATCCCCGTAGGGCCTTGAAGCTTCCATCTGATCGCTTGGCTGCCGCAAACATGGGGTCAATTACGACCACATCGAAACTGGATTTCTCGGCTTCGGCAAGGAAAGTTCGAGAGTCGGCAAACAGTGGTTGAATAATCGCGCTTTCGTCACCTGGTATGTGTGATGCAAGGCCTTCGCTAACCAGCGTAAACAACGGCCAGCTCGACTCTATACCGACGACACCGCCTGTGGAACCGACCGCGCGAGCGGCCACGAGAGCGTCGCGTCCCAAGCCCAATGTTGCGTCCAACACTTGGTCGCCTGCCCGTAATTCCCCGGCTCTGACGAGTGTGTCAGGGTCTCCACGAGCTATCGATTGGAGGCGTAAAGCAGCGGTACCTAGAGTGAACCGCAATTGTGATTTGTTAGTAGACAGACTGAATCCGTCGTGGTCTAAAACAAATGCTGCCTCGGCGTCACCTGACGTATCTGCAAGCGAAATGTGGTGACGATCGATGTATCGGACGCCCCATTCGTTTGCCTTCTGTCGTGCTTGAGAACGAATAGTGGAATTGGCGTTTCTGCTTGTCGTGACGATGTACTTGAGATTGCTATTCATTTCCGCTCTAACGGTCTTCGAGTGAAGCTATCGAGCACATTCAGATAATCGGATTCGAACATGTCGCTACCAGCTTTCTGAATCATACTCTCGCTTCAACCTTGGTAAGATCTTGCTCATATCGGATTGTTCGCGCGCGATCGACGCTTCGTTTGATCGACGCAGCTTCTCAGACGTCGCATGACACCGGTCGACTGCCCCGAACCGCTCCTATGAAGAACACTGCTGAGTATTGATGTGTGGTGGACTCGACAGAGTTGTTTTGTCTGTTATTTAACAGCAGGTAATCGACGCACGGTGCTATTCTGCCCGGTACTTGAACTCGGCCAAATAGTGGTTAGCGAAACTGAAACTTGAGAATATTTTTGTTCCAAGCGCTGCGGAGAGTCTTACATGTCCTTAGATAGCACGACAGGTTCTGCCCAGTTCGACGAGCTCGGGATAAAAAGGGTTATCAACGGCAGAAGCTGGGTGACGATACTCGGCGGAAGCCGTATGTCAGCCGAAGTTCAACAGGCAATGGCCGACGCATCGAACACGTTCATCGATTTTCACGAGTTGAATAAACGTGCTGGTGAGATGATCGCCCAATATACCGGGGCGGAGGCAGGCCTTGTAGTTGCTGGTGCATCGGCGGGTCTTTTGGTTCAGGCTGCAGCGTGTATGGCAGGTTCTGATCCTGATCGGATACTGAAGTTGCCTGATACGACCGGGATGAAAGACGAAATCTTGATTTTCGAAAATCATCGTTTCGGGTTCGAAATTTGTTACAGAACTGCCGGAGCAACATTGAAGGAGTGGGGCAAGGGCGAAGGAACTCTGGCGGAGCAACTCAGGGCATCGATCGACGAAAAAACGGCAGCGGTCTCGTACGTATTTGGACCTTGGATGTCCTGCGGTTTATCGCTTCGGGAGGTTGTGCAGATTGCCCATGAAAAGAATGTACCGGTGATTGTGGATGCTGCTGCCATGCTACCTCCTGCCGATAATTTGACCCGTTACATTGCCGAGGGAGCAGACCTCGTGACGTTCTCGGGTGGCAAAGGTCTTCGTGGTCCGCAATCGACCGGAATATTGGCTGGAAGAGCTGACTTGGTCGAAGCAGCACGACTCAACATGTCGCCCCACGCTTCGGTTGGTCGAGGATCGAAAGTTGCCAAAGAAGAAATCGCTGCAGTATTGGCTGCGCTTAAGCGATTCGTATCGATGGACCACGAGGCTGAATGGGCTACGTGGAGAACGTGGTCTGAGACGATTGCAGCGGTTGGCAGTGGGCGAGACGGCCTGCGTACCGTTATTGAGGATGGCGATCCGAATCGCCAAGGCCCTACTGCTGTTTTCTACTTCGAGGAAAATTGGGACGGTCCTTCTTCGGTCGTAATACAAGAGCTTCTTGCGGCCCTTGATCCAGCAATTCACGTTGGAGTCGGAAATTATGGTGATGAGCTCTATGTCAGTCCCGTGGCACTCGAACCCGGAGAAGCTGAATTCGTTGCTGAAGCTCTTGGTTCGGAAATGGGATAGTCGTGAATAGTGCGCTCTGACTCGAATTACCGCTTTCTGTGAAAACAGAATTATTTATTTGGGGACGAGTCAGTGGTAGATAGAATTCACCGACAGTTCCTGCCTTTCGAATATTCCCGTTTCAATTACAATCCATCTCATGCCGAATATACCTCTGATACTGCTCCCTCCTTCCGAAGGCAAAGCTTTGGGAGGAGATGGTTCGCCGATCGATCTAAAATCTCTGTCGTTCGAACAGCTCACTACGACCCGCAATCTGATGATGAGTGCACTTGGTCAACTCAGCGGCAAGCCGAGGGTTGCTCAGAGGTTGTTGGGAGTTAAAGGGGCCGCACTCGAAAAGGCGCGAGCGGATAATTCCGACATCGCAAATGCACCGACTCTTCCGGCAATCGAACGCTACACCGGCGTGATGTACGACTCGATTGATCACATTTCCCTCGATGATGCAGCAAAGCAAGTATTCGGTGAAAACACGATCATTATGTCTGGACTGTTTGGGGTAGTTCGACCGTTCGACATGATCCCCAGTTACAAGCTGAAGATGGGTGCGAAGCTTCGACGCAACAAGGCATGTTCAGCGATTTGGAAACCACTTATTACCAAGGCACTGACCGAGATTATAGAAGATCGAGTGATTTGGGATCTACTGCCCAACGAACACAGCGCAGCATGGGAGCCTTCAAAATTAACGGTGCAAAGTAGGTTTACAGTGAAATTCCTCGAGATGAATGCTGATGGACAATTGAAGACGGTGAACCACTGGTCGAAGGCGCTTAAAGGCGCACTCATTCGTCATCTGGTTTCGAATCCTGAAGCTGCGGGTTCATCTGATTCGGCGTTGGAGTTGCTCACAAAATTTTCGCACCCGGAAGGGTATGAATATCGTGCCGATCTGACGAACGAGATCGAGGGCGCCTCGGAGATCATCTTCGTAAAAGAACGCTCGTAGTTCGATTCGTAGCAAACCCCACCATTAATGGCTGCCAAATAATTCAAGTCGTTTAATCACCCATCACGACATTCGCCAAAATGGCCCGGTTCGCCGAGTCGATTTGCGTCCCGGTGCTGCGTTAAGCAGAGCATCGATAGCATCTTGTGATAGGACTGCGCCCTTGTCCAAATGAATCCCGTCCGTTAAACCGATCGCACCGATTACCAAAATCGGTTCGCTTGTTTCGGTCCTGTAACTGTAGTTTCACTCGGGAGGAGCGATCATCACAGTCGGTAGCCCCCAAGAGCGGGCTGTGTGGATTCCGCTAGAAAGGCAGGCCGAAAATGCGAACGAGGGTACGTTCGCATTAGAAGGAGTTCGGAGAAAGAGGTGTTAGAGAGCTCCGTCGATGATCATGTCGATCACCGCTGGCTTGCCAGAGTCTATTGCTGAATTCACAGCTGAGTCGATATCGGCGGGGTCTTCTACTCGGATGCCTTGCATTCCATATGCTTGAGCCTGAGCAGCGAAATCGATTGGATTCGGGAAGTCCATCGCAAAGTACGAATCGGGTTGTTCCAGAGCATTTAGGCGGTGATAGTGATTCATATTCACCTTCAACACCCGGTACGAAGCGTTGTTGCAAATAACGAATACGGCAGGAATTTCGGAATTCACCGCTGTCCACAACGCCTGAATAGTCATGATCGCACTACCATCGCCAATCACGCCGACTGCAGGTCGGTCTGGGCTTCCTAGTTTCACACCCA
>Ga0209402_10000732_pt1 | contig 38269 bp, 37 predicted proteins | sample ArcticOcean_MG_C_3_FD_187437 | JGI IMG/M metagenome (GOLD analysis project Ga0209402, IMG submission 187437) | Marine microbial communities from western Arctic Ocean - ArcticOcean_MG_CB8_126 (SPAdes) (version 2) | ecosystem: Environmental > Aquatic > Marine > Oceanic | place: Arctic Ocean... | reverse complement strand
GATAGTTCCAATGATAAGCTTGGTGTCGCTTTTGACTCCTTCAAAGACAGGCGAACTGCATTCATGTTTACGGTAAATCCAGTTGGAGTGCAGAGTGACGTGTATTTTTATGATGATATTGACGGTGATAAAACCTGGGATGCGGTTTGGGATGTTGAGGTGGCTCGTGATGACGCTGGATGGAGTGCGGAATTCAGGATACCCTTTTCCCAGCTACGCTATGCCACAGATGGCGATCAGTCATGGGGACTCAATTTTATAAGGGGTATCTCTCGGAAAGGAGAAATGGCAGCGTGGGCGCCACCGTCAATGAAGGAATCTGCAGTAGTGTCACGGTTTGGAGATCTGACAGGAATCGTGTTTGAAGAGCAAAAAAGTAGCCGTATGGAAGGGCAGATTTATTCCACGGGGAACCTCAGAAGGCAGCCAGGAGACAGTAACGACCCGTTTTACAAGAAAAATGACTTCGGTGGTGGAGTAGGGTTGGACTTGAAGTACGGATTGACATCTGACTTAACTTTGGATGTGGCCATAAATCCAGATTTTGGTCAAGTGGAAGCGGATCCTGGAGTTATGAACCTGACTTCCTTTGAATCTTATTTTGCGGACAAAAGGCCCTTGTTTTCGGAAGGATCGTCAATATTCAACATTTCTTTAGGTTTTAGTCCCGAGGATAACCAATCATTGTTCTACTCTAGAAGGATAGGGGCTGCGCCGACTGGTGACCCTGGAAAGTTTGGCAAATATTGGTCTGCGGACCCAAATGTTTCGATCCTTGGAGCCGGAAAGATTTCAGGTAAGACTAGAAGTGGGTGGTCAATAGGCTTGCTCAACGCTGTGACCGGATCAGAGAAGGCCCTGGTACAAAGTGATGTTGGGCTGGCAGCCACCAGGGAAGTAGAAATAGAGCCAACTACCAATTATGGCATCCTTAGGGTACAAAAAGATTTTAGGCAGGGAAGATCAGCGATCGGCTTGATTGCAACAAGCGTGAACAGGGAAGAGACTGGAGCCAGTTTTGTGGGGTTACACTCGGCGGCCTACACAGGGGGTGTTGATTTCAGGCATAAATTCCTTTCAGAGAAATGGGAGTTCTCGAATCTTTGGCTGGCATCCACTGTTAGGGGAACAGCGTCAGCGATAAGTGAAACTCAGAGAAGGTCATCCAGGTATTATCAGAGACCGGATGTAGACCACGTAGCATTTGATCCCACCCTTGAAATGCTCAACGGTTGGAATGTGAACATGAGTCTCAATAAAATGGGAGGCGGATACTGGAAAGGCGGAGGCGGATTGTTTGCTAGAAGCCCAGGATTTGAAACAAATGACCTCGGTTACCAAACACTTGCGGACATGATGGGTGCATGGGGATTTCTCGGTTACTTTAGGAACGAGCAACTCGGGCCGTTCAGGCAAGTGAGTGTCAATGGATCAATGTCGGAAAATTTTGATTTCGGGAGGAATCGATTGGAATCGCAAAGAGCCATTGCTGCTAATGCGATGTTCAATAATTTCTGGCGTATGAGTTTTGGGGTTGTTTCCAGGGGCAGCGTCCTGTCACCCCAGGCGCTCAGGGGTGGGCCCATGTTCCTGAGAGAACCATCCACTCTTTATTTTGTTAGAGGTGGCACAGACCCCAGAAAGACCGTGAGGATGGAGTGGGCATCCCAATTACGAGAAAGGAGTGAAAGTGCTTCTAGGATGTGGAATATCTCGCCGAAAGTGACTGTAACAGTTGGAGATAAAGGTGAGGTTAGTTTAGGAGCCCAAATCGCAAAAAATGTTGACGATTCCCAATGGATCACTTCAAAAATAGGTGTAAATGGTCCTGAATATCTCTTAGGAAGGATTAATCAATACACCAAAGCGCTTACCGCCCGGGTTCGGTATGCTTTCAGTCCAAATTTATCCCTGGAATTCTATGGGCAGCCCTTCATTAGTTCGGGAGAATATCAATCCTTTAAGCGAGTGGAGGAGCCGAGAGGCGAATCTTATTCGCTCAGATTTCAGAATCTGAAGGTTCAGCCTATTAAGAACTCCTCCTATGCTTCTGACATAGATGGGGACGGAGACCTAGAAGAGTTCCGAAATCCTGATTTTAGACTTGAGCAATTTCGGTCCAATTTGGTTCTAAGGTGGGATTTTTCTGCTGGCTCTAGGATGTTTCTAGTTTGGTCACGGGGGATGACCTCTTATTCTAATGAAGCAGACTTCAACTTCATGAACAACCTGGTAGATCTTCTCCACGAAAATCCAGATGACACATTGATGTTCAAAATATCTTATTGGTTAGGGAGGTAATGTTAGCAATGAGGAGAGATCAAGAATTATTGATCCTAGACTTAACATGGGATGATTTTTTCAGACATAAGAAATTTAATAAGAGAATGAACAACTATAATATTTCCATTACAAATAGACTTATTGATGATGTTAAAGTTGTGTATGAGAGAAATTGAGTACATCTGTCAGATAGTGCCAATCTCAGTGCCGTATACTGAATAGACACCTGAAGGAGGAGCTATGAAAAGGGTACTGTTGTTAGTGGGAGTAATAGCTCTAGCTTCGTGTGCTACTTGGCAACCCGTCACCCCAACCTCTATGAGTCTGGCCCAGTTTGTTGAAGAAGATCGACCCGAACGTGTAAGGGTGACCACACAGCTAGCCCAATGGGAACTTGAGGACCCATCTGTCGAAGGGGATGAAATCGTGGGCTACGTTGACGAATCCTCCTTTTTGTGCAGGGCCTTATTTGGCAATTACTATGAAGGATCCAGCAATAAGGACGCTTGCGAAAACTTCGTAGCTCATTCGGTATCCATGGCGGACATTGTCACACTGGAGACTCGAAAGGGTGAAACAACGGAGAGAATCTTGATGGGAGTTGGCGTGATGGCTGGATTCATGCTTGCTACTATAAGAAAGTAGAAGCCATTAGACGAGGATGTTCAGGGACTATAGGAAAAAGTTCTTCTTCAAACTTGGGTGTGTATTACTCGTACTCTATTTAGTATTGAATGGATGGAGTTTCTAAATAAGTAGCAACATCCCCAGTATTTTGCTCATCCGATCAGGAGAAAAATCATTAGGACCTTAGACCTTAACTTTATCTGGTTAATAATCACTATGTATGCCGTGACCCAAGATCGGTCTGATGTCCTAGCAGCGTGGGGAGTCATCTCTGTCGTTCTCATGGTTCGGTATTGGTGGAAGTCTAGGAAGGATAAGAAGGGTCTGTCCTGCTGTGAGTAGGATCGGTGACAGCAATAGACAAGAGTAGACCTGTCTTCACACTCCAGTACCTCTTATTTCAGTGACCTCCAGAATATATCCCCAGTATTTTGCTCATCAGATCAGGAGAAAATAATTGAAACGATACATCATCCTAGCAGGAATCGGCATCTTCCTATGGCTACTAATTTCTATCAGTTGGCAACTAACAGCCAAGCTGTAAGTAATCCCCTAACCAATCCTATTTGAGAACGAATAAACTGGACGGGTAGGGGGAGGAAGAACCTACCAGCCCATTTTCGGTAGTGAGAAATTTATTTCTAAACTACTACTACCGACGTGAGTGCCGTATACTGAATTATTCACCCTTGAAGGAGAAATTATGAAAAATTTATTGCTATTGACAGCCATGCTCTTGGGAGTGACTCCTACAGTAGGTTTTGGGCAAGCGTCGACCTTGCCTTACGATGTTGTGATCACTGGGGGCAGGGTGGTCGATGGCACTGGAAATCCTTGGTTCCTAGCTGACGTCGGTATTCGAGATGGACGTATAGCAGAAGTTGGAACCTTGGATAAATCAGGAGCGAGAAGAATCATCGATGCTACTGGACTCGTGGTGACGCCTGGGTTCATTGATTTACACACGCATTCCGATGGTCAACTTTTACGGGATGGATTAGCACAGAGCAAAATTCGTCAAGGTGTGACCTTGGATATCGCTGGTGAATCTAGTAGCCAGGCCCCTAGAGATGGTTTGGCGGAGACTGGATCTGGAAATCGAAATCCTGGAGGCTGGGAGACTTTCACTGGGTATTTCGAACAGCTTGAAACCCAAGGAATCTCCATGAACCTGATCACACATGTCTCCTACCATCAGGTCCGAAGGGTGGTTAAGGGGTTTGACGAAACTCCAGCTAGTCGATCAGAACTCGACCAGATGAAGAAATTGACAGCCAGGTCGATGGAAGAAGGAGCTTGGGGGCTGGTAACCAGATTCACGAGTGGTGGGCCACAGCATCCTGAAGAGGTCGTTGAACTAGCTAAGGTCGTGGCTTCCTATGGTGGGAATTACACTTCGCACCACGGTAGCGAGGGCTACGAACAGGAAAAAGAAATTGACTTTGCAATTAGAATCGCGGACGAAGTTAAAATGCCGGTGCATCTGTTTCATTTCAAGATTCGTGCGAGAGAGAACTGGGGGACCATTGGTCGTTACATAGATCAGATAGACGCTGCACGTGCACGGGGCTTAGATATCACTGCCAATCAGTACCCGTATACGGCCATGTTTCACGGATGGAGCGCATTCTTTCCTTTGTGGGTCAGAGAGGGTGGAGCAGAAAGATTCACCGAGAGATTAAGAGATGAGAGCCTGAGAGAACAAATCAAGACGGACCCCGACTTTATCGCATGGGCTGAAGAGCATGGCTGGTGGGAAGGAATCGCTCTTGCTAGGGCCAGTACTCCTGAGGTTCAAAAGTACGAAGGAATGAGAGTGGTGGAAATCGCAGAAGTACTAGGAGTGGCTGATCCAGCTGATGTCGTGATTGACTTGATGGCTATGGAAGGTGGAAGTATCAGCGGGGTTTTTCATACCATGTCAGAGGAAGATGTGCGTCTCATTATGCGACAGCCCTGGGTTTCTATTGCCAGTGATGGATCTGCTATCAACCTCGATGCACCTGGAGTCCCTCACCCACGTAATTATGGAACGGTACCCCGGATACTCGGCCACTACGTGCGAGATGAAGGTGTACTCACCTTGGAAGATGCAGTGCGAAAGATGACGTCTCTGCCGGCACAGGTATTAGGATTAGCCGATCGAGGTCAGGTCCGACAAGGGTTTGTGGCGGATCTGGCAGTTTTTGATCCTGATCAGATCGCAGAAACCAATTCGTTTGAGAAACCTAAATCCTACGCTGCGGGTATCTCTTATGTTCTGGTCAATGGAACGCTGGTGATTGACGACGGCAGACATACTGAAGCTCGTCCAGGAAAAGTGCTTTTGGGACGTGGTTATAAGAATCGAACTGGTCGGTAAAGCCAAGTAAGAGGGCCTGTACGCTCACTCGCCTGATCTTAACCCGATGAGTGGTGTATACTAAAACATCACTTTCTGTTTAAGGAGAAGCTATGAAACTCGCCAAAAGAATTTTCTTAGCAGCCTTACTACTCCTGACATTTTCTTTTGCTGGGCTACAACGGCTCAATCATTTATCTGCTAGGCCGATTGAGTTGAGTGAGTTCTCGTGGTTTAACAAGGTAGAAATCTATACTGCATATGTGCTGATGAATGCACTTGGTGCTCCGCTCTATCCCGAGATAGCAAAAGAAGGCCTGCTCATGCTCCTTCCTTATTCTCAGGGTAAGGAGATGACTTTCGAGTCCGACTTCTTTCTCGAATCGAAGTTCATTCAGGACAAGATAGATAACTATACTGAGCCTGCCCGTTTAGCGTGGCGTCCCAGTGATTACTTACTGGGGAGTTCGGAGGCTAGGGTTTCTTTGGCTTTAAACACCGGAACTTTGTCGATAGAAGATGGCAAGGTAAGGGTGTCTGTTCTTTGTGCCTGGCCTAAGCATAGTGACCACAGGGATCATTCGTGGACCACGCCACTCGTCAGTATACCAGGACTGCCCGAGATAAGAGTTCAGGAGGGATTGTTCTGGGTGTTGGAGCAGGAAGGGTGGATCCATCCCTACACAGCAGTCTGGGAAGCAGATTTGCCAGATTGAAGAAAGCCGTGTGTGATCGTATCCTTATGAACAGTATTTTACTCATTAGACCAGGAGCAAAAAATGAAGTCACTCTGAGGTCAGAAACCTCCACAGCAGTTGCTGTTATATGGCGCCTTGGCACTCGTCACGTTTTCAGGTCGTGCTGATCTAATTGCAGGGTGGGCACTCATCTATATCATTATCGTCTTTCGGAATTGGAAGAAGGGGAAGAAGGGTCCATCCTGTGAGTTGTAAGTAGCACCCGAACAAATATTATGGAGAAGAAATGCAGTTATTCAAGAATAAGAGGGAAAATTTTTTCTTTAAACTTGGGTGTGTAATACTCATATTGACTTTGGCATATATGGGTGGATGGTTTTTCTAAGTTAGTAGCACTCTGTCATATAAACAGTATTTTACTCATCCGATCAGTGCCGTATACTGAATAAACACACCTGAAGGGGCTGCTATGAAAAAAATACTGTTGTTGGTTTCGGTGCTTATCGGCTTATACGCTACAGAGGCTAGTGCTCAGGCCCTTGAAATTTACCTGATTGATGTCGAGGGTGGAGGTGCGACGCTGTTTGTGTCTCCGACGGGACAAACACTTCTAATTGACACTGGAAACGGCGGCCAGCAAGCGACCAGGGATGCCAGTCGAATCATCAGCGCAATGCGCGATGCCAATGTCACGGAGATCAACCATCTGATCACGACCCACTGGCATGGAGACCATTACGGCGCGATGCAGGAATTGGCCAAGCAAGTCCCAATCCATCACTTCATTGATCACGGGCAAAGCGTCGAGTCGAATGCCACTGTAGCTGAATTCCTCAGCACCACCTATCCCGCACTGTATCAGGGTCGTGAGCACACCGTTGTGACCCCGGGAGATAGGATTCCTCTTGGGAGAATAGATGTCAGGGTAGTCACTTCGGCGAAGCAGGTCATCGCCCGTCCGCTTCCGGGTGGAGGTGCGGTTAACCCCTACTGCGTCGACTTCACACGCCAGCAGGAAGACAACGGTGAGAACGCTCAGTCTGTTGGGATCATCGCTCAGTTCGGAGCGTTTCGAGTCCTTCATCTCGGTGACTTGACTTCGAACACTGAGTTCGAGCTAATGTGTCCTAGTAATCCTATCGGAACCGTCGATCTTTTTGTGGTGACCCACCACGGACTACCCAGTTCGAACATGGAGGTCGTGGTCCACGCGATCGAAGCTCGTGCGGCAATTATGAACAACGGAACGAGGAAAGGCGGGCAGCCCGAAGTGATGCAGGTTCTGCACTCCGCCCCAGGTTTGGAAGACCTATGGCAGTTGCATTTCTCTCAATTGAGCGGCCAGGAATACACTGTTCCCGGGCTGTTCATAGCTAACGGGGTAGATGATGGGTCAGGCACAATGCCAATTGCTCCGATGACAGGACCTCTGCGAGGAATGGGCGTTTCTCCTGCTCCAGTCCACAACGGAGAGGCACACTGGATCAAGGTCTCTGCACGTGCCAATGGTTCCTTCACTGTGATGAACAGTCGCAATGGGTTCACAAAAGAGTACCACTAGATATGACTGTGCGATCTTCTTGATATCACTAACGAGGATCAATAAGTAACACCCTTACTGAATAGACACCTGAAGGAGGAGCTATGAAAATTGCTAAAAGATGTTTCTTGGCAATTGCAATACTTCTGACGCTTTCTTTTGTCGGGCTACAACGACTCAATCATCTCTCCGCTAGGACGATTGAGCTGAGTGAGTTCACTTGGGTTAACAAGGTAGAGATCTACGCTGCGTATGTGGTGATGAATGTACTAGGCGCACCAATGTATCCAGAGATAGCAAAAGAAGGCCTACTCATGCTACTGCCTTCTTCTCAGGGTAAGGAAATGATATTTGAATCTGACTTCTTTCTTGAGTCAGCGTTTATCCAAGATAAAATAGATAACTATACTGAACCTATACGTTTGGCATGGAGTTCTAGTGATTACTTACTGGGCAACTCAGAGGCCAGAGTTGCATTGGCACTGAACACGGGAACTTTGTCCCTAGAAGATGCCAGAGTAAAAGTGTCTGTACCTTTTACTTGGCCTAAGCAATCTTGGATTCGCCTGCTTGATGTTCCGTGGCTTCCTGAGATAAGGGTTCAGGAGGGATTGTTCTGGGTGTTAGAACAAGAAGACTGGATCCATCCCTACACAGCAGTGTGGGAAGCTGACTTACCAGATTGAAGAAATCAGTATTCTGTTCATTCGATCAGTGCCGTATACTGAATAGACACCTGAAGGCACTGCCGACGAGTTTGAGAAAGTTATTTGTTGAGAGTACTATCAAGACCCTTCTTGTTGAAATAATTATTTAATTCAGAGGATATGATGTATTTACTTCGCTTAATAAGCCGGATTGGATTGGGAGCAGTGATGCTCGTCATTGTAATGGTCGTGACAGGGGGCCTACAAGCCCAAGAGGTGGACCAGGAAGCAGAGTCTGTTACAGAAGAGAAAGCTTATTCAGATGTGATCACTGAAGATGCCTTAACGAGTCAAGGTCTCTTTGATACCCATATGATTGGCGATGCTCTGTTTTACGAAATCCCGATGAGCCTATTGGATCGAGAAATGCTACTTCTGACCCGCATAGCCAAGACACCGGATGGGGCTGGATATGGAGGTTCAAAAACTAATACATCGACTGTTCGCTGGGAAAAAAGAGATGACCGGATTCTTCTTAGGCTGGTGAGTTACGATAACTTTGCGGATGACTCGACTGCCATTTCTACGGCTGTTCAAAATTCAAATTTCGAGCCAGTCATCATGGCCTTTCTCGGTGTCATCTTTGTGTATGCTGGTTTGGCAGCGCTTCAGCCTTGGCTGGAAGGAGAATTCGGGTTTGCTAGTTCCCATCCGTGTGCTAGATCAAGCACAGCTCATGTACATAGGAGCGGTGATCATTCTCGGGTTTGTTGCAGGACTTGTACCTGCGCTGAAAGCCTACAGGACTGCCCTCCACGATGGTTTATCGGTCCGCGTTTGATATCTGGTCCAGGACAGTTAGCTGTCCTTGGCTGATTCTCACTGGGATGCGACCTTCTTCAGCAACTATGTAACCATAAGATAGGTAATATGAAAAATGTATTTTATGCCCAGTCGGGTGGTGTGACTTCAGTGATAAATTCATCAGCATTTGGCTTATTCTCTGAACTTAACAATAAATCTCCTGAGGCGAATATTTATGTAGGCAGGAATGGAATCGTTGGTCTCATTGAAAATGAAGTTTATGACCTAAGCAAATCAAAAAGGCCGCTCGAACTACTGCTTGAATCACCGGGAGGTATGTTTGGATCATGCAGATATAAACTTCCAGACATAGAAGAGGAAGAATTTTACCAGGATTTATTTAAAAACTTGGAGAACTATTCCATTGGTTATTTTTTCTACAATGGAGGCAATGACTCAGCTGATACCTGCCTTAAAATTTCTGAAGCAGCAAAAAAATTAAACTATCCCCTGAGTGCAATTGCCATTCCTAAAACTATCGATAATGACCTAGCAGTTACTGACAATTCTCCTGGTTTCGGTTCAGCCGCTAAGTATGTAGCGACTTCAGTTAAAGAAGCCTCTCTAGATGTAAAATCTATGTGTGACACATCCACTAAAGTTTTTATTCTTGAAGTGATGGGAAGGCATGCGGGATGGATTGCAGCTGCAGCTGAGTTGGCCAATGACAACGAAAATACCTATGTCCATAAAATATTGATTCCTGAGGTGCCTTTTGATGAAGAAGCTTTTCTCGATGGAGTGCAAAGAGATGTTGAGGAATATGGATATTCGGTCATAGTGGCTTCTGAAGGTCTAAAAGATGAAGATGGAGAATTTTACACAGCCTCCAATAAAAAAGACTCATTTGGTCATAGCCAATTAGGTGGTCTAGCACCAAAACTTGCTAACCTTATTAGCGAAAGATTTGAATTCAAAAATCATTGGGCTGTGTCTGATTATTTGCAAAGAAGTGCGAGGCATATTGCCTCAGAAACAGACATTCAACAGGCAATATCTGTTGGGAGGGCTGCAGCGAATATGGCCCTAGACGGTAAAACAGGTAGTATGCCAATAATATGCAGAGAAAGTAATGATCCATATGAGTGGAGTATCAAAGAAGCTGGACTCATACAAATTGCGAATAAAGAAAAAACGGTTCCCTTAGATTTTATCTCCGAAGATGGCTTCAGAATTAGAAAAAAGGGTGTTGAATACTTAAGGCCATTAATAATGGGTGAAAGTTATCCAAGATATCGAGATGGCGTTCCTTATTATCAACCACTTGATCTGCATTTAAGCGAAAATTAGATCGTACGCTGCAGAGCTTGAGAGAGTCATTCGTTCAGGGTAATATCAAAGCCCTTCATGTTTAAATAATCATTTGATTCAGAGGATATGATGCATTCACTTCGTTTAGAGAGTCGCTGGTTCGGGTTGGGAGCATTGATGCTCGTCGCTGTAATGTTCTTAAGTGTCGGAAGCCTACAAGCCCAAGAGACGGAACAAGAAGAACCGTCTGCTGGAGAAGAGAAGTCCTATTCGGATGTGATCACTGAAGATGCCGTAACCAGTGAGGGCCTCTTTGATACCCATATGATTGGAGATGATCTCTTTTACGAAATTCCGATGGAGTTGTTGGACAGAGAAATGCTACTTCTGACCCGCATAGCCAAGACACCGGATGGGGCTGGATATGGAGGTTCAAAGACTAATACATCTACTGTTCGTTGGGAGAAAAGGGACGACAGGATTCTCTTGAGATTGGTGGGTTACGATAACTTTGCGGCTGACTCAACGGCTATTTATACTGCTGTTCAAAATTCAAATTTTGAGCCAATTATTATGGCTTTTGAAACAGAAGTAATGTCGGAGGACTCATCTGCAGTGGTCATTGATGTCACCGAGCTTTTTACCTCAGATGTTTCGCTTATCGGGCTCCAGAAAAGTAGACGCTCAACTTACGGTGTTCGAAGCGTAGATTCGGACAGAACCTTTATTTTAAGAGCAAACGCATTTCCAAAAAATATAGAGGTTAGGAGAATCTTAACCTACGATGCCACCGATTCACCTTCGAACGAACAGAGCAATACATTGTCGATGGAAATGGCTCATTCGATGCTCCTCCTTCCTGATAATCCTATGGAACCGAGATTGTGTGATGAACGAGTCGGTTTCTTTAGCACAACGCAGACCGATTATGGGCTTGATGAACAAAGGGCGGTAAACACTTGTTATGTGACTCGATGGAGGTTGGAGCCAAGTGACCCAGAGGCATTTGCTAGAGGTGAACTAGTCGATCCTGTAAGTCCGATTGTGTACTACATTGATCCAGCCACTCCTGAGAAATGGGTGCCTTATTTGAAGCAGGGAGTTGAGGATTGGCAAATAGCTTTTGAAAAAGCAGGCTTTAGTAATGCTATCGTTGCGAAGGATGCACCTAATGATCCTGAGTGGAGTCCAGAAGATGCTCGGTATTCAGTAATTCGCTATCTCGCTTCAGATGTACAAAATGCTTCTGGTCCACACGTGCATGACCCGAGAAGTGGGGAAATATTAGAGAGTGATATCCAGTGGTATCACAATGTTATGAACTTAGTCCGCAACTGGTATTTCGTTCAAACTGCAGCAGTTAACGAGCAGGCCAGATCAGTCAAGTTCGAAGATGAAGTCATGGGCGAGTTAATAAGATTTGTCTCGGCACACGAGGTTGGTCATACGATAGGCCTGCAACATAACATGCAGGCTTCATTTTCTTATCCGGTAGAAAAACTGCGAACGAAATTTGTTTGTGAAATGGGCGTGGCTTCTTCGATTATGGACTACGCACGATTTAACTACGTAGCTCAGCCGGGTGATGACACGTGTCTTATGCCACTAGTCGGACCCTACGATAAATTCGCAATTGAATGGGGATACCGTCCACATCTTGATAATGATAGATACACCGAAATAGATCTCTTGAGGAAGTTTGTAGCCGATAAGCAGGAAGACCCAATCTATCTCTTCTCAAGTCCAACGGGATCTGACCCTTCAGCTCTGACCGAGGCTATCGGGGATGATGCTATGCGAGCATCAGACTACGGGGTGAAAAATCTCAAACTAATCACTGGTCAACTGGTGGATTGGACTTTCGAGGACGGTGAAGATTACTCTCAGCTCGAGGAACTCTACAGCAATGTAATTTCCCAGTGGGGTAGGTACACGGGCCATGTGATCGCAAATGTTGGAGGTGTGATAAGGACTCGTAAGAGACAGGGTCAAGAAGGAGTTCCTTACAATGCGGTTGAATATCAAAAACAGGCCGCAGCAATTGAGTACTTGAATCGACAAGTATTTGAAACGCCTCAGTGGCTTCTTGATCCTAATATTTTGAACCGGATACAAGGGAACGGTACTCCTGAACTCGTACTGTCACGACAGAAATCTGCACTGGATCAAATCTTGAATGTCGACAGAATGAAGCGCTTAATCGAACAAAGTTTTTTTGGTCCAGTCAGCAGCACATACTCACTGAGGCAAATGTTAAGCGATCTACGCGAAGGCATCTGGTCCGAAGCGTATCAAAATAGGCCTACGGATACTTTTAGGCGAAGTATTCAACGGGCTCACATAGATCGATTAGAGATGCTCATGGATGATGAGGATGCCCGTGGGTCAGATGTCGTTTCTCATGTCTTGAATGAACTGGAGCTAATCATGGATGCGATAAGGCAGGTGCAGGACAGAGTGTCTCATGATGAAACAAAAATACATCTCCAAGAAAGTATTTTTCGAATCGAAAAACTGATCAAGAACACCAAGGATAACGAGTGATCCCTCTCATCTGTTTAATGCTGTATGTTGATCGGGCATTTTCTGCTGATGCATCCATCACGAAATCTTTCCACAGTAGAGGAGACTCATGAATCGTCGTGCTAACCACGCCTGGCTAATCACACTGATCGCAGCGGCCCTCCCGTCCATGTTGTATGCCCAGGAGCCTATATGGGGAGGCGCACTGGTCAGCAAAATTGACGCTCTGGCCGCGGAGGTCCTCGCCCAAGGTCCTGTCGCTGCCTTGAGTATTGGAGTGAAACGAGGCGACCAACTCCTCCTAGCGAAAGGCTATGGGGAGGCGGACGTCGAGAACGCTGTCACCGCGACTGCGGAGACCGTGTACCGGATCGGTTCTATCACGAAGCAGTTCACTGCCGCTGCAATCATGCAGCTCGTTGAGAGTGGTAAAATCGGTCTTGAGGATCCGATCACCGATCACCTGACGGACTATCCAACCCAGGGGCACAAGATCACGATTCGACACCTCCTCACGCACACTTCTGGTATAAAGAGCTATACGGGACTGGCTGCCTGGGGACCCAAGACGACTCTGGATTTGACCGACGACGAGCTATTGGCCCTCTTCAAGGACGAGCCCTTCGACTTCGCTCCAGGGGACAAATTTCTATACAATAACTCCGCCTTCTATATGCTGGGCATGGTTGTTGGTGAGGCCAGTGGCACGACCTATCGCGAGTATATCGACGCCCATCTCTTCGAACCGTTGGGCCTTACAAGGTCTTCGTACTGTGACGAACAACAGATCATCCCAGGAAGAGCCGAGGGCTATGAGATCCATGAAGGTCAACTGATGAACGACGCCTATCTCTCGATGAACCAGCCGGGAGCCGCTGGTGCTCTCTGCTCAACCGTCCTAGACCTGCTCTCCTGGAGTTCCGCCCTGAGGGATGGACGAGTGGTATCGATGCTGAGCTATGGGCAAATGACCACGTCGGCGACTCTGAGCGACGGCTCATCGACGGGCTATGGCTTTGGATTGGGGCTCGGGAGCCTCGAGGGGAACCCGGCCGTGTCGCACGGGGGCGGCATTAACGGTTTCAATACTATGATGGCTTACTACCCCGAGTCCGAGCTGGACGTGGTCGTCCTCTCGAATACTAACGGTGCTCATCCCGATCGCATTGCGGAGACGATCGCGAAGTGGGTTCACGGAATCAAATAACCAGTTTATTGGCACCCTGGAGTACGGTTGTTAATAGAGATATCCCAGCCCGATGTAGATCGGCGCCGTCGCCTCGACAGAGTGACCGACATCAACGGCCACGATGAAATTCTCGCCCATGCCCACACGTACACCACCACCATATCCGGTTTGTAGATCCGACAGGATTTGACCAACCTTCAAGTCAGTTTCCCACACCCGTCCACTATCTAAGAATCCAGAAAAGACTAGATGGAAGGATTTGCCTGCCATCGCAAATTCGTGCGCGCGCCACCTCAATTCAGCGTTCCAGAGAAACAGGCCCTTACCTACATAACGATTCTTTGGGATCCCTCTCAGCGTCTTCGCCCCTCCCAGTCCTTCCTCCTGCTTGAACGACGTCTGGACGATGAACAGATCGTAGAATGGAGCTGAACCCTCAACGCCCTGCACCAGAAAACGATTTGCGAAGGTAAGACGATCTCCCAGCGGAAAATATCTCCTGTCGGCTAAGGTCCACCGGACATATTGTGACTCGCTTCCTAGGAAATCTGGAACGGCCTGAACGAGAAACTCCGACCAGGTGCCACGTCGGGGCCCGGTCTCTCGGTCCCTCGTGTCCCAAACGAGGCCCACCCGAAGGTGGTTCGACCAACCCCCTGGGACGTCCCCTCCGAGCAGTCCTTGACTGAGAAGCGTTCTGGTCGCGTTCTCGGGTAGCAACTCGACGTTCGTGTGTGTCGCCCCACTTCCGATTAGGAAGCGGACGGGCAAATCCCCCACCTGACGCTGGAGGTTCATGGTCGCCTGTGTTCGGGTGCGGCCAAACCTGTAGTAGTACTGTCCCTCGGTATCCTGCAACGCCCTGTCGTAGATCGAAGTGTTCCCCAGCCCATAGTATGGGGAGGCGATCTGGCGTTCACTCCTAAGAGAACCATCGAAGCGCCACTGGTTCGAAAGTAAGTGGGGGGCATCGAAGAAGAGAGTGAATTCACGGCGCCCCTTGGTCGTAAATTTCACGGTGGGCTGAAGTGTAAACCGATAGGGAGCGTATCCTCCTTCCCCGTAGTTATAGGCTTCCAACAAAATTCCATAGCCAAAACCCTCATCGGAATCGTAGTTGATCGCTGGAAGTCCGTTCAGTTCCCAGCCTGTTTGATCTGACTTTTGCTGCGCACCGATCGGGACACTCAGAAAAACTAATAGGACCATGACTCCTACCAATGTGCTCCGCAGCCCAGCGCCCTCTTTTTGTTGGAGAAGGATCACGATCGGCAGTAGTAGTCTCATCTTTGGTTCTCCGTTTAAGGTGGTTTTCCTGTTACACCCAGCTTAACAAACACTGAACCGAAGCTACTTGAGCTACTGTCATCCAGCCAATATCAGTCTCAGGACGTAACCGTTATGGATCTCTGCGTATTTTGCTCTACCGATGAGTACCGTATGTTGAATCAACATTTTTTACAATTGAGTTTGGATCCGATCAAAATCTTTATTGCTTGGTAAGTAGTTCCGTTATAAGATAATATCTTTACGATTTAAGTGATTAATGGCAAGCTAAAAACCGTATTTAGTGGTTTTATAAAATAAAGTATGAATAGGATGGCATGCGAAGCACCCGAATAACTCGAGGAGTTTTTTATGGCACCGGAGCTGGGGCACCACAACCGCAGGACGAAACCAAAATGGCAAGCTGAGTAGCAGATGAACTGCACGAAGCGGGTGGCGAACCATGTTCGTGACCGACCAACCTCTCCAGCTATCTGTACCCTGAAGGACGGCTGCGCCTCGTTCGGCGACCTTAGTTCTCTCGCAGCCGGTGCCCAGTCTCTCGCTTCGGCTGAGGGACTCAAAACTGGCGACACGGTCTTGGTCTTATCCCCACCAGATCCATTGTTGTACGCGACTATCCTCGGATTCCTTGGACGCGGCATCGTTGTCCTCTTCGTGGAGCCGTGGCTTCCAGTGAAAGACATCGAACACGTTCTCCAACGTGTTCGGCCGAAAGCGTTCGTAGGTTCACGTCTGGCACAATTGTGGGCCATGCGTATCGCCGCCGCCCGACAGATTCCACGGTGGATCCATATCGGCACACTGAAGCGCCACACTGGGAACAGCGACTTTGACTGTGTCGACCTAGATCCATCATCCCCTGCAACGATAACCTTCTCTTCTGGAACCACGGGTGCGCCAAAAGGGATTGTACGAAGTCACTCCTGTATGTCGGCGATACACGATGGGCTCAGCGATTCCCAACGCTTTGGCCATTTCGAGGAACCCGACCTGTGTCTGTTCCCGAATATGGCTCTCCTTCATCTGGGAACTGGGCGAGGATCACTCCTTGTTCCAAAGGCCTGGAGTACTCGAACCCTCCGACACCTTGCACAACGAGCCGCTACGTTGAAGACGGCGAGTCTCACCGCTGGACCGGCCTTTCTAATGCATCTACTGCGCTTCACGGATGAACACGGTGGCTTCAGTGATCTCAGGTCAATTACAATTGGGGGAGCTCAAACGGACTGCTGGGCCTTTGAACACGGCTTTGATCGTTGGCCGGAAGCGCGTTGGATCCATTTGTATGGTGGGTCTGAAGTGGAGCCTGTCGCATGTGCGGACGCTCGTGAGGCGGTCTCAAAAAGCCGGAAACGAGAACTCTTCCAGGCGCTCTTCGTTGGCGGCCCAGTTCCCATAGTAGAAGCACGACCCGAGACGGACGGACTTCGAGTGTCTGGTGCAAATGTCGCCAAACAACTGAACGCTCCAGAAGGCGAAGCGCCACTCGACAAGACCAAAAGGCATTGGCACAATATGGGAGACCGGATTCTCGCGGACGACGAAGGTTGGTGGTATGCTGGGCGGGTAGCTCAACCTGAGGATGAGTTCGACCTCGAGCAACGTATCTACTCGTGCCTGGGAACGAGCGCCTGCTTCGTCAGCCGTGTGTCCAGCGGTCGCCTTATGCTCTTCGGTGACGACGTCAGTCGGCGCGTGGCCGCCGCCGACCAATTCGGCTCTCTTTTCCCCGAAGTCGAAGGGCTAGAGGATGTATCGATCGTAAGGGATCGACGCCACCGTGCCAGGATCGACCGAAAACGCACGCTAGCAAAGACTAGTGTTCAGAGAGCCTAATGCGATGTCGATGAAGACTACTTCTCCGTCGGGGACTCTCTCTCGGCCTGCTGTCTGGGCCACATTCGCTCGTGAACGCTTTCAGATCCCCGTTGTCATGATCGTCGGAGTAGCACAATCTACCTCAGCTCAGTACGTCGTATCGTCTACTTTAGATTGGTTGGGACTGGCGATCTCAATCTCAGGAATCACCATACTACTGATCGTCATGCGTATGATGGATGAACTCAAAGACCTCGATACAGACCGGATAGCCCACCCAGATCGGCCGCTACCGAGAGGACTGATTTCACCCGAAGAAGTTCGATTTGGACTTTGGATCGCGGTCGGGGTACTGCTCGTTGCCTCTGTCTCCATCGGAGTATTGAGGAACCCTGTGGCCGGTGCTCTTCTCGGTCTGAGCGTAGGATACTCACTGTTAATGTATCGAGAGTTCTTTGTACCCAATTTCCTTGGGACCCGGCCCTTCTTGTATGCGGTTACACATCAAATCATCCTGGTTCCTCTCTATGCGTTTGCAACCGCCACGACACTGCCCGAAGCGGCTTTCACTCAGCCGGTTCTTTGGTTCGCCGCAACCGGACTGGGAGCCTCGTTTGCTTTGGAAGTGTGCCGAAAACTCGACCCAAATGCGCACCCAGCTCTGGGGACCTACCTGTCCGTTGCAGGTCAGGGACGCACCGTGACCGCTGTCGTGGTAGCGGTGGGACTGGCAACATACGCCGCATACCAAATCAACACTCACACCATCTTATGGCCCTTTGCGCTGGCTCTACTGGCGAGCCTGGCCCTGACGATCGCGCGCCCGGCAAACTTTAAGTGGACAGCTGTATTGGCTGGCCTCTTCGTGCTCGCTCAGGTATTCGCCCCCACGATCGGTCACTTTACAGGAGCGTTGCCATGACGATTCAACTTCTCGACCCCAACTCCCCAGCTGAAGCACTAACCAATCGTGCTGGTGGCAAAGCTACACAACTAGCGGTGCTCGGCCGGCTCGGCTGCTCCGTCCCAAGCTGGTTCTGCATTCCAGTAGAAGGCTTCGACGCGGCCTTCGCCCAAGCCCAAGAGCAGCTCGATGGAACGGCAGACACCGTTCCATCTGGGGTGTCGTCGTTGCCTGTGCCAAACAAGGTTAAAGAACTACTGCCTGAGGCGCTCGCTCAATACGATCTCAGCGACGCGTTCGTAGCAGTCCGGTCAAGCGGACTCGATGAAGACGGCACGGAGCACTCGTTCGCTGGACAATTCGAATCGTACCTTTACCGGCAAGGCCCGAAAGCAATCGCAGAAGCTATCGGGCGCTGCTGGGCATCGGCTTTCTCCGAGCGCAACGTGGCTTATCGAAAGGCAATAGGAAAACCTGATTCGGTGCCTCGCATGGGTGTGGTCATACAACGGATGATCGCATCAGAGTCAGCCGGTGTGGCCTTCTCAAGAAACCCACTGGCCCCTGGAGATCGTGACACACTTATTGTTGAGAGTGTTTGGGGCCAGGGTGAAGGAATCGTGAGTGGCAAGTTGGATAGTGACCATTTCGTCGTGAATCGTAACACGGGCGAATACGACGTCACGGTGGCAAACAAGGTGGGTAAGATCGTCGCGCGGCCGGAAGGTGGCATACATCAGGTTACCCTCGACGATGTCCAGGCGGGTGAGATATCTCTCACTTCCGATCAAGTCCGTGATATAGCGGAATTGGTCCTCCGCCTCGAGACCGAACTTGGTGTACCTCAGGACCTTGAATGGGCCATCGCGAATGGTCAACTGTTCTCGCTTCAAACGAGACCTATCACGACGTTACCTCCCGATGCCGTGTTCGACGGGAATATCACTGGAAGTGATGCAATCATCTGGGACAACTCAAACATCGTTGAGAGCTACGCGGGAGTGACGACTCCTCTAACCTTCTCCCACGTGAATCACGCATACCGTGAGGTCTACATCCAAACGTGTGGGCTCCTGGGTGTGCCACAGAGTGTGATCGAAGAGCACGAGGGGATGTTCCGCAATATGCTGGGACTCATCCGAGGACGCATCTACTACAACCTATTGAACTGGTACCGACTTCTTTCACTCTTTCCCCTGCTTGGAAAGAGTGGATCGTTCATGGAAACCATGATGGGGGTGAAGCAATCGCTTGAAGCCGACCTCCAGCCACTCTTCGACACCGTTGTAGACGAAGCACCCCAATACGGACGCTTCAAGCAATTGAGAATGATGATGCGACTCGCAGTACACATGCTCGGCGGAGCAAGAGCAAACGAACTCTTCCTTGCCAGAGTGGATCGAGTCTGTCGTCCTATGGAAAAGGCCGACCTCGCCAACCTGAGCCTTCCGCGTCAAGTGGAGCTCTACCACCAACTACACAACGAAGTGCTCAAACACTGGAAGGCGCCGATCGTCAACGATACTCGTTGTATGATCGCGTTCGGGATGCTCAAAAGCCTGACTGAAAAATGGATCGGCGGGGATGGTGCAGAGGGCGCCGCATCCCTACAGAACGACCTCCTGTGTGGCAGTGGAGATCTCAAAAGCACTGAGCCCATGCGCCTACTGTTGGCGATCGCCACAGAAATCGATGGCGATGCCGACATCAGAAAGCGCCTGCTCAAAGAGACCCCAGAGGAGTTCTGGGGCGCACTACAGAACGGGTTTGCGCCAGATCTCAAGACCAGCTTTGAGTCCTACATCACTGAGTACGGCTATCGTTGCGTCGATGAGCTAAAACTCGAGACACTCGACTACCATGACCGTCCCCATATGGTCGTGGCCAGCGTTCAAGGCTACGTGCGTCACGGAGTTCCGCCAGCGGAGGAGATCGAAAAACGCAAGCAGGAGATACGTGGAGGCGCAGAGGCGATAATCCAGGAACGACTGAGAGGTGTTCGTCGAGCCTACTACTTTGCGATACTGCGTTGGACACGTCGGGCCGTCAGCGATCGGGAGCTCCTCCGATTTGAACGTACACGAACGTTCGGCGTCGTACGACAGATCTTCCGAGGTGTCGGCCAGAATATGGAAGCCTTAGGAGCACTAGACGCCAGGGATGATGTTTTCTACCTCACCATCGAAGAGATCATCGCCTTCACCGATGGACGTGCAACAACTCTGGATCTCTCGAAGCTCACCACTGCACGCCAACACGAGTATGAAGAATATCGCGGTTCGGTTGCGCCACCGAATCGCTTCCTAACTCGAGGTGCGGCCGGGGCAGTCCTTAGACATCCCAGTCTACTCCAAAGCCTCGACTTACTGAAGGACCTCGGATCCGACGACCCGAACGTCTTGCACGGCACGTCGTGCTGCCCTGGCGTCGTGGAGGGACCCGTACGGGTCGCATACAGTTTTGAGGACACGGAAGGATTGGACGGGGAGATCCTCGTCACCGAACGGACTGACCCGGGCTGGGTACCAGCTTTTCCGGCGTGCTCAGGCCTGATCATCGAGAGAGGAAGCTTGTTGTCTCACTCGGCAGTGGTCGCACGCGAACTCGGCATACCCACTGTTGTCGGCGTAGAGGGCGACCCGCTCAAGAAGCTACAGAATGGCCAACGGGTCCGCCTCGATGCTGGTAAGGGTGAGGTGAGAATCCTATGAATCTCTCTTTGACCCATTGCTACTCCACTGAAGAAGATCCGGCACCCGCCGACTTCATCGACCGATTTGAGTCGGTCGGCTCCAAGCTCCAAGCTCTTCGCCCGCAAGGTACTGTCCAACCCTCCAGCTATCTCTCCCTGGTGTTAAGCATCGGACTCAGTCGACCCGCAGCCCTGTTGATCGTTGAGGGACCCGATGGAGCCCTAGCAAGAGCAGGTGTATTCCAAGGCCCAGCGAGTAAACGCTCTGGTGTAATCGGCCTCTATGAAACAGCGCCTGATCCTGAGGGTGGTCACGCGGCAAAGTTACTCATGGAGGGCGCCATGAAATGGGCCGTTGCTAACAATCTCGAAGAGGTCTTCGCGCCAGTCGATGTGAACACATGGTTCAAGTACCGAGTCATGTTGTATCCCGAGGAAACGGCTTCCCTGCCAAATCCATTCAGTTGGGAGCCCACAACTCCACCAGAGCATCAACGTCATTTCATAGATCAGGGTTTCGAGGTAGCGGCCTCGTTCGAAACCATCGGATTACATATCCCCGATACTGGAGAGTATACTTTCGGCGACCTGCTCACACGGACGCAATCAGGCTATGACACTGCAGTGGCATCAGGACTTCAAATCGAACGGCTCACGTCGGAGAACGTACAGGCGGCGGTTCCTGAGTTACATGCACTTTGCACGGACGCATTTGCGGATAATTTCCTCTTCGAACCAATTCCACTCCAGGCGTTCCAGTCACTGTACGGAAACGCGCTAGCTACGGTGCCTGGACACTTCACATTCCTCGCCCGAAACCAAGAGGACCGACTCGTCGGCTTCTTATTTACATTCCCAGATCGCGACTGGCTTGTGATCAAAACGATCGCTGTCGCACCGGATATGAGGGGTAGAAAACTCGGGACAGCTCTCACGCATGCCGCATACCGAGACGCTGGGCAGGCAGGATTCCGTCGCTTTATCACCGCACTTGTTCATGAAGACAACGTGAGCCGATTTCTGTTGGACCCACAAAAGATGCCAGGGGTTGAGACATGGACTCGGCGATACGAACTACTGAGTAAACGTATACCATATTCAGCGTCACTCACTGGCGAGCCACTGGCTTTAGTAAGCCCCACTGACGAAAAACTATAAATTAAGGAGGCACATGCCTATCCCATATAACCTAGCTGCAGAGATCGCGCGGCGCCTGAGCAAGGGTGCAAACGTCGCTGACCTCAAGGATGCACTCGCACCGACCTCTCACGATGAACGACCGGTGCCGCCGCCAGTGCCTGGCCGAGGCGAGACCAACGATGACGCGGTGCGGAAGCGGATTGAGTTCCTCGAGGAGTTCGCAGGACCTTTGCCCCATCTGTCAGGGGAAGCTCCACAACCAGGCGCGGAGGAACTGGCGGGCAATATCGAGAACTTAATTGGGATGACGTGTATCCCCACTGGAGTTGTGGGTCCCTTACGCATCAATGGCCTCCATGCGCACGGGGATTTCTATGTCCCGATGGCGACGTCGGAAGGGGCATTGGTCGCTAGCTACTCTCGAGGAGCAAAAATTGTGACACTCGCTGGCGGAGCCGCATGCCTGACCACAGTCCAGCAGGTCCAGCGAGCCCCTGGCTTTGCTTTCAACACGATGGCCGAAGCAATTCAGTTCACTGCTTGGGTAGTAGGGGAGTTCGAACAAATACGTGATGTTGCCGAGAGTACCACCCAGCACGGTCGTCTGGTAAACATGCGTGTGCAACCCCAAGCCAACTTCGTCTATCTGATTCTGGACTTCTATCCTGGGGACGCAGCTGGGCAGAACATGGTGACCTTCGCGGCACAGGCCGCGTGTGAGGATCTTATCCAACGCACACCCGTACTACCGCGACACTGGTTCATCGATTCGAACATGTCAGGTGATAAGAAGGGTACCTCGCTCAGCTTCTTCGATACCCGCGGACGACACACTACCGCCGAGGTAACACTTCCTCGTTCACTAGTGGAGGAAAGCCTCAGGACTACACCTGAACGGATTGGGGATGCCTGGCGCATGGGTGTAATCGGAGGCATTCAGACAGGTTCGATCGGCGTGAGTGGCCACGTGGCAAATGCGGTTGCCGCAGTATTCCTAGCGTGTGGACAGGACGTCGCTTGTGTGAGCGAAGCCAGTACGGCATTGCACCGCATGGAGGTGACTGAAACAGGCGATCTCTATGCCTGCGTGACCTTGCCTAACCTGATCCTCGGCACTGTGGGTGGTGGTACCCGTCTTCCGACGGCGACCGAATCACTCCGAATCCTCGGCTGCTTGGGGAATGACGGTGCGGCTAAGCTTGCTGAAATCACAGCCGGGCTCGCGCTGGCTGGAGAAATCTCGATCATGGCCGCAATGTGCACGGGGGAGTTCGCCCAAGCTCACGAGGCACTCGGACGTCCAAAGCAGGACCCAAGGTGAAAAGGATCCTACGATGAATAAGACCCATAAATTAGGGTCTGATCGGCCCATAGAAGAACGGGCAGCCTTCGACGCCATTCGCTACGGCAGTGTTTGGGAAGATGCCGACGTGTTGTGCGAGGCTCTCGCCCCGGTTGCGAAAGATGGACGCCTACTAACCATTGCCTCTTCTGGAGACAATGCTCTAGCACTGCTCACGCTCGACCCCGCCGAAGTCGTTGCGGTCGACCTGAGTCCGGTTCAGTTAGCCTGTGTCATGATCCGCGTGGCCGCGTTCACCGAACTGGACGACGACGCTCTCCTGGCCTTCCTTGGTGTGACTCCTTCCACGAACCGAGAGGAGACATATCGGCGCCTTAGAAGCGCAATGCCTGACGATGCGTGCATCTTCTGGGACGCACACCTCGACCTGGTGCAGGAGGGAGTAATTCACGCTGGAAAGTTTGAGGCTTACTTCTCTATGTTCCGCCGAAGACTCCTGCCACTGATACATCCCAAGCGCCGCATCGAAGGCCTGCTTAATTCGCGGTCCCCTGAGGAGAGAAGACGCTTCTATAGCGAAGTCTGGGACACTTGGCGCTGGCGACTCCTTTTCAGACTCTTCTTCAGTCGAGCGGTTTGTGGTCGATTGGGTCGGGATCCAGCGTTCTTCGAGCACGTCGACGGCCCTATCGCCACCAGAATGCTCGCTCGTACACAATACGCGTTCAGCGAGCTACCCACGGACACAAATCCGTACCTAGCCTATGTCCTAACTGGGAACTATAGGTCCGACGCACTTCCACGCTACTTGCGTCCCGAGTTCCGCGGAATTGTCCGTGAACGAATCTCCCGCATTCGCACAGTGCTCGGTCCCGTAGAGAAAGCCGTAGGGCCTTTCGACGGGTTCAACCTTTCGGACATCTTCGAATACATGAGTCCGGCGGAGCATGAGCGTGTCTACACAGCACTATTGGACTCCGCAGCACCCGATGCACGTCTTGCTTACTGGAATCTCTTCGTGCCCCGTACGGCCCCACATGCATTGCGCGACAGAGTCGTGCCACTACCGGAGCTTTCCGAAAAGCTTCATTCTCAGGATCTCGCTTGGTTCTACCAGTCATTCCACGTCGATGAGGTGTCCCATGTTGAGTGAACTGATCCGCGCGTCATTGGTCGGAGCGGGCTTCCTCCTAATCTTCGGTGTTGCCGAGGCCTGGCGAATCTTCGGACAACCGTCCGTGGAGCTCAGCCGAAAGTTGGTACACTTCATGGGCGGGCTTCTCGTCCTGGCCTTCCCTTGGATCTTCGACAGCCGGTGGACCGTGATCGGCCTGGTCTTGGTGTTCGCGTTCTTGATCTGGGGCACAGAGAAAGTCGGCCTCCTCAAGAGTATTCACGGTGTAGCAAGGAAAACCGAGGGCGGGCTCTTCTATCCGCTTGCTGTAGCCCTTCTCTTTATCGTGGCCTACGATAATCCCCCTTTCTATTTGGCATCTGCTCTGGCACTCATCGTGTCGGACGCTGCGGCCGCGCTCCTGGGTACTCGCTACGGTACAAAGACCTACTCGGTGGAAGAGGACCGACGTTCGCTCGAGGGCTCGATATCGTTCTTCGTGATTACGCTCCTGGTCGTGCACCTCCCTCTGCTTCTGATGACTGATACCGATCGGGGGGTAACCGTAATCTTGGCGGTACTCATTTCACTCATTGTGACACTTCTTGAAGGGGTGAGCCTCCGTGGCTCTGATAACCTCATCGTACCGATGGCCACCTTCTACCTACTTGTTCGATTCACACCCGAGGATTTCGGTACCATTACAATGCACCTCTTCACACTACTCTCGATTTTGGCGTTCGTGAGCTTATTCGGACTGGCCTCACACTTCCTACGCACCAGCGGAGCAATGGCAGCGACACTCTTCTTTTACGCCGTGTACCTATTCGGTGGAGGGGGGTGGGTTACTGCACCTGCCATTGCCTTCACCACCCTAGTGGCGTTGCAGTATATCCTCCGTGACAGCGGCGTTCATCACGATGCTCAACACCAGGTACTTGCGACCTTATATGCAGTCATCGTCATACTCGTTGTCCTCATCGTTCATGATGTACTGCCCCGAGTCATGTCGGAGCCTATGTGGCTTTTGAGCGGTGAGGTATTTCGCGGACCGTTCTTGGGTGTCGTCATCGGACAACTGACAATGATGTTGGTCACACAATTCAAACCGTTCCATCCGGGGAACCGTGAGCCCACATCGATACCCATGACTCTCGGACTCCTCGCCTTGGCTTTGGGTCTCGTGGCACCTCTAGGACTCGTCGCGACTGGAGGGCTAACGCTTGTATCCTTCGGCGCGGCAGCAACGATCGCGGTCTTAGCGACCCTCCTGTATTGGCTGATGAGAAAGCTTCCATGGTGGCCCTCTCGAACACCATGGAATATGCGACTTCAGACGGCATGCATCATATTGGCTACTCTCCTGGTGTTACCCGTGCACTTCCAGATCTTGAGAGGCGGATGAAGACACAGTACTGGGCGGAGTCGTCGTGAACCCCAAAGTCGAAGGATTCTTCCGCCGCCTTCTGGATCACCGCTGGATCGTAGTGTTGCTGCACACAGGGCTGTTTATCGCTGGGCTCCTAGGAGCTAGATCGGTACATGTTGACTATTCGGCCGAGCAGTTCTTGGTATTTGAAGGCCCTGCCCAAGAGGTCTTCGAGCAATACAAGGACCACTTCCCACGCGAAGACCTGCAGGTATCGGCGTTTCTGGAGACAACAGGCCCCTTTTCTACCGATGACTACCAGGCCCTTGAGAAACTCGCGGCCGCTTTCACGGACGTAGGGCTTGATCCCGTGCGCTGGATTGGAGCCACAGATTTCATCCAGGAGGTCGTCATTGACGGCGAATCAGCCGTCGAATTCGTTCGACTTGAGGACCAGAGTGGCGTGTCGAATGCCACACTGCAAGCCATCCTGGAGCCCCGGCGCGAGCACCCACTCTTCGTGGGCTCAATCTGGAATAAAGATCTCACAGTCTTCGGTGTCCATGGATACCTGGCACCCACCGAAAATAATGATACCCATCGGAGAGAGGTGACGGCCGCACTGGAAAGCACGATTGCTGATTTATCAAAGACATCTGGTCAGATTGTCCTCAGTGGCCTTCCTATCTTACGCACGACGATTCCGCTGGCACTCGAGGCCGACATGACGAAGCTTCTCGGAATCGGGATCATTATCTCATTCATCCTGCTATGGTTGTACTTCGGGAGACTCTTCATCGCCCTGCTGTGCTTCGCTGGCGTGGTCCCCGCGATTGTCCTGACTCTCGGCCTCATGGGATATGCTGGGCAAAGTATTTCAGTGCTCACAAGCGTGGTCCCGATAGTGATCCTCGTCGTATCCCTGTCCGATGCTATTCACCTCATCGTTGCTACTCGTGAGGCATGGCTAGGTGGCCGGACAATTACTGAAGCTGTAGTACATACCTTCACCAGCCTCTCGCGCTCGTGCTTCTTCACTTCCCTGACCACATCCCTGGGATTCGTGGGTTTGATCGCCACTCGCAACCATCTCTTTGGCGAATTCGGAGTCATCTCAGCGTTGGCAGTGATCGTTGCCTATCTCGTGACGTTGACACTTCTCCCGGTCTTGCTCTCGTTCTCCAAAGACCTCGGTCCCCAACAGGAGTGGGGTGAGCGTCTGTGGCGGGGTATCCTCACAAGGGTTGAGTCGCTCTTACACTTCCCTGTGCTGTGGCCGAGTGCAGTGTTCGGCCTCCTGCTGACAGTCGGTCTTGTGGCCGGAAGTCAACTTCGAGTAGAGGCCTACATAATCGATGACCTGAAAGAACGTGACACCATTGTACAAGAGCTGCGCTGGATCGAGGACGAGGGCTTCGGGCTTTTCCAGATCAACGTCTACCTCGCCCAGGAAATCGATGAGGGCCACTCCCCGGAGATGTTGCGATGGATCCAGGAGTTTCAAGATTTTGTCGAGGAGGATCCAGCGGTGCTAGGGTCGGTCGGCCTCCCTCAGATAGTGAATGAACTGGGCAGGGCCTACGGTACTCAGCCCTTAGAGTCCGACGCCACGACAAAGAACAGTCTCCTAGAGGGCAGAACCAAGCAGGAGATCAACGAGTTACTCTTCCTGGCCGAGTTCGCGGACGATGATGCTCTGCGGGACGTTTACCTTCGAGAGGAGGGCGTGGGCCAAGTGATTGTCCTAGTAAAGGACGAAGGTTCCCCTGTGCTGTCCCCTCTTACCACTCGGGTAGAGGACCGACTACAAAGCCACCCGCCACCGACAGGTCGAGCCACCGCTACTGGAACAGTCAAGTTGACGACGATCCTCTGGGAGCGACTCATTTCCTCTTTCGTGCCCGGCATCGCTTTTTCCATTGTACTCGTATGGATTGCGCTGTCATGGATGTTTCGATCGGTACGGATCGGCTTGCTGGCACTCGTGCCCAATCTCGTGCCTCTGGTTCTGCTACTGGGACTTATGAGCCTCGGCGGATTCGACCTTAAGCCTTCCACTATCCTCGTCTTTGCGATCGCCTTCGGAATCGTCGCCGACGACACCATCCACTTCCTCGGAGCACTTGAACGGAACCTCCGGTCCTCGCATCGGGTCCGCTTTGTTCTGGCTAAAACGATACGAGAAGTGGGACCCGCCCTTGTTCTCGTGACCGTAGTCGTTGTTGCCGGATTCAGTGCACTCATGGCCTCACGCTTCCAGGCCTTATTCTTGATCGGCTTCCTGACCGCGTCCGCCGCCATATTAGCCCTGGTCGCCGACTTGGTCGTGTTCCCGGCGCTCCTCCGAATTGTCGCAAGCCGACCGACTGGCCGATCGTTAATCACAGGGGGCCCCAAATGAACAAGATAGCCGTACTTGGCGGATTGCTCTCAGTAGGCCTAATGGTGGCAAGTGAGCCACTCGAAGGACAGGATGCAACCAACCGTGGAGAAGAGATCGTCAGAGAGGTGGAACGCCGTAGCCAGGGCTACGGAGATATGGAAGCTAGCCTAGTCATGCGAATCCTAGAGGGTGATCGAGAGAGAATCCGTGAGATGCATGTTCGAGGTCTTGAGTCAGAGGGCGGAAACCGTACGCGCATGACCCTAGAACGCCCTGCTGATATGGCTGGAACCGAGTTCCTGAGTGCTTTGGAGAGCGGCGGCGAACGACACCAGTGGATTTACCTCCCAGCTGCACGCCGGGTGAGGCGAATCGGTGGTGCACGAGCCAGCGATAGCTTCCTCGGCAGCCACTTCACATACGATGACATGACCCCCCCCCAAATCGAAGGATTCACGTACCGATGGATTCGCGACGAAGAGATTAGTGGTCAACCTGGAGCTGTAGTAGAACGAACAAGCCTGGATGATCGTGCCGAATACCCCCGCCAAATCTTATGGATCGATGCGGAACGCTACGTCCTACGTCACATCGAATTCTTCACATCTGAAGGAGAACACCGCAGATCGCTGGATCTCGAGCAGTACCTGGAAATCGGCGGATTTTGGCTTGCAGGACGAATGACGATGGTGGACCTGGAAGACAGTGCGCGTACGATCCTCGAATGGTCTGATATGCGCGTTGGTGTGGGGCTTAACGCCCGAGACTTCGAACCGTCACGCTTGGGGCGATAACGTGTTTATCAGGCGTCTGGCCGTCTTGGTAGCGGTCTTGGCGACCTGTAACGTCCCTGAGGATCTGGCTGCTCAGGCTAATCGGATCCAGGTAGACGGTGTAAGGTTCGGCAGTACCTCTGCTGAGGCAATAACCGTGCCTTACGTCATAATTGGTGCAGGGCGCCAGGGCTCCATGCTTGGGGGACGCCTAGATCTTTCAGGGTCGATCCAATTCGATGTCAACGCCGTCGACCAGTCCCTTATCAACGTTGAAGAACTCACGTTCAACTACGGAGCTGGACCACTCGATTTCCGCATCGGTGTAGGGGACGTCTCATGGGGCCACTCCGACGTCCGTAGTCCTGTCGACGTCATGGCTCCACGTGCTGTATTCTTGGACGCTTACAATGGAGCTCGGCTCGGCCAACCACTTCTCGGACTCAGTGCCTTCAGCCAATGGGGCGACCTCGAAGCCGTTGTCTTTCCCTTTCCTAGATCGCCTTACATGGGTGGCCGACTCCAACGGACCTGGAACGGATCTTCCGTGCGATCCGAACTGGGATGGGGAGAAAGCCCCATTGGTGGCATTCGCATGACAAAAGTCCTTGGTTCGACAGATATCGCGCTGTCATACGTTCATGGTGGTGAGCGAACGTTGTGGATCAGCAGCGACAGACCAGGAGAAGCTAATGTTGTGATTCCTTCTCTCAGGCAAGGAGGACTCGAAGTGCAGCTGGAACTCGGATCAGTTGTACTCCACACAGAAGGCTCCCTGGCGGAGCGCGACGGAGACAATGAGGCTAGAATAGTTGCGGGTGCTGAGTGGTATCCGAAGCCGTATCTCACCTTCATGATCGAGCAAGGCCTGACGTCACTCGAGCGCTCGCAAGCCAGTCCCTTGGTCGATGACATCATGCTTGGCGGACAACTTGTCACTGAAGAGATTAGGTTCTCCAGCCAGGTGTTCATAGATCCCGATTCGGGGAATCAGCACTACTTCGTCGAGGCACGCTGGACACCGACAGGGCGGACCGCGTTCGAGCTACAACTCATCACGTGGGCTGGAGATACGACCCAAGAACCGGAGTTAGCTCTTCGGCAAGGAAATGTTTTGAGGGCATCGCTTCTGCGTTACTTCTGAGTTTCTGCTAGTGGAGATAGATCCTGGTGGCGTATTCTTCCTCGTTCTTAGCGTGGATCTATTTCTGCGAAAACTCTCAACTGACCACTATGATCAAAGGAGTATGCGGCATAAGGTCTTGCTCCAGGCCCTTCCATGACAAAATACTAGGGAGACGCCGAACAGTTAGGTCGCTACAGTCTCCCTAGTATTTTGCTCATCCAATGAGCGCTGTATGTTGAGTGAGCAGCTCTGAAGAGATTCAGACGAAAATATAGAGACCGCGTTGATATGCTCATTATATGGTAAGGATGGTATATTCCATTCTGGATTGTGCGAGTCAACACATTTATGGAGGGACCATGGCGAGACGGACGAATTACACTTTTGAGAAGAAGCAGAGAGAGCTAAAGAAGCAGAAGAAGAATAAGGAGAAGGCTGAACGCCGGAACCGAGAAGAGGCAGATAGCTCAGCGCCCGAAGGCGGCGAGGCCACGGACGACACGAGTGCCATCGATTGACTCTCATCACGGGTACATTTTGGCACCCGTGCCGAGAGAACTGGAGTTGAATTCAGGCTGACACAAGACCGTTCGAAGTTGATGCAGCCCATCACTTACATTGGGCTCACAACCCAGACTACCACAAAAGAAAAGGAATTGAGATATGAAATTTATGATCAATTGGCGGATTCAGGATGACAAAAGACACGAAGTCCTCGGACAGTTTAGTGATATGACACCGGAAGACGACAATGCTCAAATGGGTCCTTCAGTTACAAACATAGGCAGGTGGCATGACGTGGTCTCGGGAGTAGGCGTAGCGATCGTCGAGTCTGATAGTCTGGACGCTGTGACTGCCTTTCTGCTTCATTGGAACCACGTTTGTGACATAGAAGTCACGCCGGTTCTTGACGATGCTGAAGCCAGAGCCGTTGGAAAGAATCTTGCCTAGTAAGAAATAAGAAACACTGGACATCTAAGATTTTGAGATAACCACACTCAGTCAGTATTCACCGTGTGGGGTTATCCGCCATCTCGAGAACGTATACATGTAGGTCGTGGACGAGAGGGTTATCGGCAGCTATGGATTCTGGAATAATGCTCATTTTTCGACGTCCCAATTTAGGGCTTACTGGCCACAGCATAGACAAAGATACGATCCTCGGTTTCGAGTTGCGTTTGAAGCAGAATACAATCTTTCTGGATCGTGAACTCAAGTCTTCTTTCGTGAGTGCTGTATGTTGAATCATCACTTCTGCCAAGGATGAAAAACTTATGACTATCATTTTATTGCTTGGTCTCGCTCTGCTCTCATTCCAGCTTTGGGGAATTGCTATTAATTTGAGATCCAATCGGGCTATGTTGAAAAAAATCAATGAGAACCTTTGCACCCTCGTTGAGAAATCCCAGGAACACTGGGCAAGGGTAGAACCCGAAGAGAGTTACGAGGTGGATTATCCACCAGACCGTCCAGATGAAGAGGACGATGAAACTACAAGCTCAACCGAAGAATCTCAGGTGCTGGGTTGGATCCTCTTGATAGCCTTTATACTCTTGGTCGTCTTATCATTTGCCCTAGACCTATAGAAAGTGTAGGGAGACCGAGTACTCCCAGTGATTACCGCTCTTTTATAGCTGGCCTTCGAAATGCTTATCCTAAAATGAGCGACCTGCCCCCCTTGTCCTGCAGGTTGGCGGAGGGTATTTCAAATCAGAGTCAAATACTGGTTCTGAGAAAAGACTGTAAAAACCTCATTCTGCTATGGAGTTAAATTCGTGCATAAAACACTTTCGGTTTGGCTAGTCCTAGGGCTTAACGCCTGTTTTTTAACTTTCGGTGGGGTATCAGCTCAGTCTACAAAGGACATGTTAGCTGATTTTATAGACGAAAATAAGGATTCATACGAAGCAGTAGCCCAGGAAATATGGGAATTGGCAGAAGTGGGTTACATGGAAAATGAGTCAAGTGAAATGTTGCAAGGGCTACTTCGTTCTGCTGGCTTCGAAGTGACATCTGGTGTGGCGGGTATCCCCACAGCTTTTGTTGCATCGTATGGAGGAGGAGGTCCCATCATAGGTATCATGGGCGAGTATGATGCACTGCCCGGTATTACTCAGAGTCGATCCGCTGGAAGAGACCCTATTTTAGGAAAAATTGCGGGTCATGCATGTGGCCATCACTTGTTCGGGACTGGCAGTGTGGCGGCAGCTGTGGCGGTTAAGGATTGGCTTGAACAGACAGGCGCCCCGGGCACGATAAGAGTGTATGGGACTCCGGCAGAGGAGGGTGGCGCTGGAAAAGTATACATGGTCCGTGAGGGGCTCATGGATGATGTTGACGTCATGCTTCATTGGCATGCGGGATCTCAGAATGAAGCCAATGCAGAGTCTTCTTTGGCAAATAAATCTGGCAAGTTCAGATTTTATGGACAGTCGGCACATGCAGCTAGCGCCCCCTGGCGCGGTAGGTCTGCGCTAGATGGTGTTGAGGCCATGCACAGCATGGTCAATATGATGCGAGAACACGTGACTCCCGCAAGCAGAATCCACTATGTAGTTACTGCTGGGGGATCGGCTCCTAATGTTATCCCGGATTTTGCAGAGTCCTATATCTATGTGAGGCATCCTGATCCCAACGAAGTGCGTCGAATGTTTGACTGGGTGACTGAGATCGCTGCAGGAGCTGCGATGGGTACTGAGACCCGTGTGGAGCATGAGGTTATTCATGGAATTTATAATGTACTCCCGAATGAAGCACTCGGACGAGTTATGCACGCTAACCTCACGGCCGTTGGAGGTGTAGAGTACACTGAAGAGGAACACCAGTATGCAGAGACGATTCAAACTTCGTTTCTAGAAGGAGCTCCTCCGATTGAAAGGGCGATGGTCATTGAGCCTTTTGAAGTGGTAGAAGTGGGCACCGGAGGATCAACCGATGTTGGTGATGTGAGTTGGACTGTACCAACAGCGGGATTAAGCACTGCTACTTGGGTTCCAGGAACTTCAGCGCACTCATGGCAGGCGGTAGCTGCGGGGGGTACAGACATCGGCAATAAGGGCATGATTAATGCTGCCAAGGCACTGGCGTTTACGATGTATGATCTTTTTACTGAGCCGAACTTGATCGAGGCCGCCCAAGAAGAATTCTTTCGCAGGAGAGGGCCGGACTATGTATATGAGCCGCTAGTGGGAGATCGTGAGCCACCCTTAGACTACAGAGCCAGTGTGGTTGGGAAGGGGAATAATTAGGGCAGGTGCTTAGTCGGGTTTTCGATAATCAGCGGTCGATTAGTGGCAGCAGCTCTTCGTTGTCTTGGTGTGGTAAAAACGTGTCGAACTCCACGTAATAGCCCTCAGGATCGTAGCCAACGAACGCGCGGTACCGAGGATTTCCTTCCTCGATCGATTCGGATCGCATCTCAAAGGATCCGCCGCGGACGTGATCGAACCATTCAGCCAATTGAGTAGTCCACAGTGAAACAGTCACTGCCTTTTGTTCGGTGTAGGAGTGCATTCCCATAGTCTCGTCTACCAAGCCAATAAAGCCAGTTGAGGAAGCTTCGTAAATCTTCGCCCAACCTTGGTCGGCGACCATACGGAGGCCGATCTCTTCTTCCCAGAATTTTGCCATGCCAGGCAAGTCTCGATAGTACAACCAGAGGACGGTCGCCTTGAAGCCTAGGCCAGGAGGAACCTTCGAACCGGTGCTTTGAGCGGGTGCAGTCTCCGCTTGATCAAGCAAAGGCAGAAATAGCTCGTTTTCAGGGTGTGGATTGAAGCGTTCGAATTCCAAATAGTACCCCTCAGGATCATATGCGACGAAGCCGTCGTGGGCGCTATTCTCGGTCGGGCTATACCCGTTTGGCATCTCGACACCCTGCTGGGTAAGGTACTCCCACCACTCATCCAGCTGATCCGTCACCAGTGCTAGTGCGACTGTCTTGGGCTCATCGGGCGTATGCACCCCCATCGTGCCATCGACTAACGTCAGGTAGGAAGTACCCGCGATATGTAGGATCTTAGCAAAACCATAATCTGCGGCGAGCTTTAGACCCAGGGTTTGCGTATAGAAATCGGTCGCTGCATCGAGGTCATTGTAGTACCAGAATGCATTACTACCCACAATATCCAATTGGGCTAGTTCGTCAGAGGTTTCGTTAAGGCTCCCCTTACCCTCTTCATTTTCACACCCGACCACTATCAGGGCGAGCGCGAGTAGTAACGTTTTCTTCATGCATCAGAATATCCCTGATCCCAGTGTATTCGCAACGTTTTCTCCTCAGCACATAAAATTACACGACGAACTGGAACAAAAGATCTTTCAAGATGAGAAACCTTAGACTTCGTAGCACCTATATAAAGCATTTACCCATGAGATCAGGAGAAAATGATATGTCAAAAATTATGATTTCACAGCCAATTATGTGGGCAGCAGCAATAATCGTCACTGCCCTAGATAGCGAATTAGGTTGGTTGTGGATAACCGTATTAGCAACAATGGCATTAGGAGCCTTAAAGGCTAAGAATTACAAATCTTGTGACTGTGAGTGTGAGTGTTGCTAAGATACGCGGATTAGGGATGCGAGTGACACCTTTACCTATTAAACAGTGTTTTGCTCATTAGCTCATCGGAACTATCTCTACTCGAGTATTGGCCAGTAATTGCTGACGGGTCGCGCTCATAAGCCCTGATAGCGACATACAATGCGGTCTCGTCGTACACAACCCATGCTTCTGTTTTTTCGGTAGCAGGCTTCCCCTCGGTGGGTTGGAATTGGAGAAAGTCAGTTGCTTTTTCTGCAAGAATCCAGGCATTCTCCGATATCACGCCGTCCAGTGTTATGGTTCCAGGATCTACCTTCATGGCACTTAGTGATCTCCTGGACTCTTGGATCAGTGCTTCCTGGCCGACCAAGTTGACTGATGTCATACAAAGAAGGGAAAGGGTTGTTATTAGAGGTTTGACTGATAGCATAATCTCTCAAGAGCTCATGGTGAGTATCATAATGGATTTACCGCTCTCAGTGTATACTCGAATTAGGAAGGAAACGTTGCAACATTTTGACCTTAGCAGGCGACTAGATGACTCTAACTCTAGAGGTGGGGTGTGCCCTATGCTTTATTCTCTGATCCATTTTTTGTCAAATGAGTATTGCAACGTTTCCTTCCTAATTCGAGTATACCTTATTAAGAGGACAGTATTTGTACTAAATGAAGAGAGGTTTCATGTTAGAAGATATTACGGATTTGATTCCATTTATGGGGATGGCCGTACCAATAGCGATTGTTTGGATCGTTTATTACTTTGACTGCCGAGCTAAGGAACAGTTTCATGCAACCCTACAAAAGTTGATTGGAAGTGGGCAAGAATTAACTCCAGAATTACTGGAAAGCGTCCCGGGGTATAAAGCTGGGGGAAAAAGACACCAAAGAGATGATATTCGCTCTGGAGTCATTGTCTCTGGGGTAGGAGCCGGAATCGCTGTATTTGGAAGTGTTGGGGTGGGAGAAGAGGAGCTTGCTGGGATCGGACTTTTAGTGCTCTGCATTGGTATGTCATTTCTTGCATATGGTATTTACACTAGGAAGAACAGCAAAAGCAAACAACTTCCCTAATGGAAACCGACGAAGTATTGGTTGACAGGACCCTCAGCGGGGAGATCGATTGCTATGGAGTTCTTGTTCAAAGACATGCTGATTATTTGTTCGGGCTGGGTATGCGTTTCACAGCGGGAAATAGAGAGTTTGCCGAAGATATTTCTCAGCAGAGTTTTCTAAGAGCTTACAAGTATCTGAAGAGTTTTAATCCGAAGAAGAAATTCAAACAGTGGCTCACTGGTATTGCAGTTAATTGTTATAAGGATCTCAGTCGCAAAGAGAGTCAGTATCTGTCTCTAGAAGTAATTGATGAACCAAGCTACACCCCTGATCTGGGAGGTAATACAGGGTTCTTTGAACTTATTAAGCCTCTCGCTGAAGATGAAAGGGCTATATTCACACTGAGGTATGTCTACGAATACAGGATTGACGAGATAGCGGAGACTGTGGGCTTGAAATCTGGCACTGTGAAATCAAAGATAAGTCGAGCATTGGAGAAATTAAGATGAACCGATTAGAGGCTATCATAGAGAAAGAAAAAGAGGTTTCTTACTCTCAAGAAGATAAAGATATATTTGGTTCCCATATACTGATCTTGATATACCAAGAGCAAGAATCTAAGAAATTTAAAATAAAATTATGCCTCGGTCTTTTCTTAGGCATGGGAATTATGAGTTTCTCATTCTCTGCGATAAACGAAGTGGTTAATGATTTCGCAGTCGGGTTAAGCAATGTAATGGCGGGCGACTTTACTACAGTAGCAATCCTCAGCTATGGGCTGTCATTTGTTTTGCTCGCCTTACTTAAAAAGACAGACTTCATCTTTAACTGAATTCTGGGTCTCATGACTAGAGAATGTTGCTCGACAATGAAGACCGCTCATTTCTTCTTGATATGGGTATTTGGTTTTTTCGTCTTATTTTCCTTCGATTTATTTATGGAAGGAATAGTTTTTGAGTGGCTAGAATGGAATGGAACCGAAAAAAATGACTGGTTTTTTGTTTTATGGTGGGGAGTTGTCGTCGTATGGTTCCTGTATGGAGTGATTCACCTGTACGAGAGAATGAAATCAAATCGGGTCTAGTCAATTCCTGCCAGTTTAGATCTTATCCCTCAGCGTGGGTCTATCTCCGCAAAAACTCTTAACTGACCGCCGTGATCAAACGAGTATACGGCATAAGGTCTGGCCCCAGGTCCTTCCATGCCGGGTGACCCGATCGGCATTCCGGGGGCTGTTATACCCGCCACCTCGGGTTCCTCTGAGAGAAGGCGTTTAATTTGATCTGCGGGCACGTGACCTTCCACTACGTAACCTCCAACTAATGCTGTGTGGCAGGAAGACATTTCCGCTGTAACTCCAACCTCCCTTTTCATAGTGACCAGAGCCAGGTCGCTGACATCTCTAGCGTCAACTTCAAAGCCCGCCTTCCTGAGGTGGTCTACCCACCCATTGCAACATCCACAAGTTGGCGTCTTATAAACCAATACAGTGGGGAGATCGTTTTCTGATTCTGTCCGCTGAGCTGCTCGCGGTTGATCAGTAGCAGCCTCGGTAGCCTCTCCACATCCAGAAGCCAGAATGCTGAGGCCCGCAATGAGTGACAATAAACGCATTAGAGAAAGCCTTATTTTTTGGGTTATCCTGTAAAGAAAGCAATCTATATGCAATTCATCATTTGGAACAATGGGTCACGCGGTCTCTAATTTTAGTGACTCTCCTGCAAACGCTCCTCGAGATAGACGAAGGATGACTACCGACCATCTGGAATGATCTACATCAGCAATCCCTAGGTTTGTTTCCTCAGAAGGCCCTGGAGCTTTCTGAGGATCTATGCGCAGTGACTTTGACGGTGGTATTGCACATCTGGTGAATGCCGTATGTTAAACCACCGTTTCACAAAATATTGGGATTTCCAATGTTAGACTGGCACAAAGATTTACATATAAAAATCAGAGATGAAATGGGTGTCTCTACCTATGCCCAAACATGGATTGCTTTCATAAAAGGCTTGGGATTCGGTTTATTGATATATCATTTTTTGATCAACTAGTGAGGAGGTTTACCCTGATGAAGGACAGCATAATTTCGGCCGTGATCGTAGGAGGGCTCATTGGAGGCGCCATTATAGTGAATGGCCAAATCACCCGCTCTAGCGGTACTGAGGAAAACAGAGAGATCCGCATCATGAGATCTGGAGCTAGCGAGGGAGTGGGAATCGAAATGATGGGTGGTGAAACGGACTTTGAATTTGAGGGCACTATCGCTGAACTGAAGAGCATGAACGTGCAGGAATTTGATGCGGACATTCAAGAAGCAATCGAAAATGCCATTTCCAGAGAGGACGGTGTATCTGGTGACGGCAAGGTTAAAATTCGTATCAAGAGAGGGAGATAGACACTATTTTACTCCCCTACATTTGAGTGCCGTGTGTTGAATCGATACCTACCTAGTTTTCATTCCCATCCAATTTGTTTGAAGAAGTAATGAGGGTTCCAGATTTTTGTTAAATGTTTGATTTTGTCCCCAGAAAATTCCAGCGCATAGACATAATCAACTGTTCCCCTGAGGCCCGTAGGTGGGGGTAGCTGGACTACCGGCGGCTAGTTAATGCGTTCAGCATCTCCCACCCCTAAGCCAGTAGCGTTGTTGCCTCCAAGAATGCTTCTCCGTATCGCTCGAGCTTTGCAGGGCCAACACCGGAAACTTCTAGGAATTCTCCTGGTGTGGCCGGACGTTTCTCAGCCATGTCACGCAGGGTGGTGTCGTTGAACACTATGTAGGCGGGTACACCCTGTT
>Ga0209402_10000729_pt1 | contig 38312 bp, 41 predicted proteins | sample ArcticOcean_MG_C_3_FD_187437 | JGI IMG/M metagenome (GOLD analysis project Ga0209402, IMG submission 187437) | Marine microbial communities from western Arctic Ocean - ArcticOcean_MG_CB8_126 (SPAdes) (version 2) | ecosystem: Environmental > Aquatic > Marine > Oceanic | place: Arctic Ocean... | reverse complement strand
AAACTCCATGAAAACCGCCGGGTCTGGAGTCGGGCTGCCGTCCGGGTTGCGGGCATGCAGATGAATGATCGAGGCGCCGGCCTCCCAGGCGCCAATCGAAGCCTCGGCGATTTCATCCGGCGAGATAGGCAGATGCGGGCTCATTGTCGGGGTATGGATAGAGCCTGTGACGGCGCAGGTAATGATGACTTTGTCTTTGCCGGCCATGGGATTTCCTCCGGATATGGCGTCCTAACAGATCTCCCGCAGCTTATCGCGTCACCAACCCGCTTGAAAGGCCCGCCGCGTCATCGGCGACGGCAATCAGAAATTTGCTGAATAGAGCGACGGAAATCCACTGCCCATGCGTTAAAGCTACAGACAGCACGTGCTGCTGTGCCCTGAACCTAGAGATTTTGCCGATGACTATCGCCCGCAAATTTCTGCTCATTGACGTTACCGGCGCCATGACGCCGAACGCCGTCTGGTATCGCCACACGCAACGATGATGAAAGAGAACTTCGGCCAAATGGACGCGAATAAGGGCGGCGACGTCACCCAATCCGAGACCTACGGCTATCGCAAAAGCCAGTTCGCCACCGCCCATACCGAACATGATAGCGCACCCTCCATCTCGGACCTTGATGTGGCGATGGCGGTGTTCCACGCCGGACATCTTAAGTAACGGTTGGCAAGGATGGATACGGATGACAATGAGTTGGTCCCGCACCCGCACCCTGTCCGTTGTTCTGTTCGTTTCCTTAACCCTCAACCTCTTCCTTGCCGGCACCATGGCCGGGCGCTGGGTTGGAGCAGGAGGTCACTTTGGCGGTGAAGGCAGGCATTGGGGGGCCAAATTCTGGCTAAACCAAGCGCTCGGCGACGAAGCCACGCCAAAGGTCGAGGCGATGTGGGAGGTGTACCGGGCCAAGCTGGAGCCAATGCGCAAGGCGGCAAGACAATCGCGCCACGCTATCAAAGCGGCGCTGTCTGCCGATCCGTTCGACCCGAACGCCTATGCCAGGCCTTTGGAGGACTCGTTAAACCAGCGAACCGGGATCCGCGCCAGCCACCACGACTTCATGATCGAACTGACCAGCGTTCTACCCCCGGAGCAACGGGTCAAACTGGCCGAACGCGCCGGCGGCAGACGCTGGCGCCATCACCGCGAGTAAAGGCGCGCACCTACCCCGCCGCCTTGGCCAGCGCCGCCTCCCGGATCGCCGTTAACGTTGTTCCCGGGGTGATCGCCTCGGGATCGATTTTAATCTCGATCACCGTCGGCAGGTTCGCTGCCAGGGCGCGTTCAAAGGCCGGCTGGAACTGCTCGGTGCTGGTGACCGTCTCACCATTGGCACCGTAGGCCCGGGCCAGCGCCGCGAAATCCGGGTTACGCAGCCCTGTATTGGCGGTGCGTCCAGGATATTCGCGTTCCTGATGCATGCGGATCGTCCCCAGCATGCCGTTATTGATGACGATAGCAATGATATTGGCGCCATATTGCATCGCCGTCGCCAACTCCTGACCATGCATCATAAAGCAACCGTCACCATTCATGCTGACCACGACCCGGTCCGGATGGACCAGTTTGGCGGCAACCGCCGAGGGCAAGCCGTAGCCCATCGAACCGCTGGTTGGCGCCAGTTGGTTGCGATAGCCGCGATACTGGAAATAGCGGTGCATCCAAGTGGCGTAGTTACCGGCGCCGTTACAGATCAGCGCATCATCCGGCAAGGTCTTGTTCAACCAGGCCGCGATTTCGCCCATTTGCACCGGACCGGGCACCGGCAGGGGTATGATGGTCTTGAGGTAATCCGCATGGCCCTGCGCCGTGCTCTCACGCCAGGCGGAACTATCGACCGGCTCAAGCCGCGATAGCGCCGCGGCAAAAGCCCGGGGCGCCGCGTTGATCGGCAGATCGGCCTGGTAGACCTGACCTAGCTCCTCAGCGCCGGCATGCACATGCACCAAGGTCTGCTTGGGCCGAGGTATTTCCAGAAGTGAGTAGCCGCCGGTAGTAACCTCGCCAAGCCGGGCGCCGGCGACGATCATCAGATCGGTAGTGGCCAGACGGTGCCGCAGCGGTTCCGGCAGGCCAATACCGATATGGCCGATATAATTCGGATGGCGGTTGTCGAAATAGTCCTGACAGCGAAATGAGCAACCGACCGGCAGGTCGTTGGCTTCGGAGAACGCCTGGATCCTCTGGCAAGCCTCGGCATCCCATCCGCCGCCGCCGACAATCATCACTGGTGAATTGGCGGCTGCGAGCATGGTGCGTAACCGCGCCATATCCTCGGGACCGGGATGCGCCTCGATCTTGTGAAACGGATCGGCATCGCGCGGCGCGACAGCATCCGTCAGCATATCCTCGGGCAGTGCCAGGACCACCGGGCCGGGCCGGCCGGAGGTCGCGGTATGGAAGGCTCGGCTGATATATTCGGGGATCCGGTTGGCGTCCTCGATCTGCGCCACCCATTTGGCCAGCTGGCCGAACATCCGGCGATAGTCAATCTCCTGGAACGCCTCGCGGTCCATCATCTCGCGGCCGACCTGTCCGACCAGCAAGACCATCGGGGTTGAGTCCTGCATGGCGATATGGACACCCGCGCTAGCATTGGTAGCGCCGGGGCCGCGGGTCACCAGGCACACGCCGGGCCTGCCGGTCAGCTTGCCATAGGCCTCCGCCATCATCGCGGCGCCGCCTTCCTGGCGGCAGATGATGGTCTGAATGCTGTTGGCGTCCTGCAAGCCGTCAAGCACCGCGAGATAGCTCTCGCCCGGCACCCCGAAAACCATATCGACCCCATGGGTGCGCAGCGCATCGACCAGCAGATGGCCGCCCAGGCGGTGCCCCGTGGTGGCGGTGTCAGTGCTCGATGAACTCATCAATATATCCCTTGTAGCGTTGTGATTTCGGCTTTTCGCGATCAGCGTCATTGACGTAATGAATGGAACTTTTTCCCTTCAACTCACGCGGCAGCACCATGACCCGCACGAAAGAGCTACAGCCGTTTTCCGCCGCCTGAGCAAAGACCGGGTCCGGGCCGGATTCGAACCAAGCATCGCCGGGGCGGTATTCGTGGGAAATCCCCTCAGCATCGATACGGATAGTGCCTTCGCGCAAGACCCGAATTCCAGGCCCTTGATGGGTGTGGGTGAAGGCGCAGCCGTTCGGCGGAAACTTGACGCTATCGCAGCGCATCAACCATTGCGCCGCCGCCTCGATCGTGTCGACCGGCTCGTACAACTCCAATGTGCTAACTATCCCCGCGCCGAGCGTCACAATCGCCACAGAATCGCTCGGCGCTAACTCCCACCGCCAGATTTCAGCCCCGGCCTCGCCGGCCCGGATCGTCACCGCCCCGGCCCCATGCCAAGCTTGGTCAAAGAAGATATGCTCGCCATCGACGGTCTCAAAACTTCCAGAATGGCAAAATAAGATGCGATTCATCGCCGGCAGCGACCGCGTGCATGCAGATCCCGGCGAGAAGTGATCTCGAAGGAACCGCAATTCGTATCCCGTTGCTTCCATCGGCGTGTCCGATCCGGTTTAGCGACGCCGCCATGGTACATCAAAAAGGCTATACCCTCGCAACTCCCAACCTGCGACAAGATGGAGCGGTCTGGGCGCCGCTGGATTTCAGTTCCCACCAGATTCTCAGTCAATTCTTAGGGCCAAAATTCGAGATTAAATTTCCAGATTAGGAAATTTCATTTTTTCGGTCTTGGCGCGGTCATGGCGGCGCCTGAGGTCTCGGCCTCGGAAAAGGCGGCGAAGCTGAGATCCGCCCGATCGAACAAAATACCCGACAGGAACGCGCCACGCATATCCGCCAGTTTTAAATTTACCCCCGTTCCCGCCACTCCCGACAGATCGGAGGGCTAATCGCGCCACTTCTTTTCAGTTTTCGCGTCCGACACCTCAATCGTGCAAAGCCGACTTTCTTGTAGGTCCATGTCGGTAAGGCCAGCCCCACGAAAATCGCAGGCTGGCATCGAAGCGCCGTAAAGCGTCGCATCGACGAATTTGGCGAACCGAAATGAACATTGGTTGAGTATGGCGCCCTTAAGGTTGGCGTGGGTAAGGTTGGCCATAGAAAAATCCGCGGGGTCGTAATTGCCGCTAGCCAATACCGCACCGGAAAGGTCGGTTTCGGAGAAATTCGCACGCTTGCAGTCCAAGCTGATCATCAAAACTTGGCCCAGATTGGCGCCGTTGCGCACCACCCATGCGTGGATCGCATTCCCCAAATCAGCACGAACCCCCGCCGCATCAACAGCCAGAAACAGCTCATGCGCCCTAAGCACCTCCAGGATGTCTTTCGACTCCGATTCCAAATTGATGCCTCAATTTCCATAGCCGGCATCCTGAGACGAGTCGGATATAGCTGAGAAGGACGTTCACGATCCCCCTGCTTTGGGGCGGCTGGATCGTTGCCCGCTGTGGCAGGTTTTCCCGACAATTCCATGGGTTTCAAACTTTAACCCGGCACCTGGATGACCTTAGCAAGTCTCTGAACCGTTGCCAGCGGCCATAAACACGATCCGAGGATCGCCCGGATAATCTATCCACTGCCTGCCTGTTATTTGTCTTCAGGTTTCGAAGACGATCTGAAAGCGATCGGCGGCGAACCGGGCGATGCCGTATTCAACCGGCACCTCCGCCGCGTCGACATTTACCGATTCGGTCACTAATACCGGCCTGTTACGCGCTTGACGCAGCAATTCGGCATCGGAAGCATCCGGTATCCGGGCGGTGACCCGGGTGATCCGCCGCTCGTAATCGCCACAACCGAAATGCGTGAGGGTTCGGGTTATCGAGCCTTCCCGTTGGTAGATTTCTACAAGGTCGGGGAACCGCTGTGCTGGGAAAAAGTGGGTGCCGACGGAAATCGGGCGGTCGTCCAAAGCGCCAAGGGTTTCCAAGTGATGCAACGCGGTGCCCGGCGCGACTTTCAGCGCTTCGGCCACCGTGCCCTCGGCTTCGACTTGCGCCGCAAATAAAAAACCACCGCCGGGATTACGGTTTTGCCGATTGACTAGATCGGTAAATCGGGTGTGCCGTCCAATCAGATAGTCGAGCACATGCTCGGCGACGAAGCTGCCTCGACCCTGCTCGACCTTGACCAGACCACGCTCAGCCAATTGAGCCACAGCACGGCGAACCGTGTGGCGATTGACCCCAAATCGTTCCGCCAGTTGTGGCTCCGTCGCCAGACGCTCACCAGCCCGAAGCAGCCCGGCTTCAATTTCCTCGGTAAGCACCTGCTCGATCTGGTTCCACAACGCGACACCGATGTTCCGCTCCAGCATTCTAATTCAGCCCCTTACATTTTCGACAATGATTATAAAATGGTTATCTGAAACCGCTTTACTCACCGTGCCTTTTTGTTACCATGGCGCCGAAACGTATAAACGTCTAGATGAATTGTGAATTGATCGATGCCCAACCCCCAAATTCCTCCCCCCGATACGGCCAAAATTCCCGAGCAACTGCGGCGACACTGGCTGTCCGTCCTGGCAAAGGCCGAGCCAGACCAAATCGAAGCACTCTGGTCGGATCTCCCTGAACAGCCCAACTGGACACCCGTACGCCAACCCGAAACAGGGATGGTGATGGTCCGTGGCCGGGTCGGCGGCGATGGAAACCGGTTCAACCTCGGGGAGATGACGATGACCCGCAGCGCGGTGCGTTTGTCGAACGGCCAGACCGGGCTCGGCTATGTACAAGGCCGCTCGCGCCGTCATGCCGAACTTACGGCGGTTTTGGACGCCATGTTGCAATCACCGGAATATCGTTCAGCGGGGGCAAGCCAACTGATCGAAGCGCTGGTCAGCCGACAAGCCGAACAGCGCGACGTCCGCAGCCGCAAAGCCGCCACCACCAGGGTTGAGTTTTTTACCATGGTTCGGGGCAACGGCTAATGGCCATCGCCGCTGTCCCAAGGAATGTCGTGCCAACCAGCGCCGGGTTTACTGATCCGGTTCAAGATAGCCAAGCCGTCTTCCGCCGGGTTCTCGAAACGATGGCACGCCCCGGCAGTATCCAGAACCTGCCGCCCCTGGTCACCGGCTCGGGCCGGCTCGGGCCTGCCGCCGCCGCAATCTGCCTGGCGTTGGTTGATTTTGAGACGCCGCTCTGGCTCGACCCGATTCTTGCGGCAAGCGAGTCCGCCGACTTTCTTCGATTTCACTGCAGCGCTCCGATCGTCAGCGACCCGCAGGCAGCGGATTTCGGAGTCATCGTCGGTATCCCGCCATCACTATCGACCTTCAATACCGGCTCCGACGCTTATCCCGAATCCGGCACAACCCTGATCATCCAAGTTGCCACATTGTCCGAGGTCGGGTCCCTCATCTTGTCCGGCCCCGGTATTGATAGCCGGCGCGAAATCGGCATCGACGGGATCGCTCCGGCATTTTGGCCGGCGCGAGAGGCAATCGTGCGGGGGTTTCCACGCGGCCTCGATTTAATCTTCACCGCTGGCCAAAGGATCGCCGCGATCCCGCGAACCACGGCGGTTACTGTCACGCAAGCCATCGCATAACGGAGGAGATCGGACCATGTATGTAGCGGTCAAGGGCGGCGATACTGCGATCGAAAATTCGCAAACCCTGCTGGCCGAGGAGCGGCGCGGCGATACCGCCGTCGACGAGCTCAGCCTGGAGCAGATCAAGCAACAACTTTCGCTGGCGATCGATCGGGTGATGACCGAAGGCTCGCTCCATGATCCGGATTTAGCGGCGCTGGCCATCAAGCAGTCGCGGGGCGATGTGGTCGAGGCGATCTTTCTGTTGCGGGCCTACCGTACGACCCTGCCCCGCTTTGGCGTCAGTCAACCGATAGACACCTCGGCGATGGCGATCCGACGACGGGTTTCCGCGACATTCAAGGATCTGCCCGGCGGCCAGATACTCGGCCCAAGCTTTGATTACACCCACCGTCTACTCGACTTCACCTTGGCCGCCAATGGCCAGCCGCCGGCGCCGGCGGATAGCAGTGGCGAACCGGTTGCTAATGACATGCCCCGGGTCACCGATCTGTTGAACCAGGAAGGCCTGATCGAGCAGGAGGCGCGGGATGACGACGTCGAGGTCTTCGACCTGACCCGTGAGCCGATGCGCTATCCAGCCAGCCGGGAAGCGCGGTTGCAAAATCTGGCGCGCGGTGACGAAGGATATTTGTTGGCCCTTGGCTATTCAAGTCAGCGGGGCTGGGGTCGCACCCATCCCTTCGCCGGCGAGATCCGCATGGGCGAAGTTGCCGTCGAGTTCATTCCCGAAGAGCTCGGATTTGCCATCGAGATTGCCGAAATTACCGTGACCGAATGCCAGATGGTCAACCAATTCAAAGGCTCGGCCGAGGTACCGGCGCAGTTCACCCGAGGCTATGGGCTAACCTTCGGTCATTGCGAGCGCAAGGCGATGTCGATGGCTCTGGTCGACCGAGCCTTACGCAGCAAGGAACTAAACGAACCCCTCGGCGCCCCGGCCCAGGACGAGGAATTCGTGCTCAGCCATGCCTGCAACGTCGAGGCGTCGGGGTTCGTGCAGCATCTGAAACTGCCCCATTATGTCGACTTTCAATCCGAATTGGTCACCGTGCGGGCGCTACGGGCGGCGGCCTTGGCTCGTACTAACAGGAAACGGCAAGATAACAATGCGGCGTCAATAACGACGGCGGCAGAGTGATGGCGATGACTCCCACCGCAACGCTGCAGGGCTATAATTTTGCTTACCTGGACGAACAGACCAAACGGATGATTCGGCGCGCCACCTTGAAGGCCGTGGCGATCCCCGGCTATCAGGTACCCTTCGGAAGTCGCGAGATGCCTTTACCTTATGGCTGGGGCACCGGCGGTATCCAGGTCACAGCGAGCATAATCGGCATCGACGACACCTTGAAGGTCATCGATCAGGGTGCCGACGACACCACCAACGCGGTCAATATTCGGCGATTTTTCATCAAGACGGCGGGGGTGGCGACAACCGAGAAGACGGTCGAGGCCTCGATCATACAAACCCGGCACCGGATCCCGGAGACGCCGCTGACAGACGCGCAAATCCTGGTCTATCAAGTACCCAATCCGGAACCGCTACGCTGGATCGAGCCACGCGAAACGGAAACTCGCAAGATGCACGCCTTGTCGGAATACGGGATCATGCATGTCGGGCTCTACGAGGATATTTCGATCCACGGCCGGGTAATCAAGTCCTACGACTATCCGGTACAGGTCAACGACCGCTATGTCATGGCGCCGAGCCCGATCCCGAAATTCGACAACCCGAAGATGGACCAAATGCCGGCATTGCAGCTGTTTGGGGCGGGCCGGGAGAAACGAATCTACGCTATCCCACCCTACACCAAGGTCAAAAGCCTGGATTTCGAGGACCACCCCTTCACTATCGAGGCTTGGGATCAAATTTGCGCCCTCTGTGCCTCTGAGACGAGTTTCCTCGATGAGGTGATCACCGATGACCAGGGATCACGCATGTTCGTTTGTTCCGACAGCGATTTCTGCAACGATCGACGCGCCGCCGGGCACCAGGGCACCGGCCTTCCCGTGGGGGCGACGTCATGAGCGCACGCGCTACTGAACCGATCCTCCAGGTCGATGGTTTGTCGTATTTTTATGGCGCGCAGTTAGGATGCCGTAAGGTTAGCTTCGCGCTCCATCCGGGCGAGGTTCTGGGGATCGTCGGCGAATCCGGCTCGGGCAAGACAACCCTGCTGAAATGCATCGCCGGTCTGCTGCCGCCAAGCGCCGGCACAGTTCGTTTCGATACCCGGGTCGAAGGGTTGCGGGAGATCTATGCGATGAGTGAGCCGGAACGCCGATTGTTGAGTCGAACCGACTGGGGCATCGTTTTTCAGAACCCGCGCGACGGGCTGCGGATGAATGTCTCGGCCGGCGCCAATGTCGGCGAGCGGTTAATGGCGGTCGGCGCCCGCCACTATGGTGATATCCGAACCGCCGCCGAGACCTGGCTGAACAAGGTCGAGATGGATCTCGGGCGCATCGACCATCTGCCGGAGACCTTCTCCGGTGGCATGCAGCAGCGCTTGCAGATCGCCCGCAATTTGGTGACCCAGCCCCGGCTAGTGTTCATGGATGAGCCGACCAGTGGCCTGGATGTCTCGGTGCAGGCGCGGCTGCTGGACTTGATCCGTGGCCTGGTGCGCCAGCTTGGTATCGCTTGTGTCGTGGTCACCCATGATCTGGGCGTGGTTCGTCTGCTCTCGCACCGGTTGATGGTGATGCGCGGCGGCAGCGTGGTCGAACACGGGTTAACCGATCAGGTGCTCGACGATCCGCAGCATCCCTACACCCAGCTCCTCGTTTCCTCGATTCTGCCGGTGTGAGAGAGCCATGCAAAATCAACAAGACGACTCGGTAATGGTTCGCGTCGAGGGACTCTCCAAGAGCTTTACCCTGCACAATCAGGGCGGCATCCGCATCCCGGTTCTGCGGGACGTCTCCCTGGTGCTCCGGCGCAGCGAGTGCGTGGTTCTGGCGGGCGTGTCGGGGGCGGGAAAGTCGACCCTGCTGCGCTCCATTTACGCCAATTATCTGGCCGAGGCTGGGAGCATCAGGGTGCGTCATGACAGCGCTTGGGTGAATCTGGTGGGCGCCGCGCCGCACGTGGTGCTCGATATTCGCGAGCGCAGTCTCGGCTATGTTAGCCAGTTCTTGCGGGTGATCCCGCGCATCTCCGCCATCGACTTGGTGGCCCAGCCGCTATTGTCTCGCGGGGTTGATCCAACCGCAGCCCTTCATCGGGCTGGGACCATGCTGGGGCGCCTGGCGATACCGCAGGCCCTTTGGGATCTGCCGCCGGCAACCTTTTCCGGAGGCGAGCAACAGCGGGTCAATATAGCTATGACCTTCGCCCGCGACTATCCAATCCTGTTATTGGACGAGCCCACGGCATCCTTGGACGCCGAGAACCGTCAGGCGGTCATCGATCTGATCATCGAAGCCCGCGACAATGGGGCGGCGATCGTTGGGATTTTCCATGACGAATTCGTCCGCACCGCAGTGGGCAGCAGGATCTATACTCTCGAAAATGTAAGAAAGGCGGCATGATCCCCATGGCGCGTGAGCAAATTTTTACCAATGCCCGTCTGGTCCTGGCCGATACAGTGGCCCGGGGAACCGTCAGGATCGTCGGTCAAGATATCGCCGAGGTCTCACCAGGGCCCTCATCGCTTGCCGGCGCCATTGATCTGGACGGCGATTATCTGATGGCCGGTCTGATCGAGCTGCACACCGACAATCTGGAAAAGCATTGCATGCCTCGGCCCAGCGTCCACTGGCCGGTCGCCTCGGCGGTGCTGGCTCACGACGCCCAGATCGCCGCCGCCGGTATCACCACGGTTTTCGACGCCGTCGCGGTCGGCGGCGCGCTCGACAACGACGATCGCGAGAAAATGCTGTCGGAGGCGGCCAACGCGATCCGCGACGCGGTGCGGCACGGCAACTTGCGCGCCACCCATTATCTGCATATGCGCTGCGAGGTCTCCAACCCCCGCGCCTTGGAGCTGTTCGAGCCGTTTCGTGACGAGGCGCTGGTCAAGCTGGTCTCGATCATGGACCACACGCCCGGACAGCGACAGTTTATCGATGAGAGCAAGCTTCGGGTCTATTACCAGGGGAAATACGGGCTCAACGATGCCCAATTCGCCGACATGGTGATCAACCGAAAGCAGAACCAGGCGCTCTATTCAGACAAGCACCGCTTGGCCATCGCCACTGATTGCCGTGATCGCGACATGGTGACTGCCAGCCATGATGATGCAACCGACGCGCATATCGAGGAGGCCGATTCCCTGGGCGTCAGCATCTCTGAGTTTCCAACCACGCTGGAAGCTGCCCGCGCCGCTCGCGCCAGGGGCATGACCACGATCATGGGCGGTCCGAACGTTGTGCGGGGCGGCTCGCATTCCGGTAATGTTTCAGCCTCCGAGCTGGCCGAGGCCGGCTTGCTGGACGCGCTATCATCGGACTATGTGCCCTCAAGCCTTCTGCACGGCGCGCTGATGCTGCACGATAACAACGGCCTGACACTGCCCCAAGCAATCGCCACGGTGACGCTCAACCCGGCGGCCATGGCCGGGTTCACCGATCGCGGAGAGATCGCGCCAAACAAGCGGGCCGATTGGGTCCGGGTGCGACGGCTTGATGACGGCACCCCGGTCGTCCGCGAGACCTGGCGCGCCGGACAACGGGTGGCCTGAGCGTTTTATAGGCCCCGAGTATTTTTACAGGAGAAACAGCATGAACCCGGTCGACGAGATCCTCCGTCATTTCGCCCGTCACGGCAGCGTGCATTTCGACGAGAAGGACGTCACCCAGCTCGGCCATGCGCTGCAATGCGCCCATCAGGCAGAACAGGCCGGCGCCAGCGCCGCGATGATCACCGCCTGTCTGCTGCACGATGTCGGTCACCTGATCAATGTCGACGCCCGCGCCGCGATCGACCGGGGCGAGGATGCCGAGCACGAGATCCGCGCCCAGGCCTATCTGGCGACGTGGTTCGATGATGAGGTGTTGCAACCGATCCGTTCGCATGTCGATGCCAAACGCTATCTAACCGCGACCGATCCGATTTACTTTTCCACGCTTTCCCATGGATCGGCACGCAGCCTTGCTGTCCAGGGCGGCCCGTTCTCCAAGGTCGAGGTCGTCGCCTTCGAAGCGCGAGAGCACTTTCAAGACGCGGTCCAACTCCGCCGGTGGGACGAGACCGCCAAGTCGCCGACCGCGCCAACGCCACCGCTGGAGCATTTCCGGCGCTATGTCGAAGCGGCGCTGCGGCCCGACAACCGCCCCCAGGCCTAAATCCGCAATCATCAGACTGTTGCTGGGATCAGGGCCTGTCATAAATCGACAAGTCGAAGCGAAACTCCTAAAATTGGGTGTCTCATCGAAAGGCGGGGCATGTTCTCGGGGCGGGGTGCAAGTCCCCACCGGCGGCATGGGCGACAAATGCCCGAGCCCGCGAGCGCCGCTTCACCACGACGAAGCGGGTCAGCAGATCCGGTGCGATGCCGGAGCCGACGGTAATAGTCCGGATGGAAGAGAAAGAAACAGCCGATCCGCCACCGGATCGTGGCGCCGGCTGTTTTATTCACCCTGATTCACGTTTCTGCTATGCATGGAGCAAGCAATGGATCAGAGCACTCAAACAGCGCCAAGCAGCCCGCGCATTGCCTTTATTCAGGCCCGCTGGCATGCTGATATCGTCGACCAGAGCCGGATATCCTTCCTCTCGGAGATCGACCGGCTAACCAACACGACGGCTGATGTAGATATTTTCGATGTGCCCGGCGCCTTCGAAATCCCATTGCAAGCCCGAGCCCTGGCCCGCACCGGGCGTTACGACGCGGTGGTCGGCGCCGCCTTTGTCGTCGATGGCGGTATCTACCGGCATGATTTCGTCGCGCAGAGCGTGCTTGGCGGGTTAATGCAGGCGCAGATGGATACCGATGTTCCGGTCCTCTCGGTCGTCCTGACACCGCACCATTTCCAGGAAACCGAAGAACATCGCCGATTCTTCCTGGATCATTTCCAGATCAAGGGACGCGAGGCCGCCGAAAGCTGCATGGCGATCATCAAGCAACGGGCGATGAACCTCGATTGAGGGGCGGTTTGGCTCTTAGCTTTAGCCCTTCGCGCGCGATCTACGCTCGGATAACCGCCCCACGCGCGGCTTCGTATGCCCGTTGATAGGCCAGCGCCGATAGCGCGAGGTCGCCGATGGCGTGGCCCCGGAAGATAAACGCCGTTCGCTCCGCGGCCTCGCCTCGGCCCGCCACCTCTCCAAGAACCAACCCGGACAGATCGCCATTGATTAGCGCCGGATCGGCCAATTTGTTGGTCATCAAGGATTCCTGCTCCAAGTCATCGATGACGATCCGGTCAAGGGCGCCGAAACTGTCCTTGATCCAGGGCGCCGCCAGGTCGGTGATCGCGGCGAAACATCCGGGCTTCAGCAATCCGGCGTCCAAAAACGGCTCCATCGTCGCCGAGAAGGTAACCGAGGTGGTGATCAGGTCGGCGCCGGCAATCGCCTCGTCCGCAGTGCCACAAACCACAGATGGTAACCCCAACGCGGCGGCCGATTGGCACAGCGCATCGATATTCGTCCACCCCCGACCGAAGGCCCGAACCTCACGCAATGGATAAAGCGACGCGAAAGCCTGCAAATGACTGTGCGCCTGAACGCCGCAACCGATGAAGGCGGCGACCGAGGCATCGGCACGGGCCAAGCGTTTGGCGGCGACGGCGCTGAGCGCGGCGGTCCGCATCGCAGTGATCCAGCCGGCGTCCATGCAGGCCAACGGCAAGCCGGTCTCGCTATCCATCACGGTAATCAGCCCGTTGATCTGCGGGAGCCCGCGTTCTGAATTTCGCGGGCTGAGCAACACCGATTTGACTGCCATGATCGGCGGCTCATCCGCCGCCGCCAGGGTCGCCATCATATAGCGGCCATCGTCGGGCAGGATCGCCGCCTTCGGGGCCCACCAAACCTTCGAGCGCGCCCGCCCGTGAATAAGCGCCTCAATCGCCTGGATCGACTCCTCGGTGGTAATCCCCAAGCCCTCCAGATCGTTCTCGGAGAGGTAGAGGATGGTTCGGGTTTCAGTCATCGATTTGGCTTTCTACTGCGTGACCAGCCCCGGCTATTGCGTAACCAATGCCGGCTTGTGATCGAACCAGGGCTTTGCCGCTTCCAATTGCCCGGCCAGCCGGAACAACGTCGCCTCATCGCCATAGCAGGCGACCGCCTGAACCGCGATTGGAAAGCCATCGGCGTTGCGGCCAAGCGGGATCATCATCGCCGGTTGGCCGGTCGTGTTGAACCAGACGGTGAACGGGCTAAAATGAAAGACCCGGCGCCAGTATTCGTCCAGATCATCCATCATCATGTCCAGCCAGCCGAGCTTTGGCGGCAGGGTTCCCAGTCCCGGCGTCAGCAACACGTCGTAATTTTCATGAAATACCGCCATCTGCCGGCCAATCCGATGCGCCGTCTGGGTGGCGCTCATCAGGGTTGCGCCATCGATAGCCTCGGCGAGTTTCACTGTGTTGGCGACCACCGTCTCCAGATCACCCGGTCCCGGCATGACGCCGGAGGGGTGGCTGCGAATGGCGTTCAACGCGTTGACAGCACTGATCGTGCGAAAGGTTGGTACGATCGCTTCGCCATCGACCTTGGGGTCGGATTCTTCAACGATATGGCCAAATTCCTCGCATAGCGTCGCTGTTTCCCGCAGCACTCTCAGATAATCCGCCTCGACCGGCGCGCCGTTTGGCGCTTTGGCGGTGAACGCGATCCGAAGCTGGCCCGGATCGGCGCCAACCTCCCCAAGGAACGGCCGGGCCGGCGGTGGCGCGCTGTAGGGGTCGCCTGGCCCGCTGCCATGCGTGGCGTCGAGCAGAGCGGCGTTATCACGCACCGAAAGCGAGACCGCATGCTCAATCGCATAGCCCATCATGCCCTCGCCGGCATAAGGCCATTGGGTGTTCCGGCCCCGGGTCGGGCGCAAGCCGACCAGCCCGCAGGACGCCGCCGGTCCACGGATCGAACCAAAGCCGTCAGAAGCATGGGCTATGGGCAGCATCCTGGCGCCAACTGCCGCCGAGGCGCCGCCGCTGGAGCCGGACGGCGTACGCGACAGATCCCAGGGATTGCGCGAGGCGCCATGCAGTTGCGGCTCGCAAGTAAGGCTGAGGCCGATCTCGCAGGTATTGGACTTGCCAAAGATGACCATGCCGGCCCGCTTGATCCGCGTCACATGCAGACTATCGGCAGGCATCGGCGGCAGATCGGCGAAGAACCGGCTGCCCCGGGTGGTCCGGGTCCCGGCCAAGGCCGAGCCCAGGTCCTTGAGCAGAAACGGCACCCCCTTGAGCGGGCCATCCGGCAAGCCGGCGGCGATCTGCGCGCGGCCATGGTCGTAGAGTTTCTGGACCACGGCATTGACCGCCGGGTTGCGCGCCTCGACCCGTTCGATCGCCGCGTCCAACACTTCGGTCGCTGAAACCGTGCCGCTTTTCACCAGGTGAGCGAGGCCGATCCCGTCATACGCTTCGTATTCGGTGAAGCCCATCATCCTTGCCCCCCAGGTCTAATGATTACCGCCTATTCAATAACCTTACGCAGCACATGGCGGCGATTGAAGGTGTGCGGTCGCACATCAGGGCCCCACCGGCCCTGCTCACCGGCCTCGGCCCAGGCATCGCTGAACAGCACCTCAGGGCCGGTGACCTCATAGATCGCGGTGTATTTCGGCTCGTCCGCCGTATCGATGGTCTGAATTTCGCCACCAAGAGTGATCTTCGTTGGCTGTTTGGTCAGCCGCGAGACCGAAATCACTCCGGGCACCCCCAACAGGAGCGGCACATGCTCGGTATCATAGACCTCGTTGAACAGGTCTTCCTTCTCCGGGGTCACATCCATGCTGACAATAAACAGATATTTTTCCTGAAGTGGCATAGCAAGGTCTCCTGATTTAGCCCAATCGACGCGTGCCGGGCAGATGGACGGAAAGATAATTCCTAGCGTGAGCCTGTCAGGAGTTTGACGAAGGCGTCAATGGCTTGTGCAAGCGGGCGATCATTTCCAAACCGAATGACATCATCCCCGCAGACCCGCAGCGCCAAGGCCCGTTCCAGCCGGCCCTCGATCTCCGCCGCTGTTTCCCGGCCGCGCACCTTAAGCCGGGCACGCAGGATCTCCGGCGGCACGGTGATCTCGACGAGCCGCAGATTTCCATATCGCGCCCGAGCCTCGCCGAGCGCCCCGCGAGAACCATTCAGCACGATCTGGCGCCCGGACTCTAGAACCGAATCGATCGCACGCGGCACCCCGTACCCCAGGCCGTTGGCCATCCAGGACAGCGCGTAGGCCCCGGCCTGACGCCTGGTCCGAAATGCCTCGGGTGCGACATGTAGGTGATCCTCGCCGCCGGCATCGCCAGGCCGGGTGATCTCACGACGCGGAAACACAAAGCCAGAATTGCTCGCAAGCGCAGCCTTGGCGCCATCAATCAAGCTGTCCTTGCCCACTCCCGAGGCGCCGACGATCAGCCAGAGGGTTCCGTTAAGCACCGCCATCCCAATCACTCAATCCGTTGTTCCAGGGCTGAAAACCTATCAGATATGTGGCGGCACACAACGACGCTTTGCAAGGCGATATCGCCGCTCTATGGTCGCCGCCATGGAAAGTAAGGTAGATTATATTCTTGGCGAGCGCGTCCCCGAACCCGCCACGCCGATCGAGATAACAGAGGGTATCCTGTGGATCCGGCTGCCGATGCCGATGGCGCTGGATCACATCAATCTGTATCTGCTTGATGACGGCGATTCCTGGGTGCTGATCGACACTGGTCTTGGCGATCCGGTCTCCATGGGAACCTGGGAGACCTTGCTGGCGACACATCTGGCCGGGCGACCGATCCGTCGAGTGATAGGCACCCATTTTCACCCCGATCACGTCGGCCTGGCTGGCTGGTTGCTGGACAAGACCGGCGCTGAATTCTGGATGAGCCAGATCGAGTGGTTGAGCGCCCGTCAAGCCTATCTCGATATCGAGGACGCCTCCTCGGCACTAATGCAGCGCTTTTATCATCAGGTTGGATTAGGCCAGGTTGAGATAAACACCTATCGCGAGCTGGGTAACGACTACCGCAGTATGGTGACGCCGATCCCGGCGACCTATAACCGGATCGGCCCGACCACCACCTTCACCATCGGAGGACGGCTCTGGCAGCCGTTGTTCGGCTCCGGCCATTCGCCGGATCATGTGGCGCTGTATTGCCCCGAGGATCAAATACTGCTCGGCGGTGACATGCTGTTGCCGCGGATCACCCCGATCATTGCAGTCTGGTGGCAGGAACCTGACGGCGACCCCCTCGCCGGCTATCTTGAGTTTCTCGGCACGCTCGGCCATGTGGCCGACGATGTGCTAGTCCTGCCGGCCCATAACCGGCCCTATCGCGAGCTCAGAATCCGGGTAACAGACTTGGTCGACCACCATGGTGAACGCCTGGATGTCACCTTCGAGGCCTGCGCCAAACCGGCGACCGGGCAGGATGTGATGAAGGCGCTGTTTACCCGCGAGCTTGACGCTTTCCAAACCCGCTTCGCCATTGGCGAGACGGTGGCGCATATCAACAACCTCCTGCACAAGGGTGCGTTGCAGCGTAATCTGGATGAGAACGGCCAATTCAGGTACGAGCGCGCCGGATAGCTGCTAAACCGCAGATGATGTTTCCACAACAATGCCGCTGATCAAATTTTCCCGGTAGAGCGCCGCTTCATCGAGCCAGGCACCGGCCGGCGCCATGGCGTCAATCAGCCGGCGTAGCAGCGCCTCCCGGACCTTGCGTTCGGCTTCGGCGGCCTCGACGGTGGTTTCTTCGAAGCGGATCTCATCGCCCGGCCGCAACCGCCCGAGCCTTGGAATATCAGCAGAAATCACCGCCGCCAGCTTGGGATAACCGCCGGTGGTCTGATGATCGGCCAGCAGGATAATCGGCAGGCCATTGCCCGGTACCTGCACCGCGCCCGTGACGATCCCGTCGGAAACAATGTTATAGCCGCGAGCATGGCACAGCAGCGGACCATCAAGGCGCATACCCATGCGGTCGGCGTCACGGGTCACCGTATAGACGCTGGCGAGGAACAGAGCCGTGGCCTCGTCGGTGAAAAAATCCCGCTGCGGGCCAAGGATCACCCGAAACGGACCACCATCGTCCAGATAAGCGTCATCAGCCAGACGCTGTTCGTCCCGCGCCTCGACCATCGCCAGCTGCAAAGGGAGTAGGTCGCCCTCGCGCAGGGCCCGGCCTTTTAGGCCGCCAATACCGGCGCGGCTATAGGTTGAGCGGCTGGCGTAGACCTGCGGAACAGCGAACCCGCCCTCGATCGCCAATGTGGCCGTTGAGCCATCCGGTAGCGCGCCGACGCGGAACTTCTGGCCACGGACCAGCCGGACGCTTTGATGGGCCGGCAGACGGAACGGGTCCTGGCCAAGGATCTCCAGTTCCGCACGGGTGCCGGCAAGCGCCACCCGCACGGCATCGGTGGCAACCTCCAGGGTTGGGCCGAACATGCGGATCTCCAGGGCCCCGCACGTCTCGGGATTGCCGACCAGCGCATTGGCCAGCCGCAAGGCGTCCGGGTCGAGCGCACCAGAAACCGGAACCCCGAGGTGCTGATGTTGCGGCCGGCCCATATCTTGAATTGTCACATTAATACCAGGCCTTAATACTTTAATATTACCCATTTATAATCTCACATTTGAGATCATGATCCCCGGCCTCAACGGCTTGGCGGATGGCCTGATAGGCCGCTATCGAGACCGCTTCAAAGCGCACGCTATCGCCAGCGGCGACCAAAATAGGTTCCGCCCGATCGGGGTCGTAAAAATCGATCGGGGTACGGCCAATCAAATGCCAACCGCCGGGACTCTCGATGGTGTAGATCGTGGTCTGGCGCGCGGCGACGGAAATAGAGCGCTGCGGTACCTTGACCCGGGGTTCCGGCCGACGCGGCAGATCGAAGATTTCCGGCAGCAACCCTAGATAGGGAAAGCCCGGAAGGAAGCCCATCATGAAGACCTCCAGATCGGCTGCGGTATGGCAGTCAATCACCGCCTGCGGCGTCATCGAGAGCGCCTCGGCGACCACGGTCATATCCGGCGCGCAGTCGCCCTCGTAACAAACGGGTATCCGCCAACGCCGCACGATCCCGCTTAAATCCGGGGTCGCGGCAATCAGCGGTGCGACCGCATCGATCAAGGCCGCTTGTGACAGAACGAGGGGGTCATAGTGGATCATCAACGAGCGCATGGTCGGCACCAGGTCGATGATCCCGGCAAGTCGGTTGGCATCCACCGCGACCGCAAGCTGGCGCACCCGCCGGTTTATCACTGGATCCACGGTCTCGCCATATTCCACCACCAGCGCGGTATCGCCGGCCGGCAAAAAATGCGGCTCGATTGTTGGTTGATCCCTGTTAGTTCCCATGGACGACGCCGTTCCGAAGGGGCTAGACTCTGGTTCTCGGCGGACAGGATGTTTCGCCGGCTTTCGCAACAGTGAGAGATAAACACCGGGAAAATGACAAAGGTCAATCTGAACGCCGACATGGGTGAGGGTTTTGGCGCCTATGACATCGGCGACGACGCCGCGATGCTGGAGATGGTGACGACGGCGAATGTGGCTTGCGGGTTCCATGCGGGTGATCCCAACGTAATGAGCCGGGTCATACGGGCCGCCGTCGACAAGGGGGTGAGCATCGGAGCACATCCGGGCTTTAACGACCTACTGGGCTTTGGTCGGCGGCGCATTGATATGAGCATGCCGGACATCGAGGCGATGATCGCCTATCAGATCGGCGCCTTACAGGGCATGGCGGCGACCGCGGGGGCCAGGGTTACCCATGTGAAACCGCATGGCGCGCTCAATAACATGGCCAGCGAACGCGACGATATCGCCGGCGCCATCGCAACCGCCGTGCACGCTGTCGATCTCGACCTGATTCTGGTGGCGGTGTCCGGCTCGTCGCTATTCAGGGCCGGCACCAAGATCGGTCTGCCGGTCGCCTCCGAGGCCTATGCCGATCGCAGCTATGGCGATGACGGGCTGATGACCAGCCGCAAGTTCTCCAATGCGATGATCCGCGATCCGGCCGAGGCCGCCGAGCAAGTCCGCCGAATGGTTCTCGACGGAATCATCGTCTCGACCAGCGGCAAGGAAATCCCGGTCAGCGCACAAACCATCTGCATCCATGGCGATGAGCCGACCGGCCCTGCCGTCGCCAAGGCGGTGCGCGCCGCGCTCGAGGCCGAGGGCATCGAGATCGTCACCCTGCCGGCAATGGGGATCCTATGACCAAGACACCTACCGACATTGACCCCGGCATCGCTCCCGGGACCCGCGAGGCCGCGATCGCCAGGGCTTCGGCCTATTACGATGACGGGCGATTTTTTATCGATTTGGCCCGGCGGGTGGCCATTCGTACCGAAAGCCAGATCTTCGAGGAACGCAAACCCGACATGGACGCCTATATGGCAGAAATGCGCCAGACCCTAGAGCCACTGGGCTACACCACCGAAGTGTTCGCCAACCCCTCGCCCATGGCCGGCCCTCTGTTGGTCGCCGAGCGGATCGAGGATCCGGGTCTGAAAACCGTCTTCACCTATGGCCATGGCGACGTGGTGCGCGGTCAGGAGGACCGCTGGCGCGAGGGCCTCTCGCCTTGGGAAATCACCATCGAGGGTGAGAAGATGTATGGCCGCGGCACCGCCGACAACAAAGGCCAGCACAGCATCAATATCGCCGCCCTGGCGGCGGTGTTGGAAACCCGAGGCCGACTCGGATTCAATTCCAAAATCTTGATCGAGACCGGCGAAGAGTCCGGCTCCCCGGGCCTCGCCAAATTCGCCGAGGCGCAGAAGCAGCGGCTGGCCTCGGATGTTCTGATCGCCTCCGACGGTCCGCGTTTGCAGCCGGACCGGCCGACCCTGTTCATGGGCTCGCGGGGCAGCATGGTTTTCGACGTCACTGTCGACCTGCGCGAAGGCGCCCATCATTCCGGCAACTGGGGCGGGCTTATCACCAATCCAGCCTTGGTGCTGGCCAACGCGCTGGCCTCGGTCGCCGACAAGCGCGGCCAGATTCAAATCAAGGAATGGCGGCCAAGCTCGCTGACCAATTCGATCCGCATGGCGTTGGCGGATTGTGAAGTCGATGGCGGTGACGACGGCCCTTCGGTCGAGCCGGACTGGGGCGAGGAAAGCCTCACCCCGGCGGAGCGGGTCTTCGCCTGGAACAGTTTCGAGATTCTGGCATTTACCGCCGGCACACCGGAGCGCCCGGTCAATGCGATTCCCCCGAAAGCCAATGCGCGTTGTCAGCTACGCTTTGTGGTCGGCACCGATGTCGATGATATTGTTCCCGCCTTGCGCCGGCATTTCACCGCAGCCGGCTTTCCCCAGGTCACGGTGACCCAGGCAGACCGGGGCGTCATGCAGGCGACCCGCCTCGAACCGGACCACCCATGGGTCCGCTGGGCCGCCGCGTCACTCCAGCAGACCACCGGAAAAAAACCAGCGGTTTTGCCCAATCTCGGTGGTTCTCTGCCAAATGACGTGTTTAGCGAGATCCTCGGGATGCCGACCCTTTGGGTGCCACATAGCTATGCATCCTGTTCACAGCACGCTCCGGATGAACACGCGCTACTGACGATCATCCAGGAGGGTTTGCAAGTGATGGCGGGGCTGTTCTGGGACATGGCCGAAGACGGTACGCCGGAGTAAACGGGATGTAAAAGCCGCGCCGATGGTTTCAATGCCTTGGCCACGGGCGAGGTATCGGCCGCTCCGGCGCAACATTTGTTGATGATGGGAAGGAGCGAGCCGATTCGAACCAAGACTGCCTTCATCGATGGTTCATCAGGCTAAACCTTGGAAGGCGGCTCCACCTGCGGCGGCGGCGGCGGTGCCTTGATGTTGTTCAATGCCGGATGGAGCCAAATCGAGACCTTTCTTTTGAACAATGGCTATCTAGCAAAATTGGTAATCTCCCTCATGAGGAGGTCGGCTCCACACTTAACGAGTCGGATATTTTTAGAAGATCTTGAAGAACTTTACCTGCCCGTTCTCGATGCTATGGCGGCTGGTTGTTTCGCAACCGGATTTCCCGGGTGGAGGGGGAAAAGATGGGAATATGCAGCATCCGATAACGGTATTTTGGCGTCCGAGGATGATGTCAAAACCGCTATCCTACAACTAAGAAAGGTCCTGCATTGGGTTCTCACCGATACTCCAGACGCGAAAAATATGACCGCGGCAGGCCGCGCGACGGCCGCTGGATACTCAATCGCCGAACGCGACAAAGCCATACTGAATTCCTATGCTTCGTTGTTGAACGCAAAGTGAATTAATTTTGGGGTCAACGCCTAAGGCCACCGCCTAGCGCGCTTACCTCCGCAAGGTGATTTCCGGAATTTGACGTCAACGTGTCCCGTGACCCATGGGAGATTTAAATGATCGAAGCCAATTCGAGTAGAACGACGAAATCTATCTTGGCCGCGGCCAACAATTGGTTTTCTGCTGCGAGGATCACGACAACAACCGCGGTCCCCATCGGGGTCAGCGGGCGGGTCACGATACATTCTCTATCCGAATATGCGGACTTGGTGCACGATCTTGCTCGTCAGACACTCGTTTTGCGGGGATTTCCGCAATTTCAAAAGTTCGTTCGGCCACGACTGTTCGGCGTTGCCGACGGCTTCGTACTCCCGCGCGCGGACTGGGCGCCCATGAGCCGGGAAGGGCGAATTCTGGCCATCGAGGCAGCGATCGATATCGAAAAATTCTCGGCGATTCTCAAGCGCGGTTCTCTAGAAAATCAACATGCCATGCTAGTGGATGAACGCGTACAAAACCATCCGGATCAGCGAGTCATCGTGATTGGAACTTCCGACAACTGGTTTGATTTTATTGTATATTATCTGACTAGGTTTTTGGCTGTCATTGAATACGGCTTTCTCTCGGATGGGTGGTCCATCGCGCTAGGGATGGGGCAAGCCGGACTTTTTCGGCCAGTACTGAAGCTGCTTGACATTCCGGAGGACCGTGTCATTTGGTTGGAGGACGACAGGGCGCACTATTTTCCCCGCGCCTTGTACATTTCCAATATCAACTCAATCGAGGGTTCGCTACATCCGTTAGCGATCAAACTTCTGCGGGACTCACTGCCAGGAAAACCCCGGTCTCGGAAATCAACTTCGGGAGAGCGTGTTTTTGTAAGCCGTATGAACACCGGAAGGCGCCGTTTGTTGAACGAGCTGGAATTGCATCCCGGCCTGATCCAGCGGGGTTTCACGATCGTTCACCCAGAAATGCTATCCTTCGAGGATCAGGTAAATACTTTTCAGGGCGCACGGGATATCGCCGGCGTTCATGGCGCGGCCCTGGTCAACGCGGTTTGGTCCCAGCGACCAATACGGCTTCTCGAAATTACCTATGGTCGGACAACGGATAGAGAATTAACCCTCGACAAGGCGGTTCGTAAGATGGTTGGGACACTCGGGGGGCGACACCGGTTCCTTCGAGCCCATAGCGAAGAGACCCTATCGCCAGGCAATCATCTTGGAGACTTTCGTATAGACTCGGATAGATTCTTCAGCGAATTTGACGTTTTTATGACATAGAAAGCGGGCCCAACATCGCGCGGTGAAGGGTCGCGCCGGCTCAAACCCGGCGGCGATAGGGCCGGCGTTGACGTCGCGTTCCTCGGCGAAATAAGAATGCTGAACGTTAATAATACCTTCTCCGCCGTGTCTCCCCTAAGAGCCCTTCAACCCATGCCCACAGTGCAATCATCCGCCCGTCTTGCCTTCGATGTAGGCGGCACCTTCCCGATGTCGCGCTGGAGGCGGGCGACCATCAATTCACCTCCAAAGGGTTGACGACCCCCAACACTCCGGAACTTGGCGTTCTTTCCTGTATCGAGAAAGCCATTGCCGAGGCGGGGAGCGCCAGGATACGTAGGAAGTTGCAGCCGCACAGCAATGTGAGGGAACTTGCGACATGAAAGGCATGTCTACTGGCTATCTGGCGAAGTTGCAGGCCGCTGGCGCCATCGCCAGTACCGGTCACCCGGTCATGCAACAGCGGCAATCGCATCAACTCTTCCAAGGGCTGCAACCCGAGCGCGTCCGGCAGCAGCGCCGGACCGCACACCGGAAGCACCTCATCGGTCAGAAAACCGTTGAAATAAAGAACGAATAGTTACCCGAACCAAAACGGACGGCGATATCCACGCCGTCGGCGACGAGATCCAATATTCGGTCCTCGGTGGCAATTCCAACGTCTATTTCCGGATGACGTTCACGGAACCGAGGCAGCCGCTGGACTATTCATTAACCACGGATGATTTGCCGGCCGGCAGTTCAGCGAGCGTCATAATCCAGGACCACATGATCGCACAAGGGATGCGACTGGCAGGTCAGGACAAATCCACGGCTAAGTTCGTCGGGGGCCAAGGTGTAGTTGATATCCATCTCCACCTCGCCCTCGACGACCCGGGCCCGGCAGGTACAGCACATTCCGCCCTTGCAGGCATATGGCAGGTCCGGGCGCAGCTTCAGCACCGCATCCAACACCGACTCGCCATCACGAGGCACCGCAACCGTGGTGCTGGTCCCGTCGAGGATGATGGTGACCTGGCTGGCATTGACCAGTTCCGGCGCCACCGCAAGCCGGGCTCTCCGGGCGCGTCTGATCTCAACCGCCGCCGCCGCCGCGTCGGAAGCTGGCGTAAACAACTCCAAATGAATATTGTCTGCCGCGACACCATGGGCATCCAAGGCGCCTCGAACGTCCGAGACCATCTGCTCCGGCCCGCATAGATAGAACCCGTCGATGGTGTGGACATTGATCAGCGAGCGAAATATAACCGCGCATTTCTCGGCGTCGATGCGGCCGTTCAACAACGCGACGTCCTGAGGCTCCCGGCTCAGCACATGCATCAGGCTAAAGCGATCGGTGAAACGATCCTTCATGTCCTCAAGCACGCCGCGGAACATGATCGCCCCGCTGTCGCGATTCCCATAGAACAAGACGAAGCGACTGTTAGGCTCGACCGCCAAAACGCTTTTTAAGATTGCCATGATCGGGGTGATCCCACTACCGGCGGCAAAGCCCACATAAGTGCGCGCCCGGCTCGGATCCAGCGGCGCCAGGAACCGGCCATCCGGCGGCATGACACCGACGGTGTCGCCAACCCTGAGTGTCTCATTGGCGTGGTTCGAGAAAGCGCCGCCATCGACACGCTTGACCGCGACCCTGAGATCGCCATCCTCCACTCCGCTGCAGATCGAATAGGATCGGCGAACGTCAAAACCGTCAATTTCAGCTCGTAAAGTTAGGTATTGGCCAGGCACAAAGCGAAACGCCTCACGCGCCGCCGGCGGCACCTCGAAGGCAAGCGAGACGCTGTCCTCGGTTTCCCGCCGGACATCCGACAGTTTCAGATCATGGAACCGTGTCACGGCGCCCTCCGAGCGATCAAATACATTTAAAATAATCGAACGGCTCCTGGCACGCCGCACATCGATATAACGCCTTGCAGGCGGTCGAGCCGAAACGACTGAGCATATGAGTGTTCGCCGAGGTGCAGCGCGGGCAGGAGACTTGTGGGTCGAGACCAAACAATACACCCTTCCCCGCCGCCACGCCGACCGGCGGCGCAATCCCGAGCGCCCGCAACTTCTCGCGTCCGGTATCCGCCAGCCAGTCGGTGGTCCAGGCCGGCGCCAGCACCGTCTCGACCCGAACCTCGCCGAACCCGGCCTGCAGCAACACGTCGCGGATGTCCATTTCAATCACTGCCATCGCCGGACAACCACTATACGTCGGGGTGATCGTCACGGTGACCCGCTCGCTCGCTCCCCCGCCTTCCCCCAAGCCCAGCGTCTCGACCGCCACATCCCGCAGCACGCCCATCTCGGCGATGGTCAACACCGGGATTTCCGGATCGACCACGGCGTTAAGCATCGCCCGAACCGATAGCGCCCGCGCGTCAGTTTTTGAGATTGCCTGAACCGGGTCGTTCATCCAGGACCTCACCAAACCGCATCGGGATAAGCGCGAGGCAGGAACTGCATCTCCGCGAGAATGTAACCCAGATGTTCGGAATGCACGCCTTGGCGTCCACCGCGGATCGACCAGCCATCGGCCGGGCGCTGCAGGGTCGCCTCGGCCAGTACCGGGTTCACCATAGCGTCCCAGGCGGCTTTCAGGTGCGCCGGATCAACCCCAGTTCCGGCGGCCACGACCGCCTGATCAACCCCGTCAGCCTCGAATAGCTCGTGGGTAAAGACCCAGAGATTATCAAGAGCCGTTTGCGCCCGCCCATGGCTTTCCTCAGTCCCGTCGCCCAACCGGATCAACCATTCACCACTATGGCGACGATGATAGGTGACTTCCTTCAAAGCCTTTTCAGCGACCGCCGCGACATCCGTGTTCGCGCTCTCCAGCAGCGCCGTGAGCAGCGCGTGATGATGACAGTCGAACAGGAACTGACGGGTCATGGTAACCGCAAAATCGCCGTTTGGTTGCTCGGCGAGTATGGTGTTTCGCCAATCCAGAACGTCGCGTTTATAGGCCAGTTCATCGGAGCTGCGACCGCCGCATTCGACCTCGGCCGCCAGATCCAGCCACAAGCTGGCCTGGCCGATCAGGTCCAGCGCGATATTGCTGATCGCGATATCCTCTTCCAGGACCGGTCCATGCCCGCACCATTCGGACAGCCGGTGGCCAAGGATCAGGTCATTGTCACCGAGCCGCAGAAGGTATTCGAACAACGGATCGTCAGCCGCCGCCATCATAGGCCCTCCACCTCGTCCGGCACGATGTAGAATGTCGGATGGCGATAAACTTTGGCATCAGCCGGGTCGAACAACGAGCCCTTATCGTTCGGGTCGGAGGCGACGATGTCGCTCGAGCGTACCACCCAGATGCTCTCGCCTTCACGCCTCCTGGTGTAGACATCACGGGCGTTCTGTACCGCCATCTCGGCATCCGGGGCGTGTAGCGAGCCCACATGCTTGTGCGACAAGCCCTGACGGCCGCGCACGAACACCTCCCATAGAGGCCAATCCTCGGTCATCGGTCTTCTCCATCGTTCTTAGGCCGCTTTGGCGCGGGCCTGGCGTTTGACTGCATGCGCCATCGCCGCCTCACGCACCCAAGCCCCATCATCATGCGCCTTCACCCGCGCGCCCAATCGTTCTCGGTTGCACGGGCCGTCGCCGGCCACCACCCGCATCAATTCATCAAAATCGATCGGCCCGAAATCGTAATGCCCGCGCGCCTCATTCCAGCGCAGTTCCGGGTCGGGTACCGTCAGCTTGAGAAAATCTGCTTGCGGCACGGTCATGTCGATGAATTGCTGGCGCAGCTCATCATTAGATTGACGTTTGATCTTCCAGGCGCTGGATTGGGCTGAATTTGTTGATTTGCCGTCATGCGGCCCGAACATCATTAGCGCCGGCCACCACCAACGATACAGCGCATCTTGCGCCATCCGCCGTTGCTCCGCCGTTCCCCGACTGAGCGACACCATAATCTCGAAGCCTTGGCGTTGATGAAAGCTCTCCTCGCGGCAAATCCGCTCCATCGCCCGTGCATAAGGACCATAAGAGCACCGGCACAGCATGATCTGGTTGATAATCGCCGCGCCGTCGACCAGCCAACCGATGATCCCGATATCGGCCCAGGTCAGAGCCGGGTAGTTGAAGATATGAGCGTATTTGGCGCGGCCCTCATGCAATGCGTCGAGCATCTCGGCCCGCGAGGTCCCCAGAGTCTCGGCAGCGCTATAGAGATAGAGCGCATGGCCGGCCTCGTCCTGGATCTTAGCCAACAACTGTAGCTTGCGGCGCAACGAAGGCGCTCGGGTAAGCCAGTTACGCTCCGGCAGCATGCCGACCAGTTCGGAATGGGCATGTTGCGAGATTTGTCGAATCAAGGTTTTGCGATACCCATCTGGCATCCAGTCCTTGGGCTCGATCTTGGTCTCGGCGTCAAGCTTGGCCGCAAAAGCCGGGGCTTGCGGATCGGAGGCATGCTCCGGTGGGATTGCCGTCACCTTCATGATGCCTCCTCACGCTGTAAAACTAAACGTCAATATGATACAAAACTTTTCGCATGGTCAATTATTTTGTATCATAATAAAATACCTACCTGCCTCCCCTCACCAATGGGTCGAAACGCCGATGCCTAAAATTGATCGAGACATTTTGGCCGAGAAAATTACCGCGGCGATCCTCCGGAAAGACCAGGCGACCGTGCTTCTCGGCATCCGGGTTGATGATGTCAGCGCCGGGCGCGTCACCATCTCGATGGATATCCGGCCGGAGATGATCAACGGGCATGACCTTTGCCACGGCGGTTACATCTTCACCCTGGCCGATTCGGCCTGTGCGATCGTCTCGAACTCGCGCAACGTGAACATGGTGCTGCAATCCAGCACCATTACCTATCTCAACGCGGCCAGGCTGGGCGATCGTCTGACGGCGGTGGGCGAGGAACAGAAGATCCGTGGCCGCTCTGGCGTCATCGACGTTGCCGTCAGCGACCAGGACGGCACCCTCGTCGCCTTGTTTCGGGGATTGGTGCGCCGCATCCCCGGGCACACTCTCGCCGACTATGCCGAGGACAACCCGGCATGAGAGACGCGGGCGCCCTGGATGCGGCCCCGAAGGAATTAGTCAATGACCTGCTTAACCGCCTCAAACCACGCGGCAAATCGCTGATCGTCACGGTTTTTGGCGACGCGCTGCAACCGCATGGTGGCGGAGCTTGGTTGGGCGGTCTGATTCGGATTCTCGGCCCCATGGGTCTGAGTGAACGGGTCGTGCGAAGCTCAGTATTCCGGCTGGTCCGCGATGAACTACTCAGTGCGACACAAACCGGCCGCCGCAGTTTCTACGCCCTAACCCCAACCGGAAAGCAACAGTTTCAAGCGGCTGCCCAGCGCATTTACGCGGTGCGGGATACGCGTTGGGATGGCGCTTGGACCCAAGCTTGGCTATCCAACGGACTGCCCGAAGCCGAGCGCGATTATTTGCGTCAAGAGCTTAGCTGGCGCGGCTTTGCGCCGCTCGGCCCGAACCTGCTGGTCCATGCCGGGGCGATCCTCGAAACCACGGAACAAACCATTAACGGACTGGGGCTGAATGGCCGGGTGAGCGTTCTCATCTCCGATGACAGCAATGCCTCAAGCCCACACGCGATCGCCCAGGCCCTGGTCAAGGAGACCTGGCCTCTTGATAGCCTTGCCAAACAGTACCAGGCGTTTATGCGCGCCTTCGAGCCGGTGCGGGCGGCGATGCAAAACCCCGGAGACTTGGACCCAGCCTCTTGCTTTGCCTTACGAATCTTGCTGATCCACGATTATCGCCGCGTGGTGTTGCGCGATCCGATGTTGCCAGCGGATTTACTTAACTCCGATTGGCCGGGCCTAAGGGCGGCAGCACTGGCCCGCGACCTCTATCGGCTGCTAGTCTGGCCGTCGCAGGCGCATATCACAGGCGCCCTGGAAGCCAGGGACGGCGTATTTGGTCCGCCGGCCCAAGATTTCAACGACCGGTTCGGCGGACTGCCCTGCGCCGAGAGTTGAAACGCCACCCTCTAAGTCATCACCGTTAGATATCGCCCGGGCGCTCATCCTTTGCTAGGTTTGCTCTGGGCTGGCGCGACGGTCAGGCATATTCACGGAGCAGCGATGATTGAGGTCTTCATTGAGTGCTGGTCAAACGGTAAAGTTATCCGCCATCCCTGGTCAATTTGGGTCGATGGCAAACAGATGGCCGGCTCGCATGGCCGGCGCGACTACACTTCTCAGGATGATTCGCAGACCGACGCGCTGCGCTTTTGCGACGAGATATTGAAGAAAAAGCCGGACCGGATTAGCCGGCTATAGCAGGAGGACAAAGTCGATGCCCGACCAACGCGGCTGGAAATTGAAGATCGGCGTTGTCGTGCCCTCGACCAACACCATCGTGCAGCCGGATTTCGACGATCTGCGCCCCAAGGGCGTTACCAACCATGTCGCGCGGATCGGCATACCAAATATGGAGATCACCTCCGACGATGATTTCGACAAAATGGTCCGGCTCAGCGAGGCCGATCTGGTGGCCGCCGTCGACCGCGTGATGACCTCGGCGCCGGGTCTACTGATCATCGGGATGTCCTCGCTGATTGTCTGGGATGGCTATGCAGCCTCGCTGGCCCGCCGGCAGATGCTGGAGGAGCGCACCGGCGTTCCGGTTACCGGCGGCTCCTTCGCGGTGGCGGCAGCGCTGGAGAAACTCGGTGCTGAAAAAATCGCCATTCTTTCGCCCTATATGCCGATCGCCGACCGCCATATTGGTCAATTCTTCGCCGATCTCGATTACGAGGTGGTGAATTTCATCGGCCTGAAATGCCCGACCCCGGTGGCGATCGCGGATGTTACCGCTGCGGAACTCTCAACCGCGCTGGACAAGATCGACGCCCCCGACGTCGACGCAATCGTGCAATTCGGCACCAACCTGCATTTTATGCGGCAGGCCGAAGCCGAGGAACAAAAGCGCGGCAAGCCAGTAATCGCCATCAACTCGGTCAGCTATTGGCACGGATTGCGGACGCTCGGGATCGAGGATTGCTTCGAAGGTTATGGGCGGATTTTGCGGGAGTTTTAAGGCCAACGTTGACGGCCCGTCCGCCGCCGGATTAAGACTTGCCATCGACATCTAACCGGCGTGGTTCCACGTCGTCTCCCTCCACTCTCTTCGGAGACTTTCAGCCAAATGACTGCACAGCCCATCTCAACGCGCCTTGCCATCGACGTTGGCGGTACGTTCACCGATGTCGCGCTGGAATTTCCAGGCAGTCAGGTCACCTCCAAGGTACTGACTACACCCGACGCTCCCGAACTTGGTGTTCTCGCCGGGATCGAAAAGGCGGTGAGTGAAGCCGGGATCGAGCCGGGAAAAATCGGCTTGCTGATCCACGGCACCACTCTCGCGACCAATGCACTGATTGAGCGCAAGGGTGCCAAGACAGCGCTGATCACCACCGAGGGGCTGCGCGATTCCGTCGAGATGGCGCTAGAAAACCGGTTCGAGCAATACGACATTAATATCGACCGACCGGACCCGTTGGTCCCGCGCTATCTCAGATGGCCGGTCACCGAGCGGCTGAATGTCGCCGGAGAGGTTTTAATACCATTGGATGACGCCTCGGTTCATGCGCTGCTTCCGTTGCTTGATGAGCACGGGGTCGAGGCGGTGGCGATCGGGCTGATACACTCCTACGCCAACCCAGATCATGAGCGACGGGTGGCCGAGATCATTGCGTCGGAACGCCCGGACCTTTCGATCACCCTTTCTTCCGAGGTGTGCCCCGAGATCCGCGAATACGAGCGTCAGTCAACCGCCAGCGCCAATGCCTATGTGCAACCAAGGATGTCGCGTTACCTGACCCAGTTGGACACCGATTTGCGGGCCCGCGGGTTCATCTGCCCGTTTCTGCTGATGACCTCCGGCGGCGGGCTGACCACGCTGGAGACGGCTATCCGTTTTCCAATCCGGTTGGTGGAGTCCGGTCCCGCCGGCGGAGCTATCCTGGCCACCGAGATCGCCCGGGAATGCGGCATCGACAACGTCGTATCGTTCGATATGGGCGGCACCACGGCAAAGATCTGCCTGATTGATAATCACGCCCCGCAAATGACCCGCACCTTTGAGGTCGCCCGAGTCTACCGCAATTTAAAGGGCAGTGGTCTGCCGGTTCGTATCCCAGCCATCGAAATGGTCGAGATCGGCGCCGGCGGCGGCTCGATCGGCGCCGTGGACGGTATGCACCGTATCACAGTCGGTCCGCAAAGCGCCGGCGCGATGCCCGGGCCGGCCTGCTATGACCAGGGCGGTACCGAGCCAACGGTAACCGATGCCGACGTGGTGCTTGGCCGCATTGATCCGATCGGCTTTGCCGGTGGGTCGGTCGACTTAGCCCCCGACAAAGCCGGTGCCGCGCTGGAGCAGGCTGTAGGCGGTCCGCTCGGCCTATCCGGACCACTGGCGGCTTTTGGGATGTCGGAAATCGTCGGTGAAAACATGGCAAATGCCGCGCGGGTTCATGCCATCGAATGGGGCAAGGAAGTCTCGGCTCGATCGATGATTGCCTTTGGCGGCGCGGCGCCGCTGCACGCGACACGGTTAGCCGAGAAACTCGACATCGACACGGTCATCATTCCTGCCGGCGCCGGCGTCGGCTCGGCGATCGGCTTTCTACGGGCGCCGATCTCCTATGAGGTGGTGCGTAGCCGATATATGAATTTGGCTGCCTTCGATGCCGATACGGTCAACGCGCTGATCGACGAGATGTCAGCGGAGGCGCGCGCCATTGTCGTCAGCGGCGCCGGGCCAGACGGGCTGGTCGAGGCTCGGCTGGCCTATATGCGATATCACGGCCAAGGCCACGAGATCGTTGTGCCGCTACCGGTGCGCGTCCTTAAGGACAGCGACGCCGTGACCCTGCATGAGGCATTTGAGAACGAGTACCGCCGGCTCTATGGGCGTTCGGTGCCGGGCCAGCAACCAGAGATCCTGAGCTGGACGCTATCGGTGACCAGCCCGAAACCGACCGGAGCCCACCTACCGGTAACGGTGGCGGGCGGGCCGCCGCAAGCAACCGGCCGACGCCAACTCTTCGACCCTCGCAGCTCGGATTACGTCGAGGCAACCGTTTACCGACGCGCCGACATTGCTCCGGACGTCACCATCGCCGGCCCCGCCGCCATCGCCGAGGACCAAACCACGACAATCGTCTCCACTGGATTTTCAGCCAGTGTGAACCCGCTTGGCCACCTCGTGCTGAGCCGCACGTCCTGAACCGGGAGGAAATTCGATGCAAAACGCCAGCGCGATTGATCAAATACACATGCAGATTCAGTGGAATCGCCTGCTCTCCGTAGTCGAGGAGCAGGCCCAAGTTCTGATCCGCACCGCCTTTTCCACCTCGGCCAGGGAAGCCGGCGATATCTCCGCTGGCGTGTTCGATATCCAGGGCCGAATGCTGGCCCAGGCGGTCACCGGCACGCCGGGACATGTAAACGCCATGGCGGCCTCGGTCGGTTCTTTCCTTGAGGTTTACCCGATAGAGGTGATGGAGGAAGGTGATATCTACCTCACCAATGACCCCTGGAAAGGTACCGGACATCTAAACGACTTCACCGTGGTCACGCCGACCTTTCTGGATGGCAAGATAGTGGCGCTGTTCGCCTGCACCACCCATGTGGTGGACGTTGGTGGCCGGGGTTTTGGCCCGGACGGCCGGCAGGTCTATGAGGAAGGGCTTTGCATCCCGATCATGCCACTGGCTAAACGCGGCGAATTCAGCGAACCGGTGATGGCGATCGTGCGCATCAATGTGCGCAACCCGGTGGAGGTCGAAGGTGATCTTTACTCTCTGGCCGCCTGTAACGATGTTGGCGGCGCTCGCCTCGTCGCCATGATGCGGGAATTCAATCTCCAGAACCTCGACGAGCTTGGCCGACACATCATCGATTCCTCGCGGGCCGGCATGCTGGTTGAGGTGCGAGCGTTGGCCTATGGCACCTATGAAAACGCCATGCGGATCGACGGCTATGAAAAAGAGGTCGATCTGGTCTGCAAGATGACGATCTCCGAGAGCGGCATCGATCTGGACTTCGCCGGGACATCACCGACGTCAAGCTACGGGATCAATGTGCCGGTCACTTATACCGAGGCTTATGCGACCTTCGGCGTGCGCTGCATCATCGGCTCGCGGGTGCCGAACAATGCCGGTTCGTTGGAGCCAGTGCGGATCAGCGCCCCGGTTGGCTGCATTTTGAATGCGCCACGCCCGGCCGCCGTCACCGCGCGCCATGTGATCGGCCAGATGTTGCCCGACGTGGTGCTGGGTTGCCTCAATCAGATCATCCCGGGCCAGGTACCGGCCGAGGGCACGTCGTGCTTGTGGAACCCGGTATTGCTGGGCGGACATGGTATGACTGACGAGAATTACGGCGACGCCACGCCGTTTGCGATGAATACCTTCCACTCCGGCGGCACCGGCGCACGACCTGTCAAAGACGGCTTAAACGCGACCGCCTTTCCCTCCGGCGTCCGCAACACCCCCATCGAGATCAACGAGGCCATCGCCCCGCTGATCTTCTGGAAAAAGGAATACCGCACCGATAGTGGCGGCGCTGGCACCCATCGCGGCGGGGTCGGCCAGGTGATGGAGATCTCCCATGCCGATGGCGCCCCGTTCGCCATCAACACCATGTTCGATCGGGTGACTTATCCGCCCCGCGGCCGCAATGGCGGCGCCAACGGCATGACAGGACGAGTATACCTCTCCGACGGCACGGAACTGAAGGCCAAGGGCCGCCAATCCATTCCGTCGGGCCAGCGCATAACCCTGGAAATGCCCGGCGGCGGCGGCCTGGGAGACCCGAAAACCCGCGACAAGGCGAGCGTCGTCGCCGATGTCCGTAACGGCATGGTGAGCCAAGAGCAAGCTCGGGCGATTTATGGAGTGGAGATCTGACCCCCTCGTCCGAGAGCCCTCAAAAACTCAAGGCTGAGGCGCAAAAAGCGCTGCGGGTGGGAGAGCTCGGCCACGCGCTGGCGCTCATCGACAAAGCTCTGGCGATACAGCCAGGCGAGCCGACGTTGACGGATGCCTATGCGCGCACCCTACTGGCAAAGGGTGAGCTCTATCGCGCCGAGGCTTGGGCGAAAGAGCTGATTGTCTCAACCGGACCAGAATTACTGTCAGTCCTAACAACCGCCCTCACAACGTCTCTCGTCGCCTCCACCCGTCGAAAAATGATCGATCTTTTCGGGACGGATTGGGCCGCGACCGTCAGGCTCGCCGGGGAGGTCACCAATCCACCGACGAGCCAAATTGATGATAACACCAGCCGCCACCTAACGCGTTTCATCAATGAATCAGATTTCGCGATGCATAAGAACGCCCCCCACCCCGTGTCTTGCCCGGCCTGTGGAGAAGATCGTCGGATCATTCGCCGCAACAGGGCCCCCCTCACGAACGCCTTCCATCTCTATTTCGATCTGGCAAGGTTAGCGTCCGAGATGTCGCCGGGAAAACCAGACGACGCTAGCGCGCTTCGGGGGGCCGAAAACTTCCTCGTCACCGTGGCCCGCTCCAACCCGGCCTATTTCTCAGTCGGCCTGTGTGAATGCCGCGGGTGTGGCATCTGCTATGTCGATCATCCGTTCAAGCCGGACCAGGTGAAACGCTATTATGCATCAGAGGCGCGCTCATACGAGATCGGCAGCAAAGCGATATTTTCCAGAGCCCACGCCTATAATTGGGTCAAAACAAAAGCCGCGCCGATTGCCTATCTGCGCGGCCGCCTCGTCAAACCGTTCACCGGCTTGTCCTTTCTCGACGCGGGATGTGCTGAAGGGATTATGTGTGCCTTGATGCGCCTGCTGGGCGCCGAGGCTTCCGGCGTAGAACCTAACACACGGGCCTGCCTGTGTGCCCAGGAGATCCTCGGGTTGAAAGACGTGGTCGAGGGCGTCTATGGGGATGCAAGCTTCACCAACCGTACATTCGATATTGTTCTGTCCCATCACACAATGGAACATACGTTGGATCCGCCACAATTCGCGCGATCTCTAGCGCGGCATACCGCCCCTGGCGGGCATCTATTGCTACAGCTTCCCTGCGCAGACACCGCGGACGAATATCACCTCGCCGGGATGGGAAACTATCATCTCTTCGGCTTCCGCCGAGCTTATCTCGAAAAGCAACTCACAGACCTTGGATTCGAGATCATCGAAGCCCATCATCTGCCCCCACCGGCTAGCCTAGAAAAGGGCTAAATTGACCCGGTGACCGGCGACGCATTCTGGGGTGAGGAAAAAAATCAAATTTCAATCTTATGTGTGAAGAAATATCTTTAGCCATTTGTTTTATAATAACTTATATCGCCATTTTAGATGAAAATTAACCTATAAAATCCATCACTCTTAGCAACACGCGCCAATGATCTTACGGCGGCTCCCATCACCCAGACTAATGCTGGAGAAAACCTCAGCGCAGAAAGCAACCTTCATCCCACTTCACCCGGGCAATGCCCTGCAGGGCAAAGATCTCGTCCACCGAAACAATGTCCTTCTCGACATTGTGAATGCCGCCGTCAACGTCGATCCGCCCGAGGGTCTCACGCACTGCAGCCACCGCCACCCTGATCGTGTGATTCCCGCAGATATCCATGGCGATCTTGCCGGATGACCGGGCCGCGACGAGGTCATCTCGGGATAGGCCGTCGGCACGATGGTGATTTGCGCGGTACCGGTCCAGTTGGTGACGAAGCTTTCGACCTCAGCCGAGGTTTGCTGTTTTGAACGGATCAAGATCATGTCGGCGCCATCTTCCTCATAAGCCGTGGCGCGGGCCAAGGTCTCGACCACCCCCAACCCGGTGATCTGAGCTTCGGTTGGGGCGGTGATCAGGAAGTCGGGGTCATCACATGCCTCGATGGCTGCTTCGATTGTGCCTTAGAATTTCTCCAGTCGGAGCGGTTCCTGACGCCCTCCCTAAATCAAGCTGATAACCTTCGGAAACGTCGTATCCTAGATCACCACCGCGGCGGCGCGCTCGTATTGCTCGACCGCGTGAAGCACGTTGATCGTGTTACTCAAACCCAGTATCGGTGTCGGCGACTACTGGGATTGAGGTTCGCTCGACCATGCGGCGGGTGACCTCCAGATGCTGCTCCAGCGAGATCGGGTTGACGTCTGGAAGTGCCTGGGACGGGGAAAGCTCGAACCCACTGGCCCAAATATCATCAAAGTCAGCTCCCTCGACCAAACAGGCGAAAAGCGGGTTATGGGCCGACACGACTCGCGCCATGCCGTGATCGGCCATTTTATCTCTTAACGTCCGCGCGACGGTCAATGTGCTCTCCTGCTTTTATAATATGGTTCTGGGCCATCCACGATATCCAGCGAAATCATCCCAAAACCAACGCGCCGACCCTGTTTCCAGGGCCGGCGCGCGGCATTCAACTTGATTCAAACGTTTCGCTTAGCGATAGCGATGCGCTTGCGACCAAAGGCCAGCATAGTCAACCTGGGACTTCCAAACCTTGACGAACCACTCGTTCGACTGGTCCTGCTCGGCGACCCACTCGTCGGTCGCATTCTTGGCGGCGTCCTTGAACTCCTGCGGAAGATCGATGATCTCGTTCTTCTTGCTGTTCGCGTAGATCATCCAGTTCGGCGCGTCCGAATTACCGAGATCCATGTAAAAATCCCAGGTCATCAACTGGCCCGCCGCCTTCAGCTGTGTCTTTTGAAGATCGGTGAAACCGTCCCAGGTCTTCTTGTTGAATTCGCACTCATGCATCGCGATCGGCTGATGGACACCGGGGACAATAATGTACTTTGCGACCTTCTCGAAGCCCGCGGCGATGTTATGCGTCGGCGTGCCCCACTCGATGCCGTCGACGACCTTGCGTTCCAATGCCGGATACACTTCCGCACCAGCCAGGATGACAGTAGAGGCGCCCAACTTCTGCGCGATCTCGGCCCAAGCACCGGCGGTACGAACCTTCATGCCCTTGAAATCCTCAAGGGTGCGGACGGCTTTGTGGCTATGCAGGAACAATTCTCGTGGCGCCGAACCGCACGGAATTGCGGCTACATTAAATTTCTCCAACCGCCATTCCATCATCAGCTCTTGGCCTCCACCCTTGAAGACCCAGTGCATCATCTTGTCCCATTCCATGGAACCAGCGAAACCGCCGAACAGAATGGCGGTCTTGTCAACGCCCCAATCATAGCCCGGCCAGTTGTGGCTCATGTGGGCGACGCCCTTGGCGACCGTGTCCGTGACCTTCAAGGCCTTGCCAAGTGTCCCACCCGGATAGACCTCGATTTTTATCGTGTTGTTCGTGGTCATTTCCATGTTCTTCGCGGAGCCTCGCGCCGCGTATTCGAGCATGACGCCGCCACCCCATGGGGTGGCCATGTCCAGCTTTTGCTGCGCTTGTGCCGTACCGACCGCCCCAAGCCCGAGTAGGCCGGCCAGTCCAATCTTGAGAAAATTCAATTTCATCGATCTCTCCCTGTGTCCTTACTTGATTCCGCGCCCTTGATTTGGAAGGGAACGCTAGCATCCCCGCGCGAACGCCCATGATCCGGTGATATATCGCGAAGAGTCAACGCCAACGGGGGAGATTTGCCCATTTTATCGAATAGGCGCTCCGCCGCCCGGTCTCGCCCATCGGCAAACCCAAACGAAGGAACACCTTGATCCGAAGCGCTAAATCGCTAAGTATCCGCCATCAACCGGTAATTCCGCACCAGTAATATATGAGGCGTCGTCAGACGCGAGGAACACGACAGCGCGGGCGACCTCTATCGCCTCGCCAGCGCGTTTCATCGGAACATAGGCATCAAGGGTCTTCTGGCGGTGCACTGGATCAGCGGTCAACCCAGAAGTACGCATCGCCGGCATAATCCCTGGATGCACGCTGTTGACCCGGATCCCATCCGTGGCAAACCGCACCGCTGATTGCTTGGTCATAGTCCGCACCGCGCCCTTCGAAGCGTTGTAGCCGGGATGAAGATAGCCTTGCCCGACAACGCCGGAGATCGAGGAAATATTGACAATCGCCCCACCCCCCGAGGCGATGATCGCCGGCGCTGCGTGCTTAGTGCCAAGGAACGGCCCGGTCGCGTTGATCCGCATCA
>Ga0209402_10000728_pt1 | contig 38324 bp, 32 predicted proteins | sample ArcticOcean_MG_C_3_FD_187437 | JGI IMG/M metagenome (GOLD analysis project Ga0209402, IMG submission 187437) | Marine microbial communities from western Arctic Ocean - ArcticOcean_MG_CB8_126 (SPAdes) (version 2) | ecosystem: Environmental > Aquatic > Marine > Oceanic | place: Arctic Ocean... | reverse complement strand
GGTGCAATGCGTCCAGCGATCAGGGTCATTGGGGGACACGAATTCTGGTCAGTCGGGCCGCTGGAGTTGCGACGGACCCCAGATGGTGATCTCGAGGAGTATACACACGAACTCGAAGAGGGTATCCGGCCCAACCGCCACGCCGCTGGCCCATTCTGTGTGATGAGGTTGTCCGCCGCACCTAGTGCACCTGGGGTTTACGCCATCTTCGTTGACGCCGAAGTGCGGTACATCGGCGAGTGCCAGGACTTAGCGGCTCGGTTTGGATCTTCCGGCTATGGGCAAATCCAACCCCGCAACTGTCACCACGACGGACAGAGCACGAACTGCAAGCTGAACTCTCGAGTGCTGGCTGCCGCCCGACGGGGTGAAGTTGCGAGGGTCTGGTTCTGCCACACCCCCGACCACAAGACCCTGGAACAGGAACTTCTCGCGAAGCTTGATACACCCTGGAATGGGCGGGATAGTGCGGGCACGAACGCGCCCCGTCGTCGGGGGCATCGGAGTAACCCTGGCTCCAGACCCGCTTCAGCGAAGCCGCGCCACGGAACGTTCAAGGAGGAATTCCGACGCGCCTTGATGGAGATGCTTGCGCAGGCCGCAGCAGAGGGCGCGGAGGCCCTGGAGGTCAGAGCTGGCGATTTGCATCGTAAGCACGGGGGCTACCCCGGCCCGAACCACCGAATGCCGTCTTGTTGTAGCGCGATGAGATCGTTGATGGACTCCGATGACCGCTTCGTGTACCAACCACCTCGGGGAAACGGTGCTAGACTGACGATCGAGTACCGGCTGCCGCGAAGGGACGGGGGGGCTCCGACCTTCGGCTAGACCATCTGTACGCGGTTCTCGGCGCGGTGTGCGTGAGGCGAGCCGCGATGAAGCTGCACGTTCTGATCGGGCGGTGCGCATTCTTGGGCCGCTTGGTGTGTCAGTTGGGCCGGTTTTTGTGTCGATTCAACGCGGCAGATGTGAGCATCGGGCTGGGGCAAGAGTAGCAGATCGTGCGCCCTACCAGTGATTTACACGGTTTCTTGCCGTGATTCAGCCCATCCGTTCGGCGAATGGGGTTCAGGGGGTCGCCGGTTCGAATCCGGCCGTCCCGATTGTGGAAAATAAAGCCCTGCAAGCACTTACAGCTTGTGGGGTTTTTCTTTGGCACCCTTACGGGGTGAGCGAGTCACCCATAAGTCACCCGTAGGACCCATTTCGAGGCTGATATCGACAGCATCCTAGGATTGTACGGTGCCCGGAGTAGGCAGTCTGGCGGGTTCAATTGAGATCGTCCCATTCTTGCTGGGTCGCGCGCTGACGCTGGTATTCCATGAGCATCAGCCACTTCCCGTTCTTCTTCACGAGGAGGGCATCGAAGTGAACGAAAGCGACCCTCCCAGTCCCACCGCTCGGTGTGTTGGCGTAGCGGAAGATCCCGGTCTCGTGCGCGGTGACCTCGTCGTGGAGTCGCTGAGTGAATCGAAACTCAACACTGGCTGAAGCGCCTTCCTCTCGGTTAGCGGCGAACTCGGGCTCAGCACCGACCATGAAGGTCGAGTTCAGTTGGCTAGTCCCCGAGTTCATAGAGACCAAGACTCCGTCTGGATGAAAGGCCGCGCCGTATCCTTCGAAATCACCCTCCGCCACAGTACGGCTCAGGGCAGCCCAATAGGCGTCGAGCTCTGCCACGATCTGTGCTTCAGCCGTGATTGGGACGAGTAGGATCGATGCGGCAAAGCCGAGTCGGATCAAGAACGTTGGCATTGTCGACCACCGTGGTGTCTCGAGGATTGCTTCAGGATTGATCGGCCTCCCCATTATCCGGGCTACACGGAAGGTCGGCTGCGTACGGGAAAATGGTGGGAACGGCTGTTGTGCGCGAGCGAGCGTGTGGATCGTCAGGGCTCACCGAGGGCGCACCGCATACCCATCGATATGTGGATATCCCGCGTCAGCCCCCGACGCGAGCCCGCAGTCCCACCTGCACTGTCCGAGGCAACCCAGGCGTGAGTTCCGGCTTTAAAACCTTGAGCGCGACGGACCTCTACATCGTAGGCGTCGATGTCGAGGCGCAGATGCTGTGGGGCACGCTTACGGGATGGCCCGTCCGGACCCTACCTGGCTGCCGTGGCGCCGCGCGCTGTTCGGTAGCATTCTGGCACCGTACATACGGGCAGTTCATCACGGGGGATCAGAGCATATGAAGACGTCGACCTCAATCAAATCTGCCGCGGCGGTCACGCTGCTGGTACTACTTTTGTCGGCGCTCCAATACCAGGCGGGAGGCGCAGGTCCGGAGGGTATGCCGGACGGATCGGGCACTTACGATGACCTCGTTCCACTGTTTCAAGAATTCCTCGAGTGGACGGATCCATCCAGGGCGTCGGGCAACGTCCCGAACCGGGATATCGCGGGCAGCGCGACCGACGTCTATCCCGACTACGGCGGAGCCGCCGTCGAGCGGCGTCGCGATAAGATGCGGGACTTCCAGGCGCGACTCGAGGACATGGCGGTCGTAGACTGGGAGCTCGATCAACAGGTCGACTATCTGGCAGTTCGTTCCCGATTCGATCAACACGATTTCCTCTTGAACGTGTCCCGATCTTGGTCGAGAGATCCCGGTTTCTATGTGGATCAGATGCTGCGCATCACGTTCGCGGATTTGCCATTGGACGACGATGAGACCACCGCACTCCGGACTCGCCTCAAGGCCATCTCCCTCCTAGTAGAGCAGGCAAAAAACAACCTCACAGAAGTAGCCGCCGACTACGCGGACCTCGCGATCTTCAATCTGACCAACGCCGACGGCGTGGGGCACGGTTACCCGTATCGAGCAACGCCGCCGGCCGGCGTCCTTGGCTGGTACGACGACTTCCGGGAGCGGGCGGACACCCAGCAGCCCGATCTCAGAGGCGACATCGCCGCGGCCGGAGAATCCGTACGCGGCTTCCACGACTGGCTCGTCGCGCATCGCGGTGATATGACCGGACAAGGCGGCGTGGGTCAGGAGATGTTCGACTGGTATCTGAAGCACGTGAAGCTCATGCCGTACGACGCGGATCAGATCGTCACGCTGGGCCTGCGGGAGCTAAATCGCCTCTGGAGCGTGTATGCGCTGGAGCAGCACCGAAACCGGCACCTGCCGGCGATCGAGCTGCCGGCGTCTGCGGAGGAGTATGCGGCGAGGATCGACAGCACGGACTTGCGGATCCGCAAGTTCCTGGTGGAGGAGGACATCATCACGATCCCGGACTACGTCAAGGAGCTCGACACGAACGTGCCGTGGATCGTCCGTCCCGGCGGCCCGAACTTCTGGGAGCAGGTGCAGTTCCGTAACCCGACCCCCGATCACGTGCACGCCGTCATCCCCGGGCATCGTTTCGACGGCCTGGTCGCACGGCATAACACGCATCCTATCCGCGGCAAGATCACCAGCGGCGCGCGCGTCGAAGGCTGGGGTACCTATCTGGAAGAAGCCACCATGAACGTCGGCTTGCTCGATGACATGCCGCGGGTCCGCGAGCTCATCTACATATTCGGTATCTTCCGAGCCGCTAGGGTGCCGGCGGACGTGTGGCTCCAGCTCAACGAGATGACGGTCGACGAAGTCGTAGCGTGGTGGATCGAGCGCACACCGTGGCTGGAGGAAAGCGTTGCGCGCGTCGACGCCGAGATCTACCTGCGCCGGCCACCCGGCTACGGGCTGGGGTACGCGATCGGCATGCTGCAGATGCAGCAGCTCCTCGCCGATCGTAAGCGCCAGCTGGGCGACGATTTCAACCTCAAGGAGTTCCATGACACGTTCATGGCAGCCGGACGGCTCCCGATCTCGCTGATCCGCTGGGAGATGACGGGGCTGGACGACGAGGTGCGGGATCTTTGGAAGCGGGAGCGGCTCTACTAGACAGGACTGTGCAGGTCTACCCGCTGGCCGGTTAGGTACCGACCAGACCTCGCCGGCCGGCCGGAAGGCCCGAGAGCACCTTACCCACCAGCACCGCCCCAAGGAGCGACAGCGGGACCGTCAATCCCGCGGTCGAGTCGTACAGGTATCCGAACAGGGGGGGGCCGGCGGCGGCCACGAAGTAGCCCACCGACTGGGCCATGCCCGACAACTCGCCTGCGGAGTCGGCGTCGGGGGCGCGAAGCACAAGGAGCGTCAGTGCAAGCCCGAAGGTGCCGCCCAGGACAAAGCCTAGCAGCGAGACCCAGAGAACGACGAGCATGCCCCCCGGCAGGAGCAGGCCGCCCAGTCCCGCGGCTTCGAGAACGGCGAGGGTCCAGATGACCCGGCGCTGGTCGGCCAGCCGGCCGGCCCAAACCGGTATGAGCGCAGTTCCCAGGATCCCGGTGGCTTGAGAAAGGGCGAGCATCCACCCGGCGGCCGCCTCGCTGAGCCCACGACTCTGCAGGAGGTCGGGGAGCCAAGCGATGATCACGTAGAAGGTGAGGGACTGGAGTCCCATGTACAGCGCCACCTGCCAAGCCAGCCTCGAGCGTCCCAGGACCCGGAGCGTGACCCCACCCGGCCGTCGGACCCGACGCACCGGTCGAGGCCGGGAGAGTTGGGGAAGCCACACGAGCAGCGCGACCGCCGCCGGGAGCACCCAGATGCCCAGTGCGCCACGCCAGCCGAAGACCGTCGCGAGCGGTACGCTCAACCCCGCCGCGGCAGTCGTGCCGAGCCCCATCATGCTCGAGTACACGCTGGTGATCGGCCCGGTGTGGGCCGGGAAGTCACGCTTGGCCAGCACCGGCAGGAGGACGTTCCCAAGCGCAACCCCGACGCCCATGAGACCCGTCCCGATATAGAGTGCCACGATGGACTCCGCAGCCCGAAGCCCGGTGCCGGCGGCAAGCAGCACGAGCGCCATGGCCACCGCCCGCTCGACCCCCACTCGGCGACTCACGACCGAGGCGAGCGGGGACACACACCCGAAGGCCAGGAGGGGCAGCGCCGTGAGCAAACCGAGCGCCGCGTTGGAGAGCCCGGTGGCGGGTCGCATGAGGGAGACCAAGGGCCCGACACTGGTGATGGCGAGGCGGAGGTTCAGCGCGACGAGGGCGATGCCGACGATCAGCAGCCATCGGCGTGGGGACACGGAGGGCAGAGTCATGCGAGAAAGGGAGAAGAAATCCTCTCCCTTACCGAACCCAACTCGCCCCATTCACCTCGAGCGTGTCCCCGGTAAGGTGGCGACAGCTCCCCGACGCGAGGAAAACCAACAGCTCGGCGAGGTCGCTGGGCGGTACCCACTCGCCCATCGCGAGACCGGCGGTGACGGCGTCTTCCCCACCCATCCGTGCCGCCGACTGCTCCGACATTTCGGTGCGAACCACGCCGGGTGAGATGACGTAGGCGAGGACGTTTTCTCGAGCGAAGTTTCGGGCGACGGTCTGGGTGGCTGCACGTATCGCGGCTTTGGAGGCGGCGTAGGCCATGAGATCCCCTACCGAGCTACCGCGCTGACCTACCCAGCTACCCATGGTCACGGCGATGCCGCCTCCGCTCTTTCGGAAGTGACGCACGGCGTTCCGCAGTAGCCGTGCGGGGGCGAGGACGTTGACCTGCATGGTCTCGGACCAGACTCGGTCCCAGTCTTCATCTGGCGCATCGATCCCGCCGTCGAAGAGCAGAGTGGCCGCGTTGTTCACGAGCACGTCGATCCGGCCGCGCCATGCCATGGCCTCCGACCAGAGCGCGTCTGCGGCCCCGGCCTGCGAGAAGTCCGATCGAACGAGGAGTTTGCGGTCGCTGGGGAAGTCGGCCGTTGCCTGCTCCGCCCCCTCCTTGTTCCCGTGGTATTGGGCGACCAAGTAGCAGCCCTCGCGAGCCAGCGCGCGTGCGCATGCGGCGCCGATCCCGGTGGAAGCGCCGGTCAGGAGTATGGTCTTGTCGCGCAAATTATTCATGATCGCACCTCCACGGGCCTTCGCCTGAGTCAACTCCTGCCGGGGCTTGCTCACCCCCGCTGTAGCTCAGCGCGGCGCCGCAGGTAAAAGGCGTACGAGAACGGCAGGATGCCGTGTGGGTCTTCCAGACCGAGCTCTCGGGCCGCACGATACGCCCAGTTCGGGTCGGCGATGAACTCGTGGGCGATCGCGATGAAGTCGGCGTGGTGGTTCTGTAGGATCTCTTCGGCCTGGCTCGGCTCGGTCAACCTGCCGACGGCAACGGTCGGGATGTCGGCCCCCCGGCGTACAGCATCCGCGAGAGGAACCTGGAATCCGGGTGGCGGCAGCTTGTTGGTCATGGACACCGAGCCGAGGAGGCCCCCGGAGGAGCAGTCGATCGCATCGACACCCGCCGTCTTGAGCGCACGGGCCAGCTCAATGGTGTCCTCAACCGTGATCCCACCGTCCGCCCCGTCGATGACCGAGGCGCGATACAGCACGGGTCGATCTTCAGGCCACACGGTACGGATAGCTTCGGCCACCATGATCGGAAGTCGCATGCGGCCTTCAAGGTCGCCCCCGAAGTCGTCCGTCCGCTCATTCGACAGCGGTGAGAAGAAGCTGTGCAGCAGGTACCCGTGGGCACCATGGATCTCGACGAAGTCGAAGCCCGCTTCGAGAGATCGCACCGCCGCCGCCTGAAAGGCCGCTACGATCTCCAGAATCTCCTCGGCTTCGAGGGCCCTCGGCGGTGGCCAATCCTCACGAGCGGGGAGCGCACTCGGTCCCACAGCCTCCCACGCCGGGTCACCCTCGACGGGAAGCGGCCCCCCTCCATCCCACGGCCGCGCAGTGCTCGCCTTCCGGCCAGCGTGACTCAGCTGGATGCCCGAGGCGATTCCGTGTGCTCTGTACGTGTCCGCGATCCGCCGGAAATCCGGAATCTGATCGTCCTCCCAGATCCCAGTGCACCCGGGCGAGATGCGGCCGTCGCGGGTCACCCCGGTGGCCTCGACCATGGCCGCGCCCACCCCGCCCAACGCAAACCGGGAGTGGTGAGCGAAGTGCCAGTCCTGTGGTCGGCCCTCGACGGCATAGTACTGGCACATCGGCGAGACCATGATGCGGTTGCGAAACGTTAGGCCTCGGATCGACAGAGGCGAGAAGAGTATCGGTTGCGTCATGGCCGCGCTCAGACCTGGCCCGCCCCAACCGCAGCCCGGTCGGACGCCGTATCGTGGTCCGACGCCGCATCGAGCTCCTCCATCAGCGCGTCCAGCTCGTCCATGAACTTCACCAGCCGCGTAAGTCGCTCCAGCCCCTCCGCGCCGAGTTGTTCGAACGTCGTCAACGGGGGCCGCACGTCGCCGACCGGGTACCCCGCAGCCTCCGCGAGCGCCTTGGAGTAACACTGATGTCCGTAGGTTGGATGCCCTTCAGCGATGACGTGGTCCATGGCGTTGATGAGCCGCTGAACGCGCTTGGCATCCTCAATCCGTCCCTCTACGAGGAAGTCCCAGATGCGATACGAGGCGCGGGGGATGTAGTTCCCATACGGGTTGACGTAACCCACCGCTCCGAGCAGGAAGGACTCGACGATCCGCTCGCCGGCGAAGACGGACATCCGGCCCTCGGTCTCCTCGACGATGTCGTGGACCCGGGCGATGTCCATGCTGGCTTCCTTGATATACTGAATGTTCGGGAAGGCTCGGACCAAGCGACCGACGAGCTTCGCCGACATGTCGACGTTCGACGTGACCGGGTTGTTGTAGAGCATGATCGGCAGCGACGTGGCTTCGCAGACGGCCTCGTAGTAGCCGAAGATCTCGTCTTCCGTGGGGGTGTAGTAGTAGGGCGGGATGATCATCAAGCCGTCGGCGCCCAACTCCTCCGCCTCCCTACTGTACCGGGCCGCGCGCGGTGTGTAGGCGTTCATGCTTCCCACGAGCACGGGTATGCGGCCGGCCACATGGCTCACGGTGGCCTCGATAAAGCTGGAGCGCTCCTCGTCCGAGACCGTGAGGAATTCGCCTGTCGTGCCGAGAATGATGATGCCGGGCACATCAACGTCGAGCTGCCAATCGAGGAAGCGCGTCCATGCCGAAAAATCGATCGCGGAGCGGTCTTTCGTGAAGGGGGTAACAGTGACCGTATAGCTGCCTCGGAATTGCTTGCTCATGATGCCTACTCCTTCTGAGATCCTGTCGTCGCTTCGCCCTCTCATCCGGGTCGCTGGCGTCGCGAATGGTGCCCGTGTATTGATTCGTCCCATGGTAGCCATCACATCCGCCCGACACCATGCATCCGACCCACCCATCCTAGACCATGGGCCAGACCATGGGTGAGACGAACCGCACCGACGTTCTCATCGTCGGTGGCGGCCTCGCGGGGTGCGCGACGGCCTATTATCTGGCTGGCGAAGGGGTCGGGGTCTCCCTCATCGAGCGTTGGGACCTCAACACGCTCCAGTCGGGCTGCAACTCAGGGAGCCTGCACGCACAGATCCCACACGAGCCGTTCGTTCAGTATGGGGATGCGTGGACGGAGTCCTACGCGCGCACGATCCCCCTCCTGAGCGACTCCATCGCGCTCTGGTCCGGTCTCGGCGAGGAGCTCGGCGCGGACCTCGAGGTGTCGATCCGCGGTGGGCTGTTGGTCGCGGAAAACGAGACGCAGATGCGGGACATCGAGCGCAAGGTATCGGTCGAACGCGCCCACGGCCTTTCGGTCGAGATGCTGTCGCGCGGCGCACTCCTAGAGTTGGCGCCTTATGTAAACGAAAACCTCATAGGGGGCGCGTTCTGCCCCAACGAAGGCAAGGCCAACCCACTCCTCGCCACACCGGCCTTTGCACGGGCCGCCCAGGCCTGCGGGGCGGACATCCGATGCCGGACGGAGCTGCTCAGCCTGGAACGAACGACCTCTGGATTCAGGGCCGATACGAGCGGCGGGATCTTCGAAGCCGCTCGCGTCGTGAATTGCGCAGGGACTTACGCGCCGGAGATCGCGCGCATGGTCGGGCTTGACATCCCGATCGACGGCTACCCCATCCAGGTCAGCATCACAGAGGCGGTGGCGCCGCTGGTCAAGCACCTGGTCTACTCCGCGAGTGAGAAGCTGTCTCTGAAGCAGGCGGCGAGCGGGGGGTTGATGATCGGAGGAGGGTGGCCGGCACTTCAGGACCCGATCACTGGCCGGCTCGCCCTGGATCCGGCCTCGCTCAAGGCGAATCTGCAAATCGCGCAGGCGGTGGTGCCCGCGGTGGCGGACCTTCAGCTGCTTCGTACCTGGGTGGCCTCCGTGAGTGGATCGGATGATTGGAAGCCCGTTCTCGGGAAAGTACCGGGCGTTCCCGGGTTCTTCATGAACGCGGTGCCGTGGCTCGGATTCACGGCCGGGCCGATGGCCGCGCGGGCCGTAGCCCAGTTACTCCTGGATCGGGATCCCGGGGTGGACATGACGGCCTTCTCGGCCGGGCGCTACCAGTAGGCGGCAGCGGCTTCCACAGCCTTTGGTCAGCTCCCGGTGGATCCCGCCTCGCCCCCGTCCCGTCAGGACCCCGAGGGACCCTCGGACTTAGTCCCCGGCAGCGCCGTCCTAGTTTCTGTCCCCCGCTGCGCCATCTCGGACTCGGTAAAGCGCCCCGGGGCCACCGCTCCGATCGGGACCGGCTTGAAGGGTGCCTGCGGAGCGAAGAAATCCATCTCTTGGGTCGCCCCGGTTCCGTGCCTAGGGAGCATCGCGGCCATGATGCCGGCGCAGTAGCGGCCCTGACAACGCCCCATTCCGGCACGTGTCACCCGCTTGAGCGCGCCCAACGACTCGAAGCCGTCCTCCATCGCCTCGCGGATCGTCCTGCGAGTCACCTCCTCACAGCGACAGATGTGCGTGTCGTCGGTCGCGAATTGATCGACCAGAAGAGGCGCATCGTACAAGCCCCAGAGCGCGCGCTGGAAACGTTCCTGACTGCGCACTGTCTTCTGGGCACGCCGAGTCTCACGCCCGAGCGCTGTGGCATCTCCGCCCCCGAGGCTCCGGGCCGCGTCTACCCCGGCAAGTATGCCTTGCGCCACAGCCACGCGACCGCCACCGATACCGCCCCCGTCTCCTACGACCGCCACGCCCGCCACGCTCGTGCGGCCGTATAGGTCCCGCGACACGACGAGGTGCCCGCTACGCTCGTCGAACCGATGACGACAACCGAGGGCCCGCGCAACGTCGTTGGACGGAAGGAACCCGAATCCGGCGCACACCGCATCGACCTCGAGCACGCGCTCGGTCCCCGGTACCGGTCGCCCCTGCCCGTCGATCCTCGCCAGGGTGGCCTGCTCGACACGCTCCTTCCCCGCAGCTGCGATCACGGAGTGACCATACAGAACGGGAACCCCTGCTCGCCGCAGGGTGTGCAGGTAGGCCGCACCATCACGAAGTAGATCCGGTGCGTTCCACAGCATCGCCGCTAGGCGCCCCGCCGATCGAAGACTCGGAGCCGGGGCGAGTTCGGCGAGTGCAACCACCTCGGCGCCGGCCCGCGTCAGTTCGGCGGCAAGCTGGATGTTGAGAGGCCCGTTGCCGGAGATTACCACCCTCTCCCCCGGTGCGACCTGATAGGCCCGAAGAAGCGACTGCGCCGCCCCCGTAGTCATGAACCCGGGAAGGGTCCACCCCGGCATCGGGACCGCCCGGTCGTACGCTCCCGTCGCGACGATCATACGCTTGGGGCGAAGCACGTAGTTCGCGTCGTCCCCCAACGCCATCACCTCTGAGGGGCCGAAGGCCGCCCAGGTCGTGACGCCCTGAAGCACACGGACACCGGACTCCTGGACCCTGTGAATCAACGCCCGTCCGCGCCGTAGTTGGCGGTCCACCGATGCGTCCGCCACCGTGAACACGTCAGCCGGCTGCTTGTAGTACTGACCCCCGAGCTTGCCGCGCTCATCGACCAACACCACGTCGAGGCCCGCTTCGGCCGCGACGGACGCCGCCGCCAATCCAGCGGGACCGCCACCGATCACCAGGACGTCCATGGTCTCGTCACGCTCGACGACTTCCTGGCGCGGGGCTCCCCGGTCGTGCGCTCCCTGCCCCGGCACCCCCTGGCCCTGCACCCGCTGGATCGGCACTCCCTGGCTCGCGAAGGGCTCCTGGCGTTCGACCACGGCCACACCCCGGGCGGCGGTCATGCACGCCCGCTGGTTCGGCACTCCATCCACCGTGACCAGGCAGTCCTGGCACACTCCGATACCGCAGAACACTCCGCGCGGCTCGCCGGAAGGCGTGGTCCGGCAGACCCGTTCTCCTGCGGCGAGAAGCGCCGCACCAAGAGACTCACCGGGCATCGTCCGGATCTCTCGTCCCACAAAGTCGAACGTCGCGCCTTCTCGCTTCGCGACTTGGCGGGGGGTGATCACACGCATGCGGTCAGGACTCCACCCGGAACAGGGTCTCCTGGTCGACTCCCACCACCACCCTCCTGAAGCCCTCCAGGTCCCGGTCCAACTCCGGGTCGCCCGTGTCGACCAGCAGGACGCCACGAGTCAACGACAGGAGCTTTGCGGCGGTAGCGACCACGGCGATGTGGTCTGTTCCGACCCGCCGGATGACCTCCGGTCCGATCTGCTGATTGCCGCGTCCGAAGATGTATCCCTGACCACCGATGACACCGACGACGATCCGCGCCCGGGCGAACTCAACCGACCCCCGCGAGTCGGCCTCGTCGAGTAACTCGAGGATCTGCTGCTCGCTAAGATCCGTTCCGACGAACTGCCCGTCGAGAATCGCATCAACACCCAGTAGAGTGCCGTCGAGATTCAGGTGCCGCGTGACGGCACGTGTCGTCGTACCGGGGCCGACGATGTAGAGGCAACCGGGCTCCATCGCCCGAGCTACATCGCGAGCGGCCGAGGCCACCGCATCGACATCCCCAGCCCCCCCACTCTTGGGACCCGCGACCATCTGTGGGGCAACGAGCACATTCATGGATCCGTACAAGGACGCCGAGAGACGACCCTGCCGCATCGCCTCTTCGTCGACGTCCACCACCTCTGCTTCGCGAAGAGTGGTCGAGGTGCCGGCGGCCACGAACAGCACCGCGAGATTCCCGGCGTTCTCCGGCGTGGTGGCAAAAACCCCGGAGTAGATCTTGACCCCGGCGGGAATGCCGAGGGTCGGAACCTCGACGCCGACCACGTCGGCGATGTCCCGCGCGGTCCCGTCGCCACCCGCAAACAGAAGGAGATCGACCCCTCGTCGCATCATCTCACACGCGGCTTCTTTGGTATGGCCCGGACCGGTCGGCCCGTCCTCCGGCGCTCCGTCCCCCAGCGGATCGCCCTCCAGCGGACCGTCCCCGACCTCGACGACGTCGAATCCGGAAAGCCCCGCGGACTGTGCAGCCACCGCCCCCATCTCACCGGGGCACGTCAGCAGCTCGAACTCGTCGGCCGAAAGGGCCAACCGCCTGAGCGCACGGGCGGCCTTAACACCGGCCTGCGGCACGGCACCGAGCGCTCGGGCAGTACTCAGGATCGCCCCGTCGGTCCCCTTGAGGCCCACCCTTCCACCCATGCCCGCGATCGGGTTAACGATGAGGCCGACCTTCCTCACCCCTCCGGGTTTCTTTTCTTCAGGTGAGCCCGCCACGTCATCGCTCGACGGGCCGGATCCTGTAGGGCCGCGAAGTCGACGCGGTGCACGGCTTGCCTATGAGGAGACGTCTTGACCACCTCGGGATTCGAATACGCCTCGGACGCGATGTGCTCTAGCACCGCCGCCCAGTACTCAAGGTCCTCGACCGGGGGCGTCTCGCCGGCCTCCGGAGTGAACGGCTCAGGCACGATCGGGGGTGGGTGGGCCATCCAGTACGCATCCAATCCCCAGTCGGTCATTCGGTGTTGGATGTCGACGGTGTCGACGCCGGTGTCCTGCGTCAGTTGGTCCCACCCGAACCGGGTCATCTCGAGTCGCCGCTTAGTCATGTTCGGGAAACTCTTGGAGACACCCTTGATGTCCATGAGCAACTTCTCGAGGTAGTTGTTTCCGAGCACTGACAGCTCACGCGCCTCGTGGATGCCGTCAGCTCCCATCGCTAGCACCCACGCATACGCCTTGAGCACGACCTGTGCGTTGCCCCAGAACTCGCGGATCTTGCCGATGGAATCGGGTCGATCGTAGTCGAGGTGGTAGGTGCTTCCGTCGTACGTGACGATGGGAACCGGGAGGTACTCGGCCAACTCCTCCGTACAGCCGTAGGCCCCGCCGGCCGGTCCCATGCCACCCTTCGACGCCCCGAACGTCTTGTGCAGCATGTACATACACGCGTCGAACCCGATGTCTCGGGCCCGCGTCAAACCCATCACGCCGTTGAAGTTGGCGTGATCGTAGAAGCAGAGTCCGCCGGCGTCGTGCACGATCTTCACCCACTCGTCGATGTGCGGGTTGTAGATGCCCAGATCGTTGGGGCACACCGTCATCAGCCCGGCCGTGCGCTCCGAAACGGCCGCCTTCAGCGCGTCGACGGACGGATACCCGTTCTCCTCGGGCATCAGGTTGATCACCTTGAAGCCCGCCGTCGCCGCAACGGCCGGATTGCAGCAGTGGCTGAACAGCGTCGTGATCACCTCGTTCCGCTGCTCCAGCTCACCACGCGCGCCGTGATACCCGCGCATCACACACGCATGGGTGAACGCAGCGTGTGAACCCCCGCCCGGCTGGAACACGAACTGATCCATCCCAGAGACGGCACGACACATCTCGTCGAACCGGTAGATGACCTCCAGAATGCCCTGCAGCGTCTCTTCGTCCTGGTATGGGTGTAGCTCGGCCATCTTGGGGACCATAGAAGCCTGTTCCGCCACGCGCGGATTGTACTTCATAGTGCAGGTGCCGAAGAGGTTGATCCCCATCATGCTCAGCGTTTGCTGCGAGAGATGCAGGTAGTGCCGGAGGACCTCCGGCTGAGACAGCTCCGGAAGCCGTGGTGGTGCCTTGCGGCGCATCGATGCGGGCACGAGTTGCTCGGCATCGCCGACGGCCTGGCGAACCCCGTCTTCGGCTTCTGGAATGGCGAGCCCGCGTCGTCCCGGATACCCCATCTCCATGACGACCGGCTCACTCCAGACGGCCGCGTGGTAGTCCCTGAGCTTCACTCGTTCGGTCATGACGCCAGCACCTCCTCAAGCGCGCCAGCCAACCGGTCGACGTCGCCCTGCGTGTGAATCTCCGTGACACAGTACAGCGCGGCCTGGCCCAATTCGGGGAAGTCCGCGCTGAGGTCCTTTCCACCGTAGATCCCCTGCTTCCGGAGGGCTCGATTGATGTCGCCGACCGTCTTCCCGGTGCCGTCGAAATTCACGATGAACTCCTTGAACCCACCTGGCGCGAACGAAACGTCGACCCCCGGAATGCCCCCGAGCCGGTTCCGGGCGTACTGCGACCGTTGGAGGATGACCTCGCCGATCTCGCGGAATCCCTGGGGGCCCATCAGCGACATGTAGACGGCGTTGACGATGGTCCAGAGGTACACGGTGTTCCCGGTCCAGTCCTTCCCCTCGTCGCGCAGCCCGTACGAGGTCTGATGCTCGCAGGTTAGGAAGAAGGCGCGCTCGTCGTCGTTGCCGCCGGTGGTCGGGGCGATGCTGACGAGCAGGGTCGGGAACTCGCCCACGTATCGCTCCTCGTCCCGCGCCGCGATGAACCCGCCCGAACCTCCGCCGCAGTTCATATGGATGCCGAGCGTCTGGGTCGTCCCGACGACGATGTCGGCACCGTAGTCGGCCGGAGCCGCCAGCACGCCGAGTGATATGGGGTCCACGCCCACCACACACTCCGCTCCATGGTCGTGTGCGATGCGGCTGATCTCTTCTCCTTGGGACTCGATGAACCCAAGGTAGCTCGGGTTTTCGAAGTACACGGCTGCGGTCTCATTCGAGATCGCACGCTTCAGGTCATCCAGATCGAGCAGACCGCTCTGTTCATCGAACCCGATCTCGCGGACCGCGATGTGTCCACCCACCTCGGTGGGACCGCAGAAGGACCTGAGCACGGCGAGCCGCTCAGGGCTGATGGTACGGGGCACCAGTACCTCGCTCCGCCCGGTCATGCGTGCTGCCATCCGAATGCCGTTTCCGAGCGCGCAGCCCCAGCTGTAAGTGGGGAGCCCCACCACGTCCATGTTCACGAGCTCACCCATCTGGCTGCAGAACTCGAAGTAGGCCTGGAACCGCCCGTGGTCGGACGAGGCGGAACCGAAGTTGGCCGTCAGAAACTCGCTGCGCTGCGCGATCTCATCACACACGGCCGGCACGTAGTGCTGCCAGCAGCCGGCGCCCAAAAAATTGAGCACCTCGTCGCACGATCGATTGCGAGACAGAATCTCCTTCAGGTGTCGGTCGAGAGCGCTCTCCTCGACGATGGGGTCGGGCAGCTGGAGGGGCTCCTTGAGCCGAAAACGCTCCGGTATCTGCTCGAAGAGCTCGTCGATGTCGTCGACGTCGATGGCCCTCATCATCGCGGCCTTCGTCTCCGGCACCGCGTTCGGCATGTAGGGGTGGACCTTCTTAGGATTCGCCATTGCTTCTCACCTTGTAGCTAGGCTGCGATCGATGCCGTCGAGACGTCCTGCGGGTCCCCCACTGGTGGACGGACCCCGAACCAGAGGAGGCCGGCCAACAGAGACAGCGCGCCCGCGGTCGTCAAGACCGCTATCCATCCGAGTTTGTCGGCCAAAATGGGCGTCAGCGCGCCGGCCATGATCCCACCCACGTTGTTGGACATGTTGAGTGCCCCACTGGCCGTTCCCGCGCGACTGCCGCCGATCTCCACCGCACCGGCCCAGAAGAGTCCCTCGGTGCCTTCGATGAGCCCGAGAGCGAGCGACAGAAACCCGATCGCCACATAGGCGCTGGTCGCGGTAGCGCCACCCACGAGGCACACGGCGGCTCCGGTGAACGCGATCACGGCCACGATCCGCTTTCCAGCGAAGGTGCCTCGTTTGCGGGACAGACGGTCGGAAAGCCAGCCGCCCAGCGGTGAGGTGATCGTGGCCGCGAAGAACGGGAGGCTCGCGAACACGCCACCTCGTAGCACGCTGAAGCCGCGAACGTCGACCAGATACAGGAAGAACCAGAAGATGAACAGGTACCAGAGGCATCCCACCAGGAAGTAGCTTGAGAACAGGTACAGAAGGCTTCTCTGGCGCAGCAAGCTCCATAGTTCACCCACGATCTGACGACCCCCGGAGGGCTCGCCGTCGTCCGGCAACACCGAGCCTACGCCTCCGTCGGCTGACGCTTTGGTCAGGTAACGCCAGCAGAGAAACCCGATGATGAGCGGGAGGATCGTGGCCCAGTAAAAGGTCGCCCGCCACCCGATCGCTACCATCAAGGACGCGACGATCGGCGGAGTCACCGCAGACCCCAACATGGTACCCGCGATAATGATGCCGAACCCCACCGCGCGCTCGTCGGGGGCGAACCACGCCTTCATCTCTCGAGCACCCGCCGGATACGTCGGCGACTGAAGCGCACCCAGAATCAGCCGGAGGACAATCAAGGCGATGAGCGCCGGTGTCCCCACCATGACCAGCGTTCCCGGAATAATGCCAGTCAGAACGGTGATCGCAGCCCACCCGAGCACGGCCGTAACCAATACTTTGCGGGGGCCAAACCAATCGGCGAACAGGCCAGCAGGGATCTGACACAGGGTGTACCCCACCATGAAGGCCGAGAATACCTGCCCCATCTGGATCTCGGTTAGCTCCAGCTCCGGCATCATGAACTTGGCGGCGACCGACAGGTTCATGCGGGTCAGGTAGCTGGCCAGACCCAGACCGGCGAGGATGGTCACGATCCCCCAGCGCGGGGTCGAACGGTCTCGCGTCACGAGGCTCTTCCCCGGGCAGGGGGCGTCAGGTCTGAACGGATCAAAGCCCCGACTCCAACCTCGTGTTCACCACCATCTCGGGCACGGACGCGTTGTTCGGCAGCCCCAGCAAGAACGTAACGATCTCGGCCAGGTCGTCGGGTCGGATCCGCTCGGCCAAGGGTGTCACGCCCGGGATCGACTGGATCATCGGTGTGTCGACCGCTCCGGGGCAGAGCGCCGTGACGCGCACTCCGTGCTCCCATCCGGCGGCCTTCGCAGCGTGGCTCATCGCCATGAGGGCGTGCTTGGACATGGCGTAGCCCACCGACACCCCCGCCCGGTAGCGCTTCGCGTCGGTCGAGCCGACGTTGATGATCCGGCCGCTACCGGTCTCGGACAGATGCGGCAATGCGTGTCGGATGAGCCGGAACGGCGCCTTCACATTGACGGCCCACAGCTCGTCCAAGAGATCCTCGTCACCCTCGTCGAAGAAGACCTGCCGGAGGATGCCCGCGTTGTTGATCAGCGCGTCGATCCGACCGAAATGCTCGGCCGTCGTGTCGACCCACGCCTTCGCGGTGTCGGCCTCCCCGGCCTCGAACCGGCAGATCAGTCCACCCTCGGCCTCGAAATCCGGAAACATCTCGCGTGCCTTGTCGACATCTCGCACTCCCAGCGACAGCCGGAAGCCGTCTTCAGAGAGGCGCCGGGTGATCGCCGCTCCGATTCCTCCGGTGGCCCCGGAGAGCATCACGACGCGCCCATTCGGATCGTTCACCTAGAACAGCCCCTGATAGACGCCGCCGTCGTTGATGAGGTTCTGGCCGCTCATGAATCCGGACTGCGCAGCGCAGATATACGCTACCAGATCGCCGCACTCCGACGGTTCGGCAAACCGCCCCGCCGGGCATCCCTTCTTGCGATCTTCGACGATCGCTTCGTAGGTCGTGTTCCCGCGTTTGGCATGCGCGTGCAGGTTGGTGTGCAGCGCCTCGGTGCTGAAGAGCCCGGGGGCGACCGTGTTGATCGTGACGTTGTGCGGGATCAACTCACGCACCATGGAGGCGATCGCGCCGCTCAATCCCAGGCGTGCCGAGTGGCTCGCGGCAAAGTTGACCTGCGGGAACTTGATGAAGCTCACCGACATGCTGACGATCCGCCCGAAGCGCCTCTCACACATACCCGGAGCCACCGCACGGATGAGGTCCAACGTCGAATAGAAGTGGGCCTCCATCCAGAAGTCCCAATCCGCCCGGCTCATTGTTCGGAAGTCGTCCGGCGTCTGCTTCACACCCGGATTGGCGACCAGAATATCGGGCTCGGGGCAAGCCTGTAGAACCGTTGCGCGTCCCTCCTCGGTCGTGATGTCTCCGGGAACGGCGTGAACCGTCCCACCGGTGCTCTCCGCGATCTCACGCGCCGTCTCTTCGAGTGTCTCCTTGGTGCGGGCGGTGATCCACACTTCCACGCCCTCCTGAGCGAGAGACGTCGCACACGCGCGTCCGAGTCCCTTGCTCGCCCCGGTCACGATGGCGCGGCGTCTCTGGATTCCGAGATCCATTGCGTTACTCCCCCGCCTCAGGTGCGAACGAGCCGGCCAGCAGATGCGGGGGCACGCGGAAGCGACCTGCCGCGTCGCGGAACTCCTCGCGGTCGCTGATCACGTCGGCTGTGTCGCCGGTCACGAGCACCGTCGCCGGCAGCCGCTGCGCGTTGTACCGAGCAGCGCTCGACTCGCAGTAGCCGCCAGTGTCGAGAAACGCCACGTAGTCGCCCCGTTGGAGCGGCGGCATCTCGCGGTGGCGCCCGAGCTCATCGGAGTTGCAGAGGGGACCGACCAGGTCGACCGTCTCGGTCCCCTCGGCGCCGGCGTTCCGGACCGGGAGGGCGTGGTAGTACCAGTCGAGGATCGCCGCCCACGAAATGTGGTTGGTCGAGAGATCGAGATTGACCCACTTCTTGGTATCGCCGGTCTTTACGGCACCCACGGTTCCGACCGCGACACCAGCGGGCCCGGACAGGGCGCGCCCGGGCTCTAGGCGGAGCTTGGGCAGCGGGAAATCCAGACGCTCGGCCTCGTCCTTGATCGCCTTGGCGCATTCCCGGGCGTAGTCGTCCGCAGTTGGTGCACTGTCGTCGTCCATCTGTGAGTTGGGGCCGGTCCCGTACCACTTGCCGAAGGTCCAGCCACCGCCGATGTCGATGCAGGGTGCCGCCCAGCCCGTTTCGTCACGAATGTGCCCTGCCCAGGTAATCATCTCGCCGGCCATCACCGCGAAGTCGGCCGCGACGTTCGACATGCGACTCAGGTGGAAGTGGATCTCCACAAGGTGCATGTTCGGCATGCCCTGCGCGCACTTGACGATCTCGACGGTCTGTTCGCGGGTCATGCCCCACTTGGTCGAGTCGCTCTGCTCCTTGAGCGTACCCGGCCCGTGCATCGCGACACCCCTGCGCTCGGCCAGCGGGTCGAGATCAAGCCCGAGGCGGATCCCGATGTCCACGTCCTTACCGAGCCGCTTCGCAACCGCATCGATGCGGTCGAGCTCGTCCATGGCGTCGATGTTGATGCACAGCCCGTTGGCGATCGCCATCTCCAGCTCTTCGTCTTCCTTGTTCGAGCCGTTCAAGACGAGCGTCTTGGGGTCCGTTCCGGCCAGAAGAGCGAGGTACATCTCGGTGTTACCGAAGCAGTCTCCCCCGGCCCCTTCCTGATTCATGATGTGGCGAATGGCCAACCCGTTGTTGGACTTGTTCGCGAACAGGATCTCAGAATTGGGATAGTGCTCGCGGAAGGCGTCGCGGAACGATCGGTACGTGTACCGAAGCTGATTCTCCGACATGATGAACAGCGGGCTGCCGAAGCGCTCCACAAGCTCCGCGACGTCACATCCGTCGACCCAGAGGTTGCCGTTCGGGCCGATGCCGATGAACTCGCCGAAACTGGTCTCATATTCGCGCGGATCCAGCTGCGGCGCGCGCCCTGCCTTTGGAAGAGTGGGTGCACTCATTGTTGGACTCCTACGTGCGTTGGTCGGGTGACTCGGTTGTGTGACTTGGTCGCGTACTTTGGTCGTGCCGCTTTCATAGAAGGCCATGGGCGGCCAGGCCCCGCTCTAGGCCCTTGAGCGGTTCGCCAGCCAACGGCAGCAACGGCGCTCGGGGATTCCCACCCCCGGGCAGTCCCTGCATGTCCATCGCGGCTTTTGTCGCGGGGTAGAGGGTCCGCCCACCAGTAGTGCAGAGGTCAGTGAGCTTACAACCGAGCGCCTGGACCTCGCCGGCTCTCTTCTGATCGCCTCGGGCCGGTGCATGGAAAAGATCGAGAGCGTCTACCCACATATTCGGAAAGCAGTCGATGACGCCGTCGGCTCCCAGCTCCACGGCAGGCACCCCGTAGATCGAGGACGGGCCGCAGAAAATCCGGAGCCGGTCGTGGACTTCCAGGTAGGTCGCGTAGTAGTTGTTCCAGTCGCCCGAGCTCTCCTTGATGGCCACCACGCGTTCCAGCTCCGCCAGCCGCCCCACCAGGGGTGGGGTAAGCTCGTTGACGGCGTTTCCCGGGATATTATACAGAAGAATCGGAATCCCCACCGCGTCCGACACGGCCGCATAGTGCCCAAAGATCTCGTCGTCGGTCAGCTGCACGAAATAGGGTGGCAGGATCAAGGCGCCATCGCAGCCCACTTCTTCCGCTTCCCGGGTGAGAGCAACGGTCTCGTCTTCGGTGACAGCCCCAGTGCCCACGATAAGGGTCCCGGCATCGCCGACGGCCTCCTTGGCCAGGTGGTACAAGTGCTTGCGCTCGTCGTGGCTCAGCGCCCAGAACTCACCGGTGCAGCCGCCGGCCACGACGCCTGATGCGCCGCTCCCCAGGAGGCGCTCGACGTTGAGCTGAAACGACTTCTCATCGATGTCGCCGTCCGTTTGAAACGGGGTCGTGAGAGCTGGCATGGGACCGGTCCAATCGACACTCGTTCGATCCATGATCCGTTAATCCAGTGGGTCCGTGGGAATGGGCCGGCGACCGTTCTCGTGGTTTACGATTAGCCGCCTGCCTGTGGCCGAACCCAAAAATGGAGTCGTTCGCTCCTGAGGGCAAAGCGGACGGTTTCACCGGCGTGTCTCCAGGCGCTCGTACGATCAACGCAGACCGGGGTTTCAAGGTGAGCCGCGTGCGTCCATCTTTCCCAGATGAATCGAGCCGAGCCTCCCGTCGTCCTCAAGTTCGGTGGCACCAGCGTCTCTTCGGCCGAGCGCTGGAGGACCATCACGCGCATCGTTTCTGGCCACCTATCGCCCGGGGACCGCGTGGTGCTCGTCCAGTCGGCGATCCGTGGGGTCACGGACATCCTGGAGGCGATGGTGCGGCAGGCGCGGGAGAGGGATATCCAGCCCCTCGTGGTCATCGAGGGGTTTTCGGAGAAGCTGAAGGCGCGGTAGTAGTTACGCGCCAACCGCGGCCGTGTGGGTGGGCGCCTGAGCCTGCGGCGACCGGTCCTTCGACGCCCGGCGACCAAGGACGATTCGCATGGCCACGTACAAGACCGCCATCAGGCTCACCAGAATGACGGCAAGGGACGCGCTCTGCGAAGTGAGGCCCTCGCCCCAGAGAAAGTAGATGCGCTGGGAAAGCGTTGAAGTCTCCGGCGTTCCCGTGCCCAGAAAGAGCGGCGTGAGTAAATCCCGCATGCTCGCCATCCAAAGAAGCAGAAACGTCGCCACGGCCACGGGCCGAATCACGGGAACCGTGATGCGGCGGAGCATAGCGAACGTCCCGGCGCCGCAGGTCCGGGCAGCTTCCTCAAGCTCAGGCCTGATCTGGCCGAGGCCGTCCCTCAAGTGTTGGACGCCTAGGGGCAGAAACCTCGAGATCTGGCAGATGATGATGATCCAGATCGTCCCGTAGAGGACCAACGGAGGCCGAAGCCAAGCCCACGCCACGCCCACCACGAAAGCCACGCCCGGTACGGCGATGGGGAACGTCGCAATAAACGAGAGGAGGTTCTTGAGCGGGCCGCGCCCCCGAAGGTCGAGGTAGGCCACCAGCAAGGCGATCACTCCGGTCGCCGCAGACATGACGAGCGCCACCTGGAGAGTGTTCCAGAAGATCTCGTGAAAGACCGGGCTCCGGAGGTGGTCGAGATAGTGCAGCAACGTCAGGTTCGAAAAAGAAAAACGTTGGTACACGTTCGCCGACAGTGACAGCATGACCAGCGTCACGTACGGGATGACGAGTGCGAAGGCGAGCACGGTCATATTAAAGGCCGCTAGGGGATACTTCATCCAACCCACCTCGATCTGAACCGTCCGGTGTCCCTTGCCGGCGATGACCTGGAAGCGGGCTCCATGGTGCCGCCGTGCCACACGCAGCCCCACCCAAACGGCGAGCCCGGCCGTCACCGCGAAGAACACGGCGATCGCCGCCGACAGGCCGAGATCCGGAGGTGGCGTGTTGAGGAGCCGGTACAGATACGTCGCGAATACGTAGATCCTGCCCGGGGTCCCCAGAATCGCTGGGATGGAAAAACTCTCCCACAGGATCACGATCGAAAAAACGATGCTGGTGATCATCGCTGGCGTGACCAACGGCAGTGTTACCCGCCGCAGCATCTGCCAAGGGGTAGCTCCCGCGGTGAGCGCCGCCTCCTCATTGGTACTGTCGACGTTTTCCAGGGCGGCGCTCAGGGTGAGATAGAGGTACGGGTAGAGGAAGAGCGCGGCGACGAACACCATGCTGTACATCGAAAAGGCATTGAACGGCTTTATTCCGAAGAGCTGATCCGTCCACCGATTGAACGTTCCAGCCTGCGGCGACAGTAGCCACGCATAGGCCATGGCGGTGATCCAGGGTGGATTCACGAAGGCGATGATGCTCGCAGACCGAACCAGGCTGGCGAACGGAGTGCGCAACCGGGTCGTGCTCAGAGCTGAGACTGTCGCCATGGCGAGGCCGAGCACGAGGGCACCCCCACTGAACACCATGGAATTCTTCATGGCGTCGAGAGGACCCAACCCCTGAAACACTGAACGGTAGTTCTCGAGGGTGAGGCCCTCTTCTCCCCCGAAGCTCCCGACCGCCAGCCACAACATCGGGTAAACCGTCACGATGCTCACGGCCAACAATCCGAGCAACACAGCCGGCGTCAGAGAATCTCCCCGCCATAGCCGTTTCAGCGCAGTGATCGCTTTCGACACCAGGGTTACTCGTCGCGGTCGCGAGGCAGGAGAATAAGATCCTCGGGTGCCAGCCTCACCTCGACCTCCTCGCCCGGACGCCAGTCGCATTCGCCGGAGTCCCTAGCTTGTAACATCAAGTCTCCGATCTGCACCTGACAATCGACTTCTTCTCCGAGAAAGGTGACGCGGACGATCCGACCCGGAAGCGCATCCGACCCACTTACCCCGTCCAGGGCCCGGCGGTAAAGCCCCACCCGACTCGGCCGCACGGCCACCCAGACCTGCTGTTGCGCGGCGCCCGCGCCCTTCACCATGACCGAAAGGTCGGTGCCATCCAGCTTGACCTCGACACGCCCCGCGGTGGGCACCGCGACGATCTCGCCCGCGAGGCGGTTCGAGACGCCGAGGAAATCAGCGACGAAGGGGTGCTCAGGGTCCGCAAAGATCTCCCGCGGCGCCCCTTGCCTCAGGATCTGGCCCTCGCGCATGACGACCACGTGATCGGATAACGCCATGGCCTCGGCTTGATCATGGGTCACGTAGATCACGGTCAGACCGAGCTGCTGCTGAACGTCCCGCAGTTCGAAGCGCATCGCCTCACGTAACCGGGCATCGAGATTGGCCAGCGGCTCGTCGAGGAGCAGCACGCGCGGGCGGTAGACGAGCGCACGGGCGAGGACAACACGTTGTTGTTGTCCCCCGCTCAGCTCTGAGGGATACCGTTCCTGGTAACCATCCATCCCCACGCTGCGGAGCACCTCGACGACCCTGGATCGCACGTCCGTTCGGTCGTCGGATCTCTTCTGGTTGAACTCGAGCGCCAACGCCACGTTGTCGAAGACGGTGAGGTGAGGCCAGATCGCGTAGGACTGGAACACCATTCCGACGGCCCGCTTTTCGACGGGCACGGTCTCGCCCGTCGCGCCATCGTGAACCACCTGGTCTCCGATCAGAATCCGACCGGACGACGGCGTTTCGAGCCCGGCGATACAACGGAGAATGGTCGTCTTGCCACAACCGCTCGGTCCCAGAAGCGTCACGATCTGACCTTCAGGAACGGTCAAGGAGACGCCGTCGACCGCACGGGCGCCTGATCCGAACTCCTTCGTAAGGCCCTCTACCCTGATCTCGGCCACTATCTCACCGAGGGAGAGATCGCCACAGCCGAATGATCCGCTCGCGGTTCTCGTTGAAGGTCTCGGCGTCGATGGAGACCGGATCCAAGTCTTCCAGCTCCGGAAACCCCTCCGGGGCTGAAATCCCCGAGACCACCGGATACGCTCTCAGCCTTTGAGCGACACCCTCTTGGTGTGACTGCGACAGAAGGAAGTTCACGAACAGCCGCGCGGCGTTGGGATGAGGTGCGAGCTCAGGCACGATCGCCGAGTACGTATCGACCTTCGTGCCCTTCACCCAGTGGTATGCCAGTGGAGCGCCCGCCTGGATCTGCGCCGCCGGCGACGTCTGGCTCATCGGTCCCAGAAGCCGCTCGCCCCGAGCGATGAAATTGGCAGACTCCACTTCTCGATCGGTCTCGAGGAGGTCGTTCGCCGTGAAGCTCCTGAGCCAGGACATGCCGTACATCCGTTCCCAAACGAAGATCAGCCCCACGATGTTCGAGGAATTCTCGGGGCTCCCCATCGCGATCTTACTCCGGTACTTGGGATCCGCGAGGTCCTCGTAGGTCTCCGGCAGCTCGCTCTCGGCCATCAGGTCCCGGTTGAAGACGATGGGGACGACGAGGGCCACCGTGGTATGCGCCCCCGGTGTGCGCTCGCGGTAGCGCTCGGCATAGCTGGTCTCGTTCGGGACCGTAAACTCGGCCATCCGCTCGTCGGCCGGTACGCTCGCGGCGATGCTCGATTCGACCTGGAGCACGTCGGCCAGGTGTGCTCCCGCCGCCACCTCGGTCAGGTAGGTCTGAATCGTAGGTGCCGATCCCCCCTTCCGGCTGTAGTTCACGCGGATCCCGGTCGCCTCCTCGAAGCGACGGAACAAGTCTGCATCGACCGACTCGGGGAACACGCTCCGCACGTGGACCTCGCCCTCTGCCTTCGCCGCATCGACGATCGCCTGCCACGAATCGTCGCCGGCGGAGATTTCCTGGTTGAGGGCCGCTTCGTCGGCGCCCCCAGTCGTCCTCTCCCCTGCGCCACAGCCGATCGCCGTGAGGGAGATCAAGACGAGCAGGCCGAGTCTAACGCGCACGCGCACTCCCTGGTTCAACCGTCGAGGCCGAGAAGTCGTGCCGCGTTCCCGCCAAGACACCGGCGGCGAATCTCCTCGCTGTCGAAGTCGAGCGCCGTGAACTGCTCGACACTTTGCTTTAGCGGACGCACCGGGTAGCTGCTACCGAAGAGCAATCGGTGGCTCAGGAAGTAGTTCGCCGAGCGTACGTATTCCTGGGCGCCCGGCGTGTTGGGAATGTGGCCGTAGAAATCCGGAATCAGGTGAACGTTGGGGTTCTGGAAGGCGACACCGCACATCTGCGTCGTCCACGGCCAGGCCGCATGGGGCACCACGATCTTGAGCTCATTGAAGCGACGGGCGACCCTCTGGATGTGAACCGGATGGCAGTACATCATGTCCGGCCCCACGAAGATGCTGCTGGTGATGGATACGATCAGCCCATCGCTCATGCACTTCTCGTAGATGGGAAAGAGCGTTTCGTCATCGTCGTAGAGCGGGGGATCACACCACCCGTTGTCGAGGGCTACCCCCTTGAACCCCATCGCACGGCAGCGATCGATCTCCTGTAGGGCCTCCTCGGTCTTGGTGCCATTGATCCCCCCGAAGGCAACGAACCTTCCGGGATAGGCCTCGACCAGCTCGGCCAGATCTTCGTTGGGAATCCATCCGTAGGGATCGGGCGACTGTCGGCCCATCACCACGCCGACGTCGATCTCAGCCTCGTCCATTTCTTCCACGAACGCCTCGATCGACCTCTCCTCGTACGAGCGATAGCTCGGCATATCGAGGCGCAGCCCACTCACCGTCACCGGATCCGGGTTGGGCGGCCGCGGCCGGTAGAGATGAAGGTCACAGAAACCCTTGAAGGGTGGACGAACCCGGAAGTCAACGATCACGGTCGGCAGCCTCTTGCAGGGAATCGCCGAACTGAGTCGTTCTCGATAGTAAACCCGGGCTCGGCTGGTCTGTCGCTGAAGCGAGGAACTATTGTATTGGCAATCACCGATCGCCACTGGCCGATCGGTCGGTTGTATGTTAGCAGGCGGTCTTGTTGGCCAACAGGGAATGACGCAGAGCAAGTCACGTCATGCTCCCCACATCGACCCTTCATCCGGTGGAGAACCATGCGAGTCATCGACTTTCGCGCCCGCCCCAATACCGAACAGTACATGGGCATGTATCCCGATCCGCGTCCATGGTCACGCTTCTTCGACTGTGCCAGGCCGGAGCCCGTCTCCTTGGAGGCGTTCATCAAGGCGTTGGACGGGGTCGGCGTCTCTCAGGCCGTCTTCACCGGCCGGCAGACGCCGGTGAACACTCTCAGCAATGACTACGTGCATGAGTGTGTTCAGGCCTACCCCGACCGCCTGTTCGGATTCGCCGGTATCGACCCCACCAAGGGTGAGGCGGCGGTGCGAGAGATCGAGCGCACGGTCACCGAACTCGGCATGAAAGGGATATCCATCGACCCCCATTCCTCCAAGCGCGCGCCCGACGACGACATCTGGCATCCGCTCTACGACAAATGCACGGAGCTAGGAGTGCCTGTCATCGTCACCATGGGCCCCATCGTCGGGAAGTGGGCGCCGCCGATCAGCATCGACAACGTTGCCGAGCAGTTTCCGAAGCTGACGATCGTCTGCTCGCATGGAGTGTGGCCGCAGGTGACCGAACTGATCGCGCTCGCCTACAAGTACGAGAACGTTTATCTGGAATCGTCGATCTACGAGTTCCTTCCCGGCGCGCAACCGATCTTCGACGCTGCCAACACCATCCTGCAGGACAAGGTCATCTATGCCAGCGGGTTTCCATTCCGGCCCCTCGCCGACTTGCAGCGTTTCTTGGAGTATCCGTTTGCCCCGGAAGTCGTGGATAAGTTGGTGTATGGCAACGCCGCGGGGGTGTTGGGAATCGAGTAGGGGTCAGTTTGCTGGGGCAGGCTCTCGGCTCGCCGCCTCACCCCGTCTGTAGACCGCCCAGCAAAAATCCTCCGTCAACGGCCAGCACCACGCCCGTGATGTAGTCGGCCTCTTCCGAGACCAGAAAGAGCACGGCGTGCGAAATGTCCCGAGGGGATCCGACCCTGCCCAGCGGGATGCCGTGCGCAATCCGTTCAGCTCGCTCCGGATCGGCGAGAGAATGGTGCGTGCTGAGCCCGTTGCGTATCACGCCGGGGGCGACTGCATTCACGGTGATGTCGTGCGACGCCAGCTCCAGAGCCATCTGTTTCGTCAGCGTGTGTACGGCCCCCTTGGATGACGCGTAGTGCGGCACCTTTCTCGGCGGCATGACACCCGCTATGGAGCCGATGTTCACCATCTTCCCGCCTCGGCCTTCGGCGATCATCGCGCGAGCCACGACCTGACCGCACAGGAATACGCCCTTGAGATTCGTGTCGAGCGTTCGATCCCACTCCTCCTCGGAAACCTCGAGCAGCGGCGTGATCTCCTCCACTCCCGCGTTGTTGATCAGGATGTCGATAGGACCAAGCTGGCACGCCTTTTCGACCAGAGCCTCGATGTCCTGCTTTTGCATGACGTCCGTTCGGACTGCCGACGCCCGGCGGCCGAGCGCCTCGATCTGGTCGGCGACGGCTCGCGCGGCGCCCTCGTCGACATCACCGATGACAACGTCGGCTCCCTCCTCCGCAAGACGAAGGGCGATTGCCTTGCCGATTCCTGCGCCTCCCCCCGTCACGATGGCTACTTTACCTTCGAGTCTCATCGGTTCTCCGCATTTAGCCGCTGGCCGGTTACGCCGTCGAAGAGGTGGAGCCGTTCGGCCCTGAGCGAGAAGCGGACCGTCTCACCCGCTTCGATCGGCGTGTCTCCAGGTGCGCGCGCGATCAACGGCGTGCCGTCGGCATCCAGCCGGACGATGCTCTCATGGCCCGTCCGCTCGACGACCCCGACGGCCGCCGAGTGGTCCCCACTCCCTAGGAGAATATCCTCCGGACGGATACCGAGCGAGACCGGAGCCGGCGCAGCCGACTCCCTCAGCAGTCCAGGCGCTAGGGCGACGTCGAGCGCGCCGCAGCGAACCCGGAACCGCCCTTCCCCGTCACCGCCCCCGTCCGAGCCCGGGTCCGTCAGCTCAGCGTCGACCAGGGACATGGCCGGGGAGCCGATGAACCCGGCGACGAATACGTTGGCCGGACGGTGGAAGATGTCCGCTGGTGTGGCGAACTGCTGGAGCACCCCCGCGTTCATAACGGCGATGCGGGTGGACATCGTCATCGCTTCGAGCTGGTCGTGCGTGACGTAGATCATCGTACGTCCGATGCGTCGGTGTAGCTCGATGAGTTCGGCACGCATGTGCGCCCGAAGCCGCGCATCGAGGTTGGACAGCGGCTCGTCCAGCAAGAACACCTCCGGCTCCCGCACCATCGCGCGGCCGAGTGCCACACGTTGTTGCTGTCCGCCCGACAGCTGTCGCGGTTTGCGATCCAGCAGTGTCTCCAACTCCAGTAGACGGGCGGTGGCCTGAACTCGCTCGGAGCGCTCAGGCTCACGAACCCCGCGTTTCTTCAACGGATAGGCGATGTTCTTCCCGACCGTCATGTGCGGATACAGCGCATAGGACTGAAAGACCATCGCGATATCGCGCTTGGCGGGCGGAACGCCGTTCACCACACAATCGCCGATGCGGATGGTCCCCCCGGTGGGCTCTTCCAGACCCGCCAGCATCCTGAGTGTCGTGGTCTTGCCGCAGCCCGAAGGCCCGAGCACGCTGACGAACTCGCCCTCATCGATGGTGAGATCGAGGTCGTCGACGGCGATCGTGGAACCGAACGTCTTGCGGACCTTCTCGAAAACGACCTTAGCCACACGTCACCCCTTCACCGCGCCGGCGCCGAAGCCCTTCGTGAGCGTGCCCTGTAGGAACGTAAAGATCACGATGAGCGGCAGGCTCATCATGACGGAGGCGGCCATGAGCAACGACCAATCGATGTTGAACGCCGTGATCAGCATGTTCATGGTACCGGCGGTCAGCGGACGCACGCTGTCGGAGTTCACGAGCACCAGCGCGAAGAGATACTCGTTCCAACAGAGGATGAACGTGAACAGCGCCGTCGAGACAACGCCCGGCAGGGCCTGCGGGAGAATCACGTCGAAGAAGGCCCCCATACGGCCCGCGCCGTCCACGAGCGCCGCGGATTCGAGATCCTCGGGGATGCCCGACATGAAGGAGCGCAGCAACCAGAGTGCGTATGGCAGCGCGAACGTGGTGTAGGCAATCACCAGGCTCGTGAGCGTGTTGGCCAGTCCCAGCTTCACCATCATCAAGTACAGCGGGATGATCAGCACCACGGAGGGCATCAGATAGGTGAACAGGACGAGCGTCGCGAGGGTCTCGCGGCCGCGGTACTTGAACCGCACGAGGCTGTAGGCTCCCAGCGTGCCGAGCGTGACGACCACGAGGGTCGTCGTAACCGCCAGGATCATCGAATTGCGGAAGTACTGGAGGAAAGGGGTCTCGGTCAGGAGCCGCACGTAGTGCTCGAATGTGATGGTCTCCGGCGCCAGCGTGGGCGGAATGCTGAAAAGCTCGGACTGCGGTTTGACCGAGGTGACGATCATCCAGATCAACGGGAAGACGACCGCGAGCACGATCGTCCAAGCTATGACGCTCCAGATCACTTTGGCCCGTGCCGCGTGCATCAACCCTCCTCGAGCCGATTGGTCTGCCGGAGGTAGAGCAGCGTAAACCCGAGCAACACCAGCATCATGGCTACGGCGTAGGTAGACGCCATCCCCATACGGTTCAGTCTGAACGCTTCCTCATAGACGAGGAGCGACAGCGTCTGGGTCGCCTTGACGGGTCCGCCCCCGGTCATCAGGTAGATCAAGTCGAATTCCTTGAAGTCCCAGATCGCGCGCAGGAGGACGACCACCACGAGCACGTCGCGAAGCTGCGGAAGCGTGATGTCGGTAAACCGCTGGAAGGGACCGGCGCCATCGATCGTGGCGGCTTCGTACAGTTGCTCCGGAATGGATTGTAGGCGCGCTAACACGGCGATCACGACGAACGGGAAGTACTTCCAGGCTCCGACGAGAATGACCGAGATCATGGCGTTAGGCATCTGGCCAAGCCAGTTGACCGGCGCATCGATCAACCCCGCGATCAGCAGCACGTGATTCAGGATCCCGTAGAGGTCGTTGAAGAGCCACCGCCATACGAGCACCGCCACGACCGTCGACAGGAAGTAGGGGAAGAGGATGAGGCTCCGGGCCAACGACTGGAAGACGATAGATTGGTTGAGCAGGAGTGCCACCGCCACGCCGCAGACGAGCTGCAGCGTCAGCGTCCCCACCGTCCAGATCAGTGTGTTGAGGACCGCGTTCCAGAAGTCTCCGCTGGCGAGAAGTGCGCCGTAGTTGTCCACCCCTACCCACTCCCCGGCCAGCGTCGGGGTGTAGATCGAGAACAGGGAGAGATAGATCGCCGAAATGAGCGGATACAGGATGACGGCGCAGAACACCAACACCGTCGGGGCGATGAGCACCGCGCCAATCATGGCGTAGCGCTTTTCGAGCGAGGGTGGCACGGAGTGCATCAAGCTCAGGAGCGCATGATTTCTTCGAGGCGCATAGCGGTATTGCCGACGGCGACCTGGGCATCCTCATCGTTCAGGACAACCCGCTGCACCATCTCGGCGATCGCGTTCGAGGCAATGACCTCGCCCGCCTTCGGATTCGGTTGGTGGGCCTTCGTCTCGAATCCGAGGTTGTACCCCTGCGCCGCGGCGGAGGCCATGAGGTCGATCTCCTCCGGATACTTGTCGATGATCGGGTTGTCCCGGTATGCCGGGTCCTCGGCGACGGTCTCGAGCACGGGCAGCACGTGTCCGGGGGCGGCATGCAATTGGGGGATATATCCCGCAGGATCGAAAAGAGACGCCGCGAAGAGCTTGGCCTCCGCCTTGTTCGAGGCGGCCGAGGGAATGCACACACAGGGGAAGTCGTTATAAGTCCAAGCCGGAATGTCTCGCGACATCCTCGGATAGTGCGCGCAGGTGATCGAATCCGCGATCTGGGGGTTCTGCGCCGCGACATTGGCCAGTACCCGGCCGGCATAGAGCCCCGTGGCCGTGGCGCCACTCACGAAGGAAGTGAGCATCTCGCCCCAGGAATACCCTGATGCGCCCGGAGGGCAGAGCTCCAACATGGATCGGTAGAACTCGAGAGCATCGTAGGTCGCCTGCTGGTCCAGGGCGATCTCCAGATCGGGAGTGAAGACCGAGCCGCCGGCACGATGGACGAAGCCGATGAAGGTCAGCGAGTTCGCCGAGTTCAATCCATACGGAAGAGGCGCACCGTAGATACCCCCTCCCTGCATCGCTCGACAGGCCGCGCGTAGCTCGTCCCAGGTTTCGGGAATCGCCTGGATCTCCGCTCGTTCCATCAGGTCACGTCGAATCCACAGCATGTCGGCTGCGGTATTTCCGATGGCGGTGCCGACGTATCGGCCGTCGGCGGCGCGGTAGACGTCGTTCGCCCCCAGGTAGAAGTCCGATGCGCCGATCGCTTCGATGACGTCGTCGAACGGCTCGATCAGCCCGTGAGCGTAGTAACCCTGGACGGCGAACGAAGGCATATGCGTGATGAGGTGCGGCACCTCGCCTGACGCAAAAGCGGCAGCGAGCTGGGTCGAGTAGCCCTCGTCCGACATGGCTTCGAAGACGACCTCCACACCGGGGTGCGCCGCTTCGAACAGGGCGATCTGCGCCCGATAGGCCGCCAGCTGAGCGGGAGCCGCTTGGGTCGACCACCACCGCAGTGTGACGCCCCCGGTCCCGTTCGCGTCCGTCCCACCGCACGCACTCGCCGCGGTCGCGAGCCCGGCCGCTGCAAGATGCTTGAGCGCGTCACGCCGCGTGATGCTTCGACCCTCGATGCTTGGCCAATCCGTCATGGGCAACCTGTCATGGGCGATGCTGTCTCCCTGCGCTACCGAAATCGACTCGGCGAGCACGGCTCCAAGTCCTCCGTGGGTCGCCGGCCGAGCACCGCATCGGCGACGAGCCGGGCCGAGAGCGGGCCAAGAGTGTAGCCAGCCTCCCCCGGAATCGCCAAGAACGCCCCTTTTGCACCCTGAATCGGGCCTAGGATGCCGGGACCGCCCGTCGGAGTGTTGATGCCCGCCCAAGTGCGGATGATCCGTAGCCTACCGATCGCCGGTACAATGTGCTGCGCGAGCGAGGTGTTTCCGATAATGCTGGACAGTCGGACCGCAGCGTAGTCCTCGGAAGGGGACAGCTCCGCCGGCCAACCGCCCCCGATCACCACATGACCGCTCGAGAGCTGCTTGACCGTGATCATGCGATCCGCGTGCTGGACCAGATGACCGATGAACGGATCCGTCGGTTCGGTGATGTTCATGTGCAACGGCTCGGTCTCCACCGGGAGAGTGAGGCCGAACGGCTCCGCCAGGGACCGTGAGCCGGGCCCCGCGGCGATGACGAGGGTCGCCGCGCTGACGGTGCCCCGAGATGTGTCGAGCTTGAACCGCACACCGTCACAACTCACTCGATCGACCGGTGTCTCGCCGATGACAACGACGCCGACTCTGCGAACCCACCGCCGCAGAGCCGTGTTGGCCTTGAGCGCATCGAGCCGGCCCTCGTCGGCGCACAGTTCCGCGCCGACCACCGCCGGACCGATGTAGGGAGCGATCTGATCGAGCTCGGCCCGCTCCAGGATCTTCGCGTCGAGCCCCAGAACTCGCTCGCGCTCGGCCTTCTTGGCCAAGAAATCGAGCTGTTCCCGGCTCTCGGCGACCATCAGCCCCCCGGAGGCTTTGAGCCCGAAGTCGGCGTCGAGATGACGCTCCAATTCGAGCCAGAACGCAACCGCCTTCGGGTAGAGGTGGAGGCCCGATTCCAGGGCCGGTACCTGATCGGGGTGCATGCGCAAGAACCGACTCTGCATCTGCACGTGAAGGCTGCCGGCGTTGGTCGTGGTGCCCTCGGGGCGGCCTGCGTCGATGATCGCGACCTCGCGACCCTCTTCGGCGAGGAACCCGGCGACGCACAGTCCGAGGATCCCGCCGCCCACCACGACCGTCTCAATGTCGCGCGGGAGTGGGTCGCGCGGGGATGGGTCGCGCAGGGATGGGTCACTCGAGGTGGGCGGGTGCACTACGCCCCGGCCGGGTTCGCGAGATCGCCCACCGAAACCGGCTTGACCGGCACCCTGGGGGCGAACCCGGAATTTTCGTCACGCGGGCGGCCAGTCTGCTCGGCCAGGAATGTCTCGAGCGCCGGCCCGCAGTACCGCGCCTGGCAACGCCCCATCCCGAGTCGGGTCTGCTGCTTTATCTCACCCGGCGAGGTCGCTCCCTCGGCCAGCGCCGCCTCGACCTGGCCGTAGGATACCTCCTCGCACCGGCACATCACTGTGTCGCCGGTGGGCCGTGGCCGTAGCGACTCGTCCATTCGATACACCCGCCACAGCGCCTTCTGAAAGCGGCGATGGCGCGCGGCATCAGCCTCAGCCTGCGCCTCTAGGCGAACGGCCTCGGTCGAAAGCGGGCGACCCAAGGCTCGTGCGGCGGCGAACCCCGCGAGGGTGCCCTCAGCCAGCCCGACGCGCGCACCTCCGAGGGTGGTGCAGTCACCGAGGGCCCAGACGCCGTCGACGCTTGATGCGCCCCGCGGGTCGCACACCGTAACGAGCCGGCGCTGCTCGGGATCGAACGCGTGTGCACATCCGAGCGCCCGCAACAGCTCGTTAGAGGGATCGAATCCATAGCCCAGACACACGACATCCGCCTCTAAACAGACGGCTTCGCGCCCCTCGATAGTGGCCCGTAGACCGCCCGAATGGGGCACCACCGACGTCAGGACGGATCCGTTCATCAGGCGCACGCCGGACCGGCGGCACCTCGAGAGATAGCGCACTCCGTCGGCCACGAGGCCGGGCGCACTAGTGAGCATGGTCGCGACCTCCTTCACCCGGCGCACCCCCACGGCAGGCGCCGCCTCGACCACGGCCACGACATCGGCCCCGCCCGCCACGAGCTCCGCAGCGAGCTGGAGGTTGAGCGGCCCGTTGCCGGCGATCAACACGCGTTCGCCGGGTAGGCGGCGAGCAGTGCGCCACAGGGTCTGGGCTGCCCCGGTCGTCATGACTCCCGGAAGGGTCCACCCGGGCACTGGCCAGCCCTGGTCGAATGCGCCTGATGCGACGATCGCCTGTTTCGGCTGCACGACATAGCTGCTCCCAGCAATCGTCGCTGCGAACTCCAACGGCGCGAAGGCTCCCCAGACCAACGCGTTCGACCGTACGGTCACGCCGGAACCTAGGACGTCGTCGATGAGGCGGCGTCCCTCGTGATGTTGCGCGTCGGGCGGGACGACGTCCGCGGCGGAGCACTGCTTGAAGTACTGGCCACCCGGGGCCGACCCCTCGTCGAGCACGAGCACTTCCGCGCCGGCGAGGCGTGCGGCGTAGGCGGCGGCGAGCCCTCCCGGTCCTGCACCCACCACCAGCACGTCCGGGCGCTCGATGGGGATCTCCTCGATGGTGATCGGAGGGCGGCCCTCCGCCGCGCCTGATGCGGGGGGGGGCCGCCCGCTCGCTTCACGCCGGACCTTCATGGGTCGGTCGACTTTCAACGTGCAGGCGCGTTGGTTCGGCTGCCCGTCGACTTCGACCAGACAGTCCTGGCACACACCCATGCCGCAAAAGACGCCGCGTTCGGCACCCCGTTCGGTGGTGCGCAACGAGCGGATACCGTGCGCTGTGAGCGTTGCCGCGAGACTCTCGCCGCGGCGCGCCTCGAGGACCTTGCCCTCGAACTCGATCTTCAACGTCAGATCTCCTTGCGCACGATGATGGCCATAGGAAGATTCCTCAGGCCAAAGTCACCGTACGTCGGATGATCGGCAATGCAGCGCTAGGAGCTCACCCATGTCTTCCCTGTCGGAACTGGATCGGCGGTACCTCTTCCACCCGATGACCGCGCTCGCCACGCACGAGCAGAGCGGGCCGGCTCCGGTCATCATCAGAGGCGAGGGAGCGTGGCTCGAGGATGCCGAGGGGCGGCGGTATCTCGACGCCATGGCGGGGCTCTGGTGCGTCAACGTCGGCTACGGACGGAAGGAGATCGCCGAGGCGTTGGAACGGCAAGCGAGCACGCTATCGTATTGCCACACCTTTTCGGGAGTGTCGTCCGACCAGGCGATCCTGCTCGCCCAGCGGCTCATCGAGATGGCGCCGGTGCCGATGTCGAAGGTGTTCTTCGGCAACTCGGGCTCGGACGCCAACGACAGCGCAGTCAAGCTGGTCTGGTACTACCAGAATGTCCGCGGGAAGCCGAAGAAGAAGAAGATTATCGCCCGCGAACGCGCCTATCATGGCGTCACGATCGTCTCGGGGAGCCTGACCGGGCTGCATGGCCCGCACGCGGGGTTCGACCTTCCGCTGCCGTTCGTGAAGCATACCACGGCGCCACGGCCGCTGTGGGAAGGCGCGGGCCTGACCGATGCGGAGTTCGTCGCCCGACTCGTGGATGACCTGGAGCAGCTCATCCAGGCGGAGGGCCCGAACACGATCGGCGCCATGGTCGCCGAGCCGGTCATGGGTGCGGGAGGGGTGATCGTACCCCCGGAGGGATACTTCCCGGCGATCAAAGAGGTACTCAAGCGCCACGACATCCTTCTGATCGCCGACGAGGTGATCACCGGATTCGGGCGGTTGGGCAGCCCCTTCGGGACGGATGTCTTCGGGATCGAACCCGACCTGATCGTGCTCGCCAAGGGTGTTACTTCGGGGTACGCTCCGCTGTCCGGGCTCATGGTGTCGGAAGAGGTTTGGAGAACCGTCGTATCCGGTGAGGAGCGATTCGGTGTGTTCGGTCACGGGTTCACCTATACCGCGCATCCCGGTCCCGCAGCAGCCGCACTCGCGAACTTGGATGTGATCGAGAATGACCAACTCGTCGACCAGGTCGCATCACGCGGCGCCTACCTGAAAGAGCGCCTCTTGGAAGCCTTCGGGGATCACCCGCTCGTAGGCGACGTAAGGGGCATGGGGCTCATGTGCGGAGTGGAGTTCGTGAGCGAGCGCGATCCGGCCGTCGCGTTCGACCCGTCGCTGAAGGTCGCGGGGCGCATCACGAAGGAGGCCTTCGAGCGGAGCGTCATCGGGCGGGCCCTGCCCCAGACCGACACCATCTCCTTCTCCCCGCCGTTCATCATTTCGGAGGAAGAGATCGACACGGCGGTGACCGCGTTCAGGGAGGCGACCGACGTCGTGACGCAGCAGCTCGTGGACGAGGGCGTCTGGCGGCCCGAGGCGTGACGAAGGCGACTTCAGTGATCGACAAGGAGGTAGCGAGCGTAGCGGAGGCAGTCGCCGACATCTTCGACGGTGCGACGGTGATGATCGGAGGCTTCGGTGAGGCGGGCAGCCCGATCGAGCTAATCCATGCGCTCATCGACCTCGGGGCCACCGACCTCACGGTCGTAAACAACAACACCGGCAACGGCGAGGTCGGTCTGGCCGCTCTCCTCAAGGCCGGGCAGGTCTCGAAGATGATCTGTTCGCACCCACGTTCCACGAACTCGACGGTATTCCCCGACCTGTACCGAAGTGGGCGTACCGCGCTAGAGCTGGTGCCGCAGGGCACCCTGGCCGAACGGATCCGGGCCGGGGGCGCCGGCATTCCTGCCTTCTACACGCCCACCGCCGTGGGCACTCCCTTAGAGGAAGGAATGGAGCGCCGAAGCTTCGATGGTCGGGACTACCTGTTGGCGCGCGGCCTGTCAGCCGACTTCGCGCTGATCAAGGGACGGTCCGCGGATCGTCACGGCAACGTCGTCTACAACAAGACCGCCCGGAACTTCAGCCCCCTCATGGCGATGGCGGCGAAGACGACCATCGTGCAGGTGTCCTCCGTGGTTCCGGCCGGTGAGATCGACCCCGAGGTCGTCGTCACGCCGGGCATTTTCGTGAGCCGTGTGGTCGCTGTCGCCGACCCGGCGCACGAGTCCGTCCTCGTCGCTGAAGGAGTGTCGTACCCGTGAGCGAGCGAAGCGCTCGCGTCGGCCTCACGCGAGACGAGATGGCGAAGCGCTGCGCGCTCGACATCCCCGACGGCGCTTATGTCAACCTCGGGATCGGCATCCCGGAAGGGGTCGCCACACACCTGTCCAAAAGCCGCGAGGTGATCTTCCACACCGAGAACGGACTGCTCGGAATGGGCCCCCCACCGGAAGTGGGTGCGGGCGACCCCGAGTTGATCAACGCGGGCAAACACCAGGTGACGGCGAATCCGGGGGCGGCATACTTCCACCATGCGGACAGCTTCGCGATGGTCCGGGGCGGACATCTCGACTTGTGTGTCCTCGGTACGATGCAAGTCTCGGCGTCAGGCGACCTGGCGAACTGGTCGACGGGCGCGCCGAATGCCATCCCCGCCGTCGGCGGCGCGATGGACCTCGTGGCCGGCGTGAAGACGGTCTACGTCATCACCCAGCACACGACGCACGACGGTGAGCCCAAGCTCGTCGAGTCGTGCAGCTATCCGCTTACCGGAGTCGGGGTCGTCGATCGTATCTACACCGATCTCGCCGTGATCGAAGTGGTCGAGGAGGGGTTTCGGGTCGTCGAGCTGAGTCCTGGAGTGAGCTTCGAGTACGTGCAGGAGCGGACGGGGGCGAGGCTCTAACTCACGGGCCGCCGCGCGCCCGCCGGCCCGTTGTCCCAGTCCTGAGCGCTCGACACATCGGGCATCCCCCAGTCGTCCCCGTTCCAGCCCTCGAAGCCGTCCATCTTGAACGCCCAGAAGCCGGTGGTGCCGTCACTGATCACTATCAGTCCGTCGCTGTTTCGCACGTCTATACCCCACGCGCCGTTGCTGTCGCCGCCGGGACCACGCGACTCGTGAGGCCCGGAATACGTGTAGTAATAACCCGACGTGTAGGGGTTAGTCGGATCCATCACGTTGACCACCTGCAGGGACTCCTCGTAGCCGGCTATGAAGATGTAGGGCCAGCGGACCTCGAAGTTGTGGAGCGTGTTGGGCCAGGTCGACGTCCACGAGCCGATCGGCCGGGTGATGTTCGGCACGGTCCCATCGAGCCCGGGCTTCAGGTCCCACACGAGCATGGGTTTCTGCCCAAGGGTCATGCTGAACCCGTACTGCCCGTCCGGGGTGGGCACGAACGTGTGTGCGCCGGTCTGTCCCATCCCTCCCAC
>Ga0209402_10000727_pt1 | contig 38326 bp, 34 predicted proteins | sample ArcticOcean_MG_C_3_FD_187437 | JGI IMG/M metagenome (GOLD analysis project Ga0209402, IMG submission 187437) | Marine microbial communities from western Arctic Ocean - ArcticOcean_MG_CB8_126 (SPAdes) (version 2) | ecosystem: Environmental > Aquatic > Marine > Oceanic | place: Arctic Ocean... | reverse complement strand
AGTACCCGGCCAACTCCCTAGTAGAGATCACTGCCCTGGCCGAGCCGGGTTTGGACATTGAGATTGAAGCCGTGGTGATACTGGAGTAATCAAGGCTGCTTCAGATTTCTAGAAGTCTCTTTTCTCAGCTGTGGCGTAGTATTCAATGAGGTACTCCAAACAGATGGGAATACTAATCAGACCCTACACTCTTATCGTTGTTCTTCTGGTGGCCTTGGGGCTCGCCGTAATATTTGTGCCTGAAATTGGTCAATTCACACTGAGGTTCAGCGCAGAGACAGTGACCATCGAAGACCAGTCGGAGCAACAATCAGCCGGTTCAGACGGGACTTTAGATCTGAAGATCATCAATATTTTGGGTTGTGACGAGATACCGGCCATCCTGCGGCCGGAGTTCGGCAACCAGGTGGCTGCCCTGGGTGAGATGGATCCAGATGAGAGGGTGATCGGCCTTTCGATTAACGGCGATCACCGGGCCTATCCCCTCAAATTGCTGTCCCGCCACGAGATCGTTAACGACACAATTGGCGGTACACCTGTTGCGGTCACGTGGTGACCCCTCTGCTTTACGGGCATTGTATATGCCCGAGAGATTGAGGGAACCGAGCACACATTTGGGGTCTCTGGAAAACTGATCATGAACGCTCTGGTGTTGTATGACCACCAGTCCAATACTCTATGGAGTCAATTCTTAAGCCGGGCAGTCAAAGGGCCACTGGTTAATAAAGACTTGGAGATTGTCCCCGCAGTACAGACTTCATGGCGGCAATGGCTTAGCCTGCATCCCGATACATTGGTTCTGGACAAGCGCGGGAGTTACGGGAAAGACGTGTATGACAGTTATTACAGCGGTGATTCTACGGGGATAATCAGCGAGTCCAACAAAGACGGGCGGCTGCCCAAGAAAGACCTGGTTTTGGGGATGACCGTTTCCGGCATCGCCAAGGCCTATCCCTTCAGCGCCATATCAGAGCAGATAATCATCAACGACCATTTTGCCGGCTCCGAGGTTGTAATCACCTTTGATCCTACCTCCGAGAGCGGTGCAGCCTTTGTCCGGAAGACCGACAGCCGCAACCTGACCTTTGAGCCGGGCTCTACCAGGGCCGGCGTGGCGTTGATGCGAGACCGCGAGACGGGCAGCCTCTGGCAGGTGCTCACGGGCCAAGCGGTGGAGGGCGAACTGTTCGGCGAACGCCTGGAGCGATTGCCGTCCCACTATTCATTCTGGTTCGCCTGGAGCGATTTCCATCCCCAGACAGAACTATACGAGGCGGTTGGCTAAGCTCGGGCCACGAACTCGGATGCGGTCCGTACTCGGCGACCCCACCATTCTGGGCCTTCTATCACATACTTCCATTCAGGATTTTGAGCTTTATCCCGCAATCCGGCCATGACCTCACGGAACACCGACGCGTCGGTCTCGGCAAACTCGAAGTACCCGACAAAGTCGTAGCTGCCTTCCAGGCCGTAGCCGTTTGGAGAATGGACCAGGCGGCGGTTGATGCCGGGGACACCGGCAGCGCTGGCCAAGGCGTGGCCCTTCACCACCATCTCCTCGTTCTCGTCGTAACGAGGCAGGAAGAAACTCTCCCGGTGCAGAAAATCCATCTGCCACCAGGCGTCGGTTTTGTTCATGGGCGTTACCGCCGCCAGTGGGTACTTCTCGCCAGGTCCCGGCGGCATGGCGTGGGCGTAAGCAAACTCGGTCATGGCGTGGCTGGTGTAGCTGCGGGGCCGCATCACCCCGGCCAAAGTCTCAACAGAACCGCCAGCAGCTTCTATCAACCGGCGACAGCCGGACTCGTATTCTTTGATGGGTTCCAACGAAGCGCACTCCAGCCGTATCAGCCCGTGAGACTCCGACACCGCTGTGTGGATGATCTGCTGGTCGTTGGTCAGACCCACCTCTGACCGCAACAACTGGAACCGCCCCTTAGCGAAAGCCTCAGCCGACGGCGCGCCATCAACGTCGTGGACATTCGCCATCCCCTGGCCCAGCGCATCGATTGCCGCCGCCAGTTCGCTCTCGTCCTGTCCATCCCCAAAAGTAACAAACAGAAAAAGCTGGTGGCCGGTGACAGTGGTAGTCATGTTGAGTTCTGACGGTTGCATGGTTTTTCCTTGTTGAGGGACTTAACGAATAATCGAAGGGCTTAGAACAGGTTACACCCCCAACCAACCTTGAGTGCCCCTTCATATATGGGTACAATTGTTTGGCTTGGCTGACCTGGGGCCTGGGATTTAACTCCAGACCCCTTTAATCAGCGGCTCAGAGATTTTTTGGAGTTTGGCATGCCTAGCAGCGATAAAAAGCAGTGGAAACAAGAAACTTTGGACCCTGCCGTTAAGAAATTCCCGGAACGGCGGGAAAATTTCCAGACCGACAGTGGTTTGGATATCGGCCCTCTTTATAACCCGGAAGACCTGAACGCCCAGGGTCTGGACTACGATAATGACCTGGGCTACCCCGGCGAGTTCCCTTACACCCGGGGCGTTCAGCCCAACACCTACCGGGGCCGGGTCTGGACCATGCGCCAGTATTCCGGCTTTGGCACCGCCGCCGAGACCAACGAGCGTTTCCGGTATCTGTTGGACAACGGCCAAACTGGGCTATCGATAGCCTTTGACCTGCCAACCCAGATCGGGTACGACTCGGACCACCTGCTGGCCAAGGGCGAAGTGGGCAAGGTGGGCGTGCCCATCTGCAGCCTGGAAGACATGGAGACGCTGTTTGACCAGATCCCAATGGATAAGGTCAGCACCTCCATGACCATCAATGCCACCGCCTCTGTGCTGCTGTGCTTCTATATAGTGGCAGCCCGCAAGCAGGGCGTGTCCATGGACCAGATCAGCGGCACCGTGCAGAACGACATCCTCAAGGAGTACATTGCCCGGGGCACCTACGCCTACCCTCCCCGTCCATCCATGCGGTTGGTCGTGGACCTGTTCAAGTACTGCCACGAAAACGTGCCCAAGTGGAACACCATTAGCATCTCCGGCTATCATATGCGTGAGGCTGGAGCCACGGCGGTGCAGGAACTCGCTTTCACTTTCTCGAACGCTATCGCCTACGTTCAAGCAGCCCTCGATGCCGGACTCAAGATCGACGATTTTGGCCCCCGGCTATCGTTCTTCTTTGTGGCCCAAAACAACCTATTTGAAGAGGTGGCCAAGTTCCGGGCCGCCCGCCGGATGTGGGCCAGGATCATGAAAGACCGGTTCGGCGCCAAGGATCCGCGCTCAATGATGCTGCGGTTCCACACCCAGACTGCGGGGGTGAGCCTCACCGCCCAACAGCCAGACAACAACCTGATTCGCTGCACCATCCAGGCCCTATCAGCGATTCTTGGTGGCTCACAGTCACTGCATGTGAACTCAAGGGACGAGGCCTTGGCCCTGCCCTCTGAGGAGTCGGTGCAGTTGTCTTTGCGTACCCAGCAGATACTGGCCTTTGAGAGTGGCGCTGCCGATGTGGTCGACCCCCTAGGCGGCTCATACTATGTGGAGAGCCTGACCAACGAACTGGAAGCCAAGGCCTTGGAGTACATCCAGCAGATAGACGACATGGGCGGCTCAGTCGAAGGAATTGAGCAGGGCTTTCAGATGCGAGAGATTGGCGACGCTGCCTACAAGCATGGCCAAGAAGTCGAGTCCGGAGACCGGACCATTGTTGGCGTGAACCGATTCACAACGGAAGAGGTCCACATAGAAGGTCTGATGCGCGTAAATGAAGAAGCCGCCAAGACCCAGATAGGTCGGTTGGAAAAACTGCGTAACGGACGCGATGACACCAAGGTGAAGGCTGCTTTGGAGCGTTTGGAGCAGGTGGCTAAGACCGACAATAATACCGTTCCGGCTATCCTAGAATGCGTGGAAAGTTACTGCACTCTAGGTGAGATTAGCCAGGTGTTCCGAGGGGTCTTCGGAGAGCAAGACGGAGCCCAATCATTTTAGTCCTGCAGGGCAGGAGTTCTGTACCTCCGGAGTGATATAAACTTGGCATAGTATGAAATTAGTTTTAGTTTCTGTTCAATTAAATAGGCGCAATAAGGTATAAGTGGAGAAGTGTGATGCCTGACCTAATACTGACTGAAGAAGAGCAAATGCTGCAAAGCACGCTCCGGGATTTTGTCGATAAAGAGATAGCTCCTAAGGCAAAAGAGTCGGACGAAAAAGCCGAATTCCAGTGGGATAACTGGCGCGGTTTGGCCGACCTGGGGCTAACCGGACTGGGTATCGATACCAAGTACGGCGGCAGCGGCCCTGTCGGCTACCGTCAGGTGTCCATCGCTGCTGAAGAGGTGGCCCGAGGCGACGCTTCGACCAGTGTTAGTTGGTTGGCGCACCTGGCTTTGGGAACCGCTTGTATCGCCAGGTTTGGCACCGACGAACAGAAAGAACGCCTGCTTACTCCTCTGGCGACCGGCGCTGAGGTAGCGGCCTTTGGCCTCACCGAGCCGAGTGGTGGCTCAGATGCCGCCGCCCTGCAGACCACAGCTACAGAACGAGACGGCACTTTCTTCCTGAACGGAAGCAAGATGTTCATCACCAACGCCTCGGTCGCCTCGACAATAGTGGTGTTTGCCACTGAAGACCGCTCCAAGGGGTACAAGGGCGTCAGTGCGTTCATAGTGCGTAAGGACTCGCCCGGCCTCACCATCAACCCGATGCACGGGAAGCTGGGCATGCGCAGTTCAACCACTGACGAAGTGGTGTTCCAGGACACTCCGGTCAGCTCGGACAATCTATTGGGCGAGCGTGGGCGTGGTTTCAATCTGGCCATGGAGATATTGACCCAGAGTCGGATCATCATCGCGGCCCAAAGCGTGGGCATCGGCCAATCAGCCCTTGAGGCTGCGGTGCGGTTCGCCCAGAGAAGGGAGACCTTTGGCAAGCCCATCGCCCAGCACCAGGGAATCCAGTTTATGCTGGCTGACATGGCGGTTGGGGTCCACTCATCACGGGTGGCAACCATGAACGCAGCCAGTCTGATGGACGCCGGCCAACCCTTTATTCAGGAAGCGTCCATCGCCAAGCTGATGTCCTCTGAAATGTGCATTGACGTGGCCAACAAGGCCATCCAGATCCACGGTGGGGCCGGTTACTTCCAGGAGGCTGGTGTGGAGCGGATTTTCCGCGACGCTCGTGTTACCACGATCTACGAAGGCACCTCAGAGGTCCAGCGTCTGTTGATTGCCCGGCAGTTGATGGCGCAATACCCGGTTTAATTGGCTGGCTGTTGAAAAGACGCCCTCACCTACGACTAGTCGAGAGTCTCGACTTCGTCGGACCTAATCCTTCCCCAGATAAGGGGAAGGAAACTGATTTAATACTGATTTAATGGGGAAGGGGTGGTAGTAGTATTCGTGTTATCCAGTAAGGAGACAGGCTTAAATTGACAGAAGTCTGCACCGTTAATTACATCGACCACGTTGGCGTGGCCGTGAAAGATATCGAAGCAGCATTGGCCTTCTTCAAGAAGGTATTCGACGTGCCAGATGCCGAGATTGTCCTGATGGAAGACCAGGGGGTTAAGGCCACCTTGATTGAGGTGGGACAGACCAGACTAGAGCTGTTGGAGCCCACCAGCCCGGAGACGGGAGTGGGGAAATTCATCGAGCGACGGGGCGAGGGCCTGCACCATCTAGCCTTCAACGTCACCGACATTGCCGGGAAGCTGCAAACATTGCAGACCCTGGGTGTGGATCTGATTGACCCGACTCCCAGAGAGGGCTTGTCTGGCACGATCGCCTTTGTACACCCCAGGTCAGTCTTCGGGATATTGACCGAGCTTGTGGAGAGCGTCCCGGAGTAGCCTATTTGGCACTCACGTAATATTGGTTTAGGCCACAGGGTATGACCAATTAGGCGATAATAGATAATTGAGATTAAGCAACCCGTAGGAAATAATGCAGGATAAGAACCGCCCAATAAGGGTGTTGGTGGCAAAACCAGGCCTAGACGGCCACGACAGAGGCGCCAAGGTCATTGCTCGCGCTCTCAGGGACTCGGGGATGGAAGTCATCTACACCGGCATCAGGCAGAGCCCTCAGATGATCGCCCAGGCCGCAAACCAAGAGGACGTGGATGTGATCGGTATGAGCATCCTGTCCGGAGCACATCTGGAGATACTGCCAGCGATCATGAGTCTTTTGCACGATCAAGGTATGGACGATGTGATTGTGGTGGTCGGCGGGATCATACCGGAGGTTGACCGTCAGCCGCTTAAAGACATAGGTATTTCTGAGGTCTTTGGCCCCGGAACGACAACCACGTCCATTGTTGAGTACATTGAACAGAGCGTGAAGGACCGGGCGAAGGCCTAGGCTGCGCGCTTGCAGTGGTCGGGGCGTTTATCGGATTTGTGGACTGAATAACTGGGATCTGAACCACCAGTGTCAGGACCGGGCAGAGACAGCGGTGAACATAGCTCGCTTGGCACGCCTGGAAATTGCTCTCTACTTGACAGCCAAGCGTGGGTAGAAACTATAATTACCAGCGGCTAATCTCGGGGTTTGGATAGGCTCAATGCATTACAACTTGGCTCAGTTGTTTAGGGAGCCTATTGGATCGACGAGGGACTACGAAGTAGATGACTCGTTTGTCGGCCCTGAAGATGGCTTGGACCGTGCCCAAGGATGGGTACGGGTGATTCGGACGCATGAAGGTTTCTTGATATGCGCCGAGCTGGAGACCCAGGTCAGTCTGACCTGCAGCAGGTGTCTTAGTCCGTTCGAGTTACATTCCGAATTAACAATGGAAGAAGAATCTTTTCCGTCGATCAACCCGACGACGGGCAAGATGGAAGAACTCCCCGGTGAGTTGGGCAGCGCAATACGTCTAGATGACCAGCATGTTCTGGACATGGGCGAGGTGTTGCGCCAGTACGTTATCACCGAGGTTCCGATAAAACCCTTGTGCTGTGAGAAGTGTCTGGGCTTATGCCCGGAATGTGGGAGCAACCAAAACAAGGAAAAATGTAAATGTAATGCAGCTCCAGCCGATCCCCGATGGGGCGCTCTGGCAGAGCTGTTGACTGAGAAGCAGGATTAACTGGCTTTCTCGATTTTTAAATAACACCTGATTAACCGGCAACCCCAACGGCAACTCCAACTTTATTATCACTTCGGACTATTTCCCAAAACCGTAACTAACTCTCCCTTCTCAGCTTCCCACAGTAGGAAAAGTGTACGCTTTTGCGTTTGCCTGGTAGAATTACCGGCAATAGTTAGAGTATTGCGTGCTTACAGGCGTGCTGACCAAGGATAAAAGGACGTGCAATTATGGGTGCGGTACCCAGAAAGAAACTAACCAGGGCAAGAAAAGGGCGACGACTGAACAGCTATGCGCTCAGTCCGTTGCACCCAGCTACGTGCCCCCGCTGCAGAATCGCCAAGAGGCCACACGTTGTGTGTCCTGGCTGTGGGTTCTACCGTGGACGCCAGGTCATAGAGGAGACGGTCTAGTTAATCTCAAAGGCGTATGCTTTAAGATCCTGACTATTTTTCTCAGGCTCAGACCATTCAGTTATGTTTGCGAAGTACGAAAAAAGGGTAATAGTGGAGTTGTTTTCGGGTTGTACTGTTTTAGGGGACTGCCCTAAAATCCGTAGGGTGTCGAAAACCGGCGTGAACCGGTGGAGGTAGCTACGAGTACCGAAGAAGCAGATAATCGAGCGTACGTGTTCCCTGGCCAGGGTTCGCAAAGCGTTGGTATGGGAGCGGAACTTTTCGAGTCGTCACAGGCTGCACGAGAGACCTTTGAAGAAGCCGATGACAGTCTTGGATTTCCCCTATCCCGCTTGATATTTGAAGGCCCGGCAACGGAACTTCAGAACACCGCAAATTCTCAACCGGCCATCATGACCATGAGTATTGCTGCGTGGCGGACCTGGAACGAAATGCAGGGTCCCAATGCAATGCATGCCAAGGCCGTGGCTGGTCACAGTTTGGGTGAATACACCTCGTTGGTGGCCGCAGGCGTCTTGGATTTTTCCGACGCCGTAAAGCTGGTCCGCAAACGTGGTGAGCTAATGAACCAGGCTGCAGTCAACCGTCCCGGTGCCATGGCGGCGATTTTGGGACTAAACGAGTTGGCTTTTGATCAGATCTGTAGCGAGACCGGTGTGGAGATGGCAAACATCAACACCGACGACCAGATAGTGATCAGCGGCGATAAGATCGCCGTAGCTAGGGCCATGGATTTGGCCTCAGCCCGCGGCGCTAAAAAGACGATTCCTCTGCCAGTTAGCGGGGCGTTCCACTCCTCGTTGATGATGGAAGCAGAAGCAGGTCTGGCTGATGCAGTCCAGTCTCTGCACTTCAATGAACCCAAGATGCCAGTGGTTGGCAACTGTAACTCCAAGTCGTTGACTACCGCGGTGGAAATCCGCCACGAATTGGTTAACGGCCTCTGTCAGTGCGTCCTATGGAAGGACTCAGTCCGCCATATAGTCGATTCCGGGGTAACCCAGTTTGTGGAGTTCGGCTCAGGTGGAGTTCTGGCAGGCCTAATAAAAAGAATCGACCGAGGCGTTAAAGTTTCAACCGTGTCAGATACCGCATCCATGCGGAAGCTGGCAGGCGTTGAAGCCTAGACCCCTCCGTTTTTAATGGTGACCCAATGATTAGGGTTAAATACACAGATCAAAGGCGACAATCTAGAACAGCGGCACTGCAATCCTTGTTCGCGGCCGATGTGCGGAGCACTTGGGATAATCCCGTATTGGAATGGCTGGATGAGGAAGAAGAGCTGTCTGACGTTACGATAGAGTTTGCTCAGGACCTCCTGAGAGGCGTTTCCAAGATGCACGAAGGTTTGGATTACGTCATCACGCGTTACGCTCCGGCGTGGCCTGTGAATCAGCTCTCAGTGATAGACCGAAATATTCTGCGGTTGTCATTGTTTGAACTCATCTACACCCCTGGCGTTCCCAAGAAGACGGCCATCAACGAGGCCGTGGATTTGGCAAAAATATTTGGCAGTGATAGTTCGGCTCGGTTCGTCAACGGCGTACTAGGGTCCGCAATGTCTGGCATAGAGTCCGGAGACGTTGCATCGATCGAACCGGTGCCTGAAGGGAGATGATTAATTGACCACTGTTTATGACAGAGTGAAAACCATCGTGGTCGATAAGTTGGGAGTTGAAGAAGACGAAGTCACAGAGACAGCGTCTTTCATAGAGAACCTTAATGCCGACTCCTTAGACCTGGTGGAACTGATAATGGCGTTTGAAGAGGAATTCTCCATAGACGGCTCGCCGTTGGAGATATCTGATGAAGACGCAGCGAATATCGCAACAGTCAATGATGCTGTTACCTATCTTAAGGAACACGGCGTCTCAGACTAAGCGCGACTGAACCGACCTTGGGAGCCCTTGTTGGGCGGTACCTGGCTGTGGGACGCGGTGAGGCGGTGGTGGGAGCCTATTACGATGGACACCACTTCGGGACACTATCTTGTTTTGTTTCTCCCCTCGCTCTGTATATTTTGTTGCGTGACACCTAAACTATCTGAGATCTCCTGTTAGGCAGGCCACTTAGGGGAAAATGGTGTTGCATTAATGCAGTAAAAAGGTACTCGCCCCATCGTCTGATAGCAACAAATGACCGGTCATCCAGCGCCACCCGTAGCCCTGATTTGGGTTGCTTTCCCCTATTGGCTATACAGTGGGAGGTTGGAAACCATGACTTTGTCTGACAAAACGCCAAGTGTTAATCAGAACCTGAGTTCGCAATCTGACCAACCGCTGGCCACCCAGGAACAACCCGCAGATAGCAGCTCGATGCAGTCTCTGGAACAGATTAATTTGCTGGTTCGCAATTGTCCCGACTGCCCCCTTTCCAGCTCACACACCAACTCGGTTCCGGGCGAAGGCAATCCCCAGGCTGATGTTATGTTCATCGGCGAAGGCCCTGGTTACTACGAAGACTTGCATGGCCGCCCCTTTGTTGGCCGCGCCGGCAAGCTGCTGGACCGACTCTTAGGCTCTATCAACCTCATCAGAGAAGATGTATTCATCGCCAACATGGTCAAGTGTCGGCCTCCCGGCAACTGTGACTCTGGCACTGCAGATATAGCCGCCTGTACCAAGTACCTAGACCGGCAGATAGAACTGATCAATCCCAAGCTCATAGTTACGCTGGGCCGGTTTGCGTTGGGCTGGTATTTCCCCGGAGAGGGCATCACCAAGGCCCGCGGGAAGCTGAGAGAGAAAGACGGGCGCATGATTTTCCCTGTGCTACACCCTGCAGCGGTGTTGCGCCGGGAAGAGCTAAGGGCCACAATGATAGAAGACTTCAAAGCGATTGCGGAGATATTGGAAGGCGCGACGAAGGATACTGGCATGGAGCGGGGTGAAACAACTCCCGATGCCCCACAGACAGACCAACTATCCTTTGTAGACGAGCCAGGTGTAAAAGACCCGAGTATAGACGACCCAGGTCATTCAGCCGCTGCGACGGAGCCGGCTGAGGCATCCACCGTCAACGTAGAAGAAGTATCCCAGCCAGAGCAATTGGCACTGTTCTAAATATTATTTTTGGTGCCAATCTCGGATTCTATATTTAGGCTGGGTAATCCACATCTAGGAACGACCACACGTTGACATCTTCTCTACGCATAATTCCCTTAGGGGGCCTTGGGGAAATCGGCAAAAACATGATGGCCCTCGAGTACGAAGACGATATTGTAATCGTAGACTGCGGGGTCCAGTTCCCTGAAGAAGGAATGTTTGGGGTGGACCTGATAATCCCAGACATCTCCTACCTGATGGAACGGCTTGATAAAGTTAGGGCCATTCTCATAACCCACGGGCACGAAGACCATATTGGAGCTCTGCCCTTTATCCTGCCGCAACTGAAGTGCCCGGTCTATGCGCCGCGTTTGGCCCACGGCCTGATCACCGCCAAGCTGAAAGAACGGCGGGTGGCCAGAGACTTGGTTGTGACCCCCATTGACCCCGGTATAGTCCATCAGATTGGAGAGAGTTTTGAGGTGTCATGGTTCCGGGTGTGTCACAGTATCCCAGATGCGATGGGTATCGCCATTGGGACGCCGCTGGGAACAGTGATTCACACTGGAGACTTCAAGATTGACCATACTCCAGTGGATGGTCGTATTTTTGACCTGCCGACTTTGTCTCACTACGGAGACGACGGCGTGCTGCTGCTTTGTTCTGACTCCACCTACGCGGAAGTGCCGGGTTACACAACGTCAGAGAAGGTTGTGGGGGAAGCGCTTGATCGAGCCATTGGCGAGGCCGATGGCCGGGTGCTGGTGGCAACCTTCGCTTCATTAGTGTCCAGAGTCCAACAGGTGGTTGACGCTGCTGTGAAACATGGCCGCAAGGTTAGCGTCGTCGGCCGCAGCATGGTTGACACCATCAAGGTCGCCACTGAGTTGGGTTACCTGAAAATACCGGAAGGGATTTTGGTTCCGCTGGCAGTGACCAGAAAACTACCCGCAGAAGAAGTGGTCTTGATGACCACCGGCAGCCAGGGAGAACCAACTTCGGCCCTGGTGCGGATCGCCAAGCAGGAACACCGCGACGTCAACATCATGGCTGGAGACACGGTGATTATCTCGGCCACCCCAATTCCGGGCAATGAGCTGCCCGTTAGCCACACCATCGACAATCTGCTCCGGCAGGGAGCCAAGGTCCTCTACGACCGGATTGCTACGGTCCACGTCCACGGACACGCCAGCCAAGAAGAACTCAAGTTGGTTCTGCGTTTGGTGCGACCCAAGTACTTCCTGCCCGTGCACGGCGAGTTCCGACACCTAACCGCCCACGCCCAATTGGCCTGGGATTTAGACGTGGCCAAAGACGGGATTTTTGTGATGGTGGACGGCGATGTTCTAGAACTGACCGAAGACGGATCTCGCATGGACGAGCGCGTCTCCGCCGGCCCCATTTACATCGACGGCCTGACCGCCCGTGACGACAAGAGCGCGGTGTTCTCCGAGCGACGTAGTCTTGCCAAAGACGGGGTCGTGGTTGTCGTAGTAACTACGAGCAAAGACACCGGCGAGATTGTGGGCCATCCGGAGGCCGTTTCCAGTGGGTTCTTGGATGAAAGTGAAACCGGCAATCTGTTTGAAGAACTAAGTGTTGCTGTGGCCAAAGAGTTGTCCAACAGCGGCACTCGCCACAAGAAAAACGGTGAAAATGGTGAGTTTAAGGCAAAAGTCAAAGAAACTGCCCGCGGCTTCATAGCTAGCTCAGTTCGCCGTTCCCCTATGATAGTTCCAGTGGTCTTGGAGGTTTAATCCAGCCACTCGCCGGATAACGGCCATAGCAACTGCCACTGGAGGGATATAGTGGCCAGTTCCATTGAGCGTAAACGGGATGATGGCGCTTCGCCATCGATAAAGGACCTCATTCATGGAGCCCCCGGATCACTGTTAGACGCTCTGGTCATATTGGCCATTGTTCTTTCTGTTGGTCTGTATTTCGGCTTCTCTACAGACGCACGCGTTTGGGCTGTTGAAGCCCTGGGTTACGGCTGGATTCCCCTGGGACTCTGGATTTCCGTATCTCTGGTAACGCTCCGCTACAACCGCCACGTAATTTCCACCCATTGGCGTCGTTGGATTATTGCTGCGGCATTGGTCGCCATTTCCATTGGCATACTCTCCACCATTTTCCCTGAAGATGGCGCGTTGGAAGATGTCAGCCTGGGCGGCAAATGGGGCGCATACCTTGGTGGCACTCCCCTGATTTTAGCCGCCGCCAAAATGGCTGCCATTGTGCTGCTCGTTCCCCTTGTTGTTCAGCTAAAGCGGGCCGGTTCTTTGTATCTACGCTACGGCCGGTTTTTACTGTTGGGCATCCAGGTAACGGTGCTTTATTTCTACATCGCCATTCAAGAGTCAGCCAGATTCCTAGACCGAAGATTCCGCATCCTGCGTTTCGGGATGCACCGGAAGGCGTCACGCAAAGACCTTTTGAAGATGCTGGTCATGGGGACGTCCAAAACCCCGGTGCGCACTCTGGCCTACCAAGGCGATACGGAAGGCGGTATTGCATTAAAGGACCGCCCGGAAACTGACTTGGACGAGTACGAGCCAGGCGGCCGAGGCAGCTCAAACTCCGGCAACAACTCCAGCAAAAACAACGACCACGACAAGGACAACAACGACGACTATGAAGAGTGGGAGATGCCAGAATCTGGTCTAATCCCCACATTTGATAACAAAGAACCCCCGCCGCTCAAGAGCTCCAAGGCGACCAAGACCGTTGCTTCTAATGGCAGCAGCGGCGGGACCGGGAAAAGTACCACGGGAGGCTGGCAGACACCTCCGGTGGACGGACTGACTCCGCCAGACACACACCATGCACCGGAAGCGGCCCTCCAAGATATGGCCCGGCTGGTTGAAAGTACCCTTGGCGATCACGGCGTCCGCGTTGAAGTAACCGACGTTAAAGCCGGGCCCAGGATCGTGCGCTTTGGCTTGGTTCCCGGATGGGTTCCCAAACGAGGGGATTTCAGGCGTGGTGCCATCGGTCTAGACACGGAAAACGACGACCCGTCATCCGTGGAGCGGAGTCGAGTTAAAGTCCAGAGCATATTGACCCGCGAGAAGGACATGGCCCTGGCGCTGAAGACCCCGTATTTGAGGATTGAGGCGCCCGTTCCGGGTGAGGCCTTAGTGGGTTTGGAAGTGCCCAGTCCTTCGCCCAGCAAAGTGCACCTGAGAGAAGTTATAGAAACGCCCGCATTCAGTCGGTTGGTGGCCAAGGGTGGTCTGCCGATTGCCTTGGGTCAGGACACTGGCGGTAGTCCTGTGGTCTTGGACTTGGCGGCACTGCCCCACATGTTGATCGCTGGAGCAACGGGCAGCGGCAAGAGCGTTTGTATCAACTCCATTGTGGCCTCATTCCTGCTCACCAAGACCCCGGACCAGTTGCGGATCCTCATGGTTGACCCCAAGCGTGTTGAGCTAACTCCGTTCAACGGCATACCCCATCTGATTGGCCCGGTGATTGTGGACGCAGAAGAGGTAAACACCGCGCTGCGTGGCCTGATCCGGGAGATGCTCGCCCGCTACAAGTTGATGGAAGAAATTGGTGCCAGGAACATTGAGGGCTACAACAAACGCGCCAAAGAGAAGATGCCATTCTTGGTGCTGATTGTGGATGAACTGGCCGATCTCATGATGGTTGGTGGGTTTGCAGTGGAACAAAACCTGGTGCGGCTGGCCCAACTAGGCCGGGCAACTGGCATCCACCTGGTGCTGGCTACCCAGAGGCCGTCAGTCAACGTGGTTACCGGATTGCTCAAGGCCAACGTGCCGGCCCGGGCCGCCTTTGCTGTAGCCTCTCAAGTCGACTCCAGGGTCATTCTTGATGCCATTGGCGCAGAGAAGCTGTTGGGCAAAGGCGACATGCTCTTGCTGCACAATGAGTCTCCCAAGCCAAGCAGGGTTCAAGGGACGCTGGTCTATGACCAAGAGATTGACCAGATCGTGGAGTACTGGCTGAGCCAGGAAGGCCCTGCGGTGCCAGAGATCAATGTGTCTGAACCCGAGATTGAAGAAAGCGAAGATAGCGTTGACGCTCACATGATGGAAGAAGCCAGGGAGTTGGCTGCCAGAAACCCGCAGTTGACCAGCTCGTATCTGGAGCGTCGACTTAAGATTGGCCGAGGCAAGGCTGAAGAAGTGATCGAGCTGTTGGAAGAAGAGGGCTTCTTAGACGCCCGCTAGTTTCTATTCTAAGTTTCTGGTTCAAAAACTTAGGGCGATGCCACAAAATCTCCGCCATGTAACTGAACGAACACCTTATTGACCCTGCTTATCCGGTCAGTCGGGGTATGTTTTAGGAATAGCTGGTAGATTTCAGCGTCGGTGAACTTTCGGTCTTCTTCAATATTGGTCTGGAATATCTCCCGCCAGGCCGCGTGGAATGGCCCATCGTCCATGGCGGCTTTTAGCCCTCTGATGATTTTCTCACCGTAGTTGTGATAGCAAAACCGGTGGACTATTGGTTCTGGATAGTAACCAGGATAGGCCGCTGCAATCTCCGTTATGTTGGTCACGTCATTAGGGCAACTTGACCGGTTGCTGCCGGGTGCTACTTCCTGGTTGTACAGATCAAAGCCCACCTGAGTAGCCAGGAAATTGGCCGTGCCCTCCCCGAACCAGGACGAGTCCATCACCCGATAAAAATGGGTAATCTCATGCACGATTCCGCCCTCAATCAGCTGCGGTAGGCTCGCGTCCTCCGAAAGGTCCAGGGTGAAATGAGTTCCGTAGTTGATTCCTCCAGCGTCGATGTTGGTGCTAAACAGCATTATGATTTCTTTCACCGGCAGCGGAAAACCCATGTAGTTTTCTATGGCCAAGACTGCGGAGCGCAGATGGGTCATGGTGGCTGATTCCGTTTGGTGTTCCAGGAATCTGACCAGGTAAAGATCCACTGATCCTGAGGGTGGCAGTGGCGCCGTGGTTTTCTCCATATAGAACCGGTTGTCCACCAGTGATTGGTAATCAGTGGGTACGCTCTTTGCTTGGCCAGGAAGGACTGTGAGCACCACGGCTTCGTCGTCGGTGATGCCGTCTTTGTACCAGCTTTGTTTGGTGAGCGTCGCCCAGTCCTCTGGGTCTTGGTTCAGGGTTTTAATGGCGTCCACAGCGCTGACATCGTGCCTCTCAACCGAGTCTCTGAAGAAATCCATATTGGCTACCTGCACGCTCAATGCTGGTGAACTGTTAAATAGTCTGGCGGTCGCCTTCAGCAGGTTGATCTCTTGGTCTTCTGCCGGTGCGGTGATGAACCACGGAACGGCCGCTACGATTTCGGCGGTTGGTTGATCCAGCAAAGCCAAGAGGCCAAGTGCCAGTTTGTCATTTTCAGATATCCCATCGTTGATCCATTCAAGGCCGAGTAAGACTGGTGGCAAGTCTGGGTCTACGCCTGAAATCGTGGCCAGGCGCGATATCAAAGTAGATTCGGCCAGGGTCAGGTCGTCCAAGAACCAGCCATTCTCCAGCAGCGATTGCCTGGTGGCAGGTTGGAGGTCGGCGATCTCTTGAATGGCAACTGCCTCGTCTGGAGAGATATCGTCTCGAAGCTATGGCAGTTCAAGTAAACCAGCTAAGAACGCAGTATCGTTCTGGGCGATTAAAGCTAGGTTTCGCTGGACTACTCTTCGGTCTCCGGTGTGGCCTTGCACCACCCACGGCAACGATGCCACCATTATCGAAACGTCCGGGAACGGCGCCAAGTCCAGGAAACTTTGCAACCAGAATTCCTTTGTCTGGACTGAGACAGAGGCGCCCTTTAGCCATTCAAGGTCTGTCATGGCGCCACCAAGCTCAACGTCCGCTGATGAAATACTGGCAAACGTCTCTATCGCGGCCGTCTCGGTGCTATTGACGCCGTCAGAGACCCAACTTGAGCCGGCCAAGAACCGGGCCAGGTTGATGTTCTGACCTGCGATGGACCTGAGGGCAGATACCGCCCGTTGTTCAAATCGATCTAGATTCCCTTTTGTCCAGGACAGGCCTGCTAATAGATTTTGTTCCGGCGTGAGGGTGGGTGTCGGCTGAGGCCAGGGCGTAGGACTTGGAGCGGGAGATGGCGTATTTGCGGCGACGCTGGTGGGCGTGGTAGTTGGGGTAAGGGGCGCTGAAGGTTCCGGGGTTGGTGTGCCATCCCTAACCTGTGTTGGTTCTGTTATTGCTGTGGGCGCAGCGGTGGCAACAGGCTCAGTTGTTGTCTATGGTGCGGGTGTGGCTGCCGCGCTACAGGCAATTAGACTAATGAGAAGGGCAAGGCCAGCCAGAAACTTTGTGATCGGTCTGAAGTACCTGAAAGTATGCTGCATGGGAAATGTTCAGTTCTCTTTTCCAGTTCGAATAGAGGCAATCTTACCAAACCGAGTTTATTCTGGGAGGTAAATCCACTAACGGTTTTTCAAGCTGGCTTTGGTTTGCTATCATGGGCTTGACCTGTTGAAAACCAAGAAGGCTGATGACTAGGTTGAATAAATAGTTCTTGCTGATAGACCTTCACACCCATAGCTACCCCCACTCTGACGACAGTTTCATGAGTGTTGACGAATTGATTGAGGGCTCCAAGTCTCTGGGACTGGACGCCATCTGCCTCACCGACCACGACGCATTCTGGACCCCGGAGCAGATTGATGACCTCTCCAACAGGCATGATTTTCTGATTATTCCCGGCTGTGAGATCAATACCGAGTCGGGGCACGTATTAGTGTATGGACTGAGCAAATACGAATTTGGTATGCATAAACCCGAATTTCTACAGGCTTGCGTAGACAGAGCAGGCGGCGCAATGATTGCGGCCCACCCCTATCGCCGACGCTTTATAGAGGAGCCGGCGGAAAAACCGGGCGTCCGAGAAGAGATGCTGGAAAGGGCGGGCGGTGACGACTTCTTCCAAATGTGTCAAGGCTTGGAAGCGTTGAACGGGCGCGGCCTTTCGATACAGAACCAATTCTCGCTGGATCTTGGTGGGATGCTGAGTGTGAGCATGACCGCGGGCAGCGACGCCCATAAAGTGGAACAGATCGGCACCGTGGCAACTGAATTTGAACGACCAGTATCTTGTTTAGAAGACCTGATAAATGAGCTGCAGGCGGGCCGGTTCCAGCCGGTTGACCTGAGGCAAAAAATAGCCCCAAATACCTAGCAAAAGATTTCTAAGACGGAGCGCTTCGGCAGATGACTGCATTGCTCAGAATAGAAGACCTAACGGTGAGTTTTGGCACCTCCGCTGGTCGAGTGAGGGCGCTGAACAATGTGAATATCACCCTTGAAGAAGGTGAGGTCTATTGTGTTGTCGGTGAGAGCGGCTCTGGCAAGAGCACCTTGGCTTTGACGGTTATGGGCTTGCTGCCCCATAACGCTGAGGTTGCTGACGGCCGGATCATGTACAAGGACATTGACCTACTACGGTTTGGTCCGGAGCAGATGCGTGACCTGCGCGGCAGAGAGATAGCTCTGGTCTTCCAGGACGCCAAATCAGCACTGAACCCCCTTGAGTGCATCGGCCCCCAAATAGAAGAAGTGATTCTGGAGCACAGTGATGTGACACTCCGGAACGCCAATAAAATGGCCGAGGAGATGCTCCACGAGATGGGCCTGCCAGACCCCAGACGGGTGATGGGTTCGTATCCATTCGCGCTAAGCGGCGGCATGTGCCAACGGATCATGATGGCAATGGCGTTGATCCTTCGACCCAAACTACTGATAGCCGACGAACCGACCTCCGGTTTGGACGTGACTCTCCAGGCTGAACTGCTCCACCGGATAAGGCAACTGGTTAAGGATTTCAACTCTTCTGTTCTGTTGATTACCCATGACATGGGCGTGGTTGCGGCCATGGCCAAGAAAGTGGGGGTGATTTACGCGGGGACCGTGGTGGAGAATGCCGATGTAGTGCCGCTGTTCCGGCGCTCCCAGCACCCTTATACCTGGTCGCTGCTACAGGCATTGCCGCGGATGGATGACCCAGGAAAAAGGATTGAGCCGTTACCCGGAAGCCCGCCCGACATGATCAACCTGCCCACGGAGTGCCCGTTTTTGCCCCGGTGTTTCAAAGCGCAGAGTAAATGCCGGTCCGAGGTAAAACCCAAGTTGACGGAGATCGAGCAAAACCACTTTGTGGCCTGCTATAACCCGGTGATACCTGAAGGGGAATTAAACGCGGATTAGGCCTATCGCTGCGCCACGCCGTCCCCTACCAGCAGTTCCAAAGCCAACTCTGGATTCAGCTTCCCGCGCTTGATGGCCAGGTCGGCCTCTAAAAGCTGGTTGTACCGCCTGATAATCTCCGGCATGGGATGACGGCGGGCCTGCTCAGCGGTCTTCCGCACTACGAAGTCTGAAGTCGTCCCAAGCCGGCCTTTCAATTCATTCTGCGGCACTCCCCGGTCCATGGCGTCACGGGCCAAGGCCAGTAGGCGTAGCTGGCGTTCCACCATGCTAATCACGTAAAGGGCTTCCTTGCCGTCTTGTTTCAGTTGGTGGAGCAACCGCAGGGCCACGCCGGGGCGGCCTTCAATCATGGCGTCAACGGCAGTGAAGATACTGGCCTCGCGCACTTGGGAGACCATTTCGCCCACGTCTGATTCCTGAATCTCCCGGCCTGCGCAGAAGAGGGCCAACTTCTCCAGCTCTTGGTTCAGAGTCCACAGGTCGTTGCCAACCAGGTCGGTGATCGATCGGTTGGCTGCGGGGCTGATGGAACCGCCCTTGGCTTCGATGGAGCCCTTTACCCAGCGGGCCAGTCCCTCGCCGTTGGGAGCGGATAGTTCTTCTACTTGGACCACGGACTTTAGCATGCGCAGCAGCGGGTTGCTGGCACCCAATGAACCGTCGGTGAACACCAGCACTGTGGTGTCTGGCATCTGGGGAATGGCTTCACCTAGGGATTTCCACTGGCCAGCCACCCCTGAGTCGTCGGAAGATGCCCGCTTGCGGCCACGGCCCTTGGACTCGGCTGTGCCCAATAACCCTTCAACGATTATCAAGCGATAGTCGTCCATGAACGGCAGGGCATTGCACATGCTCAGTAATTCGCCTGGCTTGGCTTGGGAGCCGATCAAGCGGTGCCGGTTGGCTTCCAAGACGTCAGATGCTCCAGACTCGTTGATGAGCTCTTCCAAACGCTTGGGCACCAAGAAACTATCACCATGTAGTAGATGAACCGGCAAATTGGACTCCCCAAATATTGGCCCCAAATTAATGGAGGCTGGCAGGCTGGATTATAGCACTGGTTCATGTTGGTTCACGCCTAGCCGATAAACCTTGATTTGTCAGCGCTTTTGATCTTTTCGTTGATCTTATTTCAGCGGGCTAGGTGATGTTATCTTAGCGCGCTAGCAATATTTCTAGTGGCAGTGGCAACCGTTGTGTGGTTTAATATGCGGGATTTGATAAGAAGCATCACGAAACTCAATATGGAGAGTATCTAGAAATGGATTTTGCCCTATTCTCCCATGTGCCCTGGCCAGAAGGTGTCGACCCTAAGCAGGTTTATGATGACATTACGGAAGAGTTCGTCCTTGGTGAAGAACTGGGGTTCAAAAGCGCCTGGATGGCCGAACACCACTTCACTCGCTATGGGCTGGGTGCTGCTCCCAATGTCTTAGCCAGCCACATTGTGGCTCACACCAGCACCCTTAGAATCGGATCGGCTGTGTTTGTATCCCCTTTGCATCTACCAGCCAGACTGGCTGAAGAGATCGCAACGCTGGATGTGCTCAGCGGTGGGCGGATCGACGTGGGATTTGGCCGGGGCGCGGCCTCTTCTGAATACAAGGTCGCCGACGTACCTTTGGATGAGAGCCAGCAGCGGTTTCAAGAATCAATCACCATGATTGAGGGTCTCTGGACCACCAAGAATTACTCGTTTGAAGGGCAGCATTACAAGATCACCAACGCAAACTTGGTGCCACAGCCAGTGCAGAACCCTCATCCTCCCATGTACATTGCGGCCACTCGGACCAAGGCCACCCAGGATTTCGTAGCAGGCTCGGGCCACCCGTTGATTATCGGCGTGGTGCTAGACACCGAAGATGCCATGAGTTTGTGCCACACCATGATTGACCTGGCAAAAGCCAAGGGCAACAACATGTCCATGGGGCAGATTCCCTTCTTCCGATACTTCTATGTTGCCGAAACAGAAGATCAGGCCAGAGCCGATGCCAAACCGGCGTTGGACTGGAACATAGACATGATTCAGTGGCGTCGGACATTCGACACCGGAAGCGAAGTTTGGGAAAAGATGGAAGACTTCAGAAATACCCGAACAGAACTTCCTCCCAGCTTCGAATACCTCTATGAGAACCGGGCATTCATCGGCACTCCGGACCAGATTATCGCCAAGATAAAGGCGCTGCGGGACGAGGGGATTGAGTTCTTTGGTTGCAACTTCTCCTTTGGCGGAATGCCGCAGGAGAAAGTGCTCAAGTCCATGCGACTGTTCGCCAAAGAAGTGATGCCCGCGTTTAAGTAGGCGTTGAACCTAGCTTCGTCTAGACCCTTGGTTCCTGACCACGGTTGGAATGCCACAAAGCTAGTATGTCGACTTGGTCGGTCTGGACGCGTTAGTAGAGGAAATAGCGAATCCGGCTCAGGAATACCCGCCGTACTCCGGGTAGAGACGGGTTTGTGGCTACTGCGCCGATGTTGGGCTGTTCGAAAAACAAGCTGGAGGCTTGCTCCAAGTCGTCACGAAACGCAGCCGGAACTGCCGTTCTGTTAGCCGACCACCAAGAGGCAGCCTCTTCCATTTGGCGAGCTGCACTTGCTACAACCTTGATTGGCAACATTGGGTCGGCTATGAGATTTTCTTGATCACATTTTCGCCGCTGACCAAGTCGTCTTGCTCTGCGTCGGCGATGGCTTGAAGAAGGTCGGCCTCGTCTTCAGCATTCAGGGTGAAAGTGGTTTCATCGGAGACAAGAATCGTGACAGTGGAACCCTCACCGATAGGGTCACCTTTAACGACAACCTAGCCACCTACGACTTTTCCTTTGGTGATTCGCATGGTCAAATTTTACCTTCGTTCCGAATTCCTGGTCTAGGGATGGGCGGGTAGGCGCTCACCGTGGAAGCCGGAGCGGTCTTCAAACGACGTTCCGGATTCCGGGTAGACCTGTTGGTATAGACCACGGGTTCTGAGCTTGATGGTCTTGTTGACCCGCAGCGAAAGTTCTGTGGGGTGGGCGTTCTGATCCTTATACATTTCACTCTGTAGCGGGCTGCCGTCAATCATCTCCCAGATGCACAGGTACTTGAGGGCGTTATTCCCGTCTTCCAGCTTGAACCGGCGGGCGGAGACGTACCCGGGGATGGCCATGCGCTCGGGCAGATGCTGCTCGTTGTACCATTCGTTGAATTCAGCTTCGTCTGCTTCGTCCACTTCCATTGTGACTACCAAGACAGTATTGCCAACGTGGATTGAGGAATGTTCGTTGTTTGTATCAGCCATTTTTCTCACCGGTTTTTCAGAGGTTAAGTCTAATCGCTGGGATTACTAATCATGGAAACCCGACTGTGCCGGCCGCTTGCGAGGGTTGAGGACGGTAGTATAACATTGGGCGTGGTTTTTCCTGCTGAAAAACTAGCCTTGAGTCCATTTATATTTGAGACTGGCAAGGGGACGGTATGAACCACCAGGTTCGCCTTAAGGTCAACGGCACCGACCATGAATTAGACATCCCGGCTCGGCGTCTATTGGTCGATTGCATCCGGTACGACATTGGTCTCACCGGAACCAAAGAAAGTTGTAGTGTGGGCGTATGCGGCGCCTGTGCCGTGCTGGTAGACGGCGAGATGTACGCCTCCTGCATTACCCTGGCCGCATCGGTGGACGGCGCAGAGATTACAACTATTGAAGGGATTGCCGAGAACGGTAATCTCCACCCGATACAGCAGGCATTCATTGACCACGGTGGCTTCCAGTGTGGTATCTGCACTCCCGGCCAGGTGATTGCCGCCAAATCTCTGTTGGAAGAAAACCCAACGCCCACTGAAGATGAGATCAAAGACTACATGATGGGTAACCTGTGCCGTTGCACCGGTTACTACGGCATCCTAAACTCCATCGCCGCTGCGGCAAAGATTATGAACGAGGCGGCAGGGAACAAAGCAGCAGGGAGCGGCGGATGATTGACTTCGAATTTCACAGCCCCACCAGCCTTGACGAGGCGTTTGGTCTGCTGGACCAATACGGCGAAGACTGCCGCATCATGGCCGGTGGTACCGCGCTGGTCATCCAGATGAAACAACGCCTGTCCCAGCCGGGCCACGTGATTGGCTTGCGTAAGATTGGCAGCCTGAACAGCATCGAGTCCACCCCTGAAGGGGTCAGAATTGGCGCTCTCTGCACCCAGCATCAGATTATCTCTAACCCAGTCATCGCTAAAGAATTGCCCCTATTGGCCGACACTTTCCGCAAGGTAGCCACGCCTAGAATTCGCAACATGGCGACCATCGGCGGTGGTCTGGTCAACGGAGACCCCAGCCAGGACCCGCCGCCATCGCTAATCGCCCTGGGAGCCTCAGTGGTGCTGACTTCCAATAGCGGAGACCGAGTGGTGCCTCTGGAAAACTTCTTCATCGACTATTACGAGACCGACGTCCAGCCCGGTGAGGTGCTGACCAGCGTGTTGGTACCCCAAGCACCGGCTGGCTCCGGTGCGGTCTATCTGAAGTTCCTACCCCGTACCGCCGACGACTACGGCACGGTTTCCGTGGCGGCAGTGGTTTCCAAGGGACAAGACGGCACCTGCAAAGACGTCCGAATAGTCCTTGGTTCCGTTGGCGTGACGGCCATCAGAGCCACCGATGCTGAAGATGCCCTGCGCGGGAAGGCGCTGACGGATGAGAACATCCGGGCCGCCGCCGCGTTGGTCAAAGATGCAGTTGACCCGCTGGATGACTTCCGAGGTTCAGCCGAATACAAGACTGATATGGCTGAGGTATTTGCCCGCCGTGCGGTGGAGCAATCCTTGGCTTCGATTTCGTAGGCCCTGAGTTCATAAGCTCAGAAAGAGATTAATCAGTTGAAACTTGATATCTGCTCCGTAGTTCCGGCCGGCCGTGACGCAACTTGGGCGTTGGTCATGGACATCCCCAAGGCTGCAACCTGCATCCCGGGGATCAAAGAGGTCACGCCGGACGGTGAGGGTCGCTTTCAGGCCACCATGCAAGCCAGGGTTGGCCCCATGGGCATGACACTGAATGGAACCATCACCATCGTGTCTCAAAATGCCGAGGCCGGAGAGGCGCATTTCTTGGTCGAAGCTGGTGACAAACGCGTCGGTGGCGGCGTGAAGACCAACATGAGCATGAAAGTAACCGCCCAGTCGGACAACGAGACCGAACTGGAGATCGTCAGCGACACCACTTTCATGGGCCGGTTGGGCGAACTTGGCCAGCCCATCATTCGCCGCAAAGCTCGCAACACTCTGGAAGACTTCTCCAAAAACCTCAGCAAGCTGCTCAAGGCAGAATCCGAGTAGCCATCGGCTAATCTGCCGGGTTTCCCTTGGGTTTGCCCGCAGAGCTAGTCTCGATTCGTTGACACTAAATTCCCGGCGTTCCTATACTGAACTATTACCGTTTCTCGTTTTCACTTTGAATTTGGGTCAAACGTAAAGTTAGCGTCATCCTCAGTGGCCGGGAGGGCCTGTGTGCGGCATTGTTGGGTATGTTGGAAAACAAGACGCTTGGCCCATCATCTATGAGGGTCTGAAGCGACTTGAATACCGGGGCTATGACAGCGCCGGTATTGCCATAGTCGACGCCCAAGGTGATATCCAAGTCCGCAAGACCGTTGGCAAGGTGATAGGTCTTGATGATACGGCCGAACCAACCCATCCCCAAGGTTCCGTTGGCCTCGGACACACCCGCTGGGCCACCCACGGTCGACCAACCCACGAAAATGCCCACCCTCATATCGACTGCGAGCAGCGTATCGCCGTGGTCCATAACGGCATCGTTGAAAATTATCTGGAGTTGAAACAGCGGCTGACGGGCGCCGGACACGTTTTCTACTCCGAGACCGACACCGAAGTCCTTACCCACCTGGTTGAAGAGGGCATGGAGCAGGGTCTCAGCTTCCAAGATGCCTTCCGGCGCATGGGCGGCATGGTAAAAGGGTCTCAGGCTATTTCCGCTGTGCTGCAGGGCGAAGACGCTGAGATATGTGCTCTCAGACTGGGCCATGCCGGCGGCATCGTGATTGCCCAGGCAGACGGCCAGGCGATAATTGGCAGCGACCTTCCCGCATTGCTGCCGCTACTCCAATCAGAGTCAAACACCGGCCAGGTTGGATTTCTGGAGACCGGGGAAATGGTTGTGGTAACCCTGGACGGGGTGGCGTACCAAGACCTCGACGGGAACCCCATAGTGAAACAGCCCCGGCTGGTCACCCAAGAAGAAGTGCTGGTGGACAAGGGCGGCTACCAGCATTTCATGTTGAAAGAAATCATGGAACAACCGCAGGCCGTGGCCAGCGCCATGCGAGAGCGGATCAATTTTGATACCCGTCGTGTTGACCTGCCAGATTTCCCACTGTCCGAACAAGAAATTTCCAACCTAGACCGGGTGATGCTGATCGGTTGCGGCACCAGCTTGAACGCTGCCCAAGTGGGCCGTCATCTGGTGGAACGCTACAGTGGCCTGCCGGCGGAGGCAGAGAGCGCATCCGAGTTCCGCTACCGGGACCCCTTTATTGGCCCCAACACGCTGGTGGTATCCATTGGCCAGTCCGGTGAGACCGCCGACACGGTCGCGGCCATGCAGATGGTCAAGGACAAGGGCGGGAGATTGATCACCATCTGCAACTCTGAGGGCAGCCAGGCGTCACGCATCGCGGACGGCTCCCTCTACATGCGCTCTGGCATAGAGATTGGCGTGGCCAGCACCAAGACCTTTGTGGCCTCCCTGACAATCTTGAACCTGCTGGCGATCTACTTGGGCCAGTCTCGAGGGGCTTTGGAACCGGCCAAGTTCCAGGAACTGGTGGACGGCTTGGCCCAACTGCCAAGGCTCATGGGTGAACTGATAGCAGACAGTTCTGTCTACCAGCAGATGGCCCAGGAGTACGCAAACTTCGACAATTTCTTGTTCTTGGGCCGGGGTATGAATTCGGCGATTGCCTCTGAAGGGGCGCTCAAGCTCAAAGAGATCAGCTACATCCACGCCGAAGGTTATCCCGCGGGAGAGATGAAGCACGGGCCCATCGCCCTGATCGACAGCGCCATGGCCATCGTTGCGTTGGCACCAAAAGATGCCCTCTACGATAAAGTTGCGAACAACATCAAAGAGGTAAAGGCCAGGGACGGCCAGGTGTTGGCCGTGCTAACTGAGGGCGACAACCAATTGGCCGCCGACGTTGACCACGCCTTGTATATACCCGAGGCCCCGGAGCACATCATTCCCCTGCTCGCCACTGTGCCGCTTCAAATGCTGGCCTACCATATTGCCCTACTTCGGGAACGGGATGTGGACCAACCACGTAACCTGGCCAAGTCGGTGACCGTAGAATAATTTCGCGGTTTCCAGCGGCCAGTAGAGACTGAATCCAAGCCTGCATCAGTCGTTCCTCTTTCCTGGCCTAGTCACGACTGGGCTTGTTGGCGATTCTATCTTAGGGTAGAGTTTAATTCGCAGCCTGAGCTTGCACTGTTTACCCACGGCTAAGATGGTGCCAACGGCGATACACGCTCTCCCAAAAGAATTTAGCCGAAGAATTTATCTGAAAGAATTTAGATGACTACAGTCCGCGTCAAAGCACCAGCCACAACCGCAAATATGGGTCCCGGATACGATTGTCTGGGGATGGCCCTAGACGTTTGGAACACTCTGGAAGTGGAGGTTCTGGACGGCGGCGAACCTGTGGTTGAGATCACCGGCGAAGGTGAAGGCGAACTTGGGACCGGACGCGACAATCTGGTCTACCGGTCCATGGCATTCCTGTTTGATGATGCCGGTGAGGAAATGCCCTCTGTCCGCCTCAAATGTGACAACACGATTCCATTGGCCCGTGGCCTGGGTAGTAGCGCAGCAGCCATCGCCAGTGGGTTGGTAGCAGCCAACGCGCTCTGCTCTGAAGACTACACGGCCAAAGACCTGTTGGAGATGGCCGCGACCATTGAAGGCCACCCGGATAACGTTGCCGCTGCGGTCTTGGGCGGCATGCAGCTGGTCATCTCCGACCAGACTGAAGAAGGCCAGCGTCTCTTCACTGTACCGGTGAACGTGCCTTCAGACCTGCACGCCGTGATTTTTGTACCCGACGTTAGAATCTCCACAGAAGACGCACGGGCTGTTCTTCCTGAAACCGTAACCATGGCTGACGCAGTTCATAACATGGCCCGCGTTGGGCTTCTGGTGGCTAGTATGGCCACTAATCACCCTGAGTTTCTGAACATCGCCACACAAGACCGGCTGCACCAACGCTACAGGCACCCATTGTTCACGCCGATGAAGGTGATCTTCAAAGCTGCCTTGGATGCTGGCGCATTAGGCGTTTTCCTTTCCGGGAGCGGTTCCACGGTGCTGGCATTGACCAAAGGCCGAGAGATGACCGTGGCTTATGAGATGGCAGAAGCGGCCCGGCAAGCCAGCACTGAGGGTATAGTCAGCGTCACCCAGCCCACAGTTCGCGGCGCGCATCTAGTAGAAGCCTAGCCATGTTCCTAGTAGTTCATAAATACAGCGGCTCATCTGGGGGCAACGCCCAATTGACCGAAGCCTAGTCATGCCTTTAGTAGTCCATAAATACGGCGGGTCATCTATGGCTAACGCTGAGAAAATTCAGGGCGTTGCCAAACGCATTGCAGATGTCAGCCAAAAAGGCATCGGCGTTGTGGCGGTGGTTTCGGCCATGGGTGACTCCACCGACGACCTGATTGAACTGGCCCACTCGGTCTCAGACAAACCTCATCCAAGGGAGATGGACCTACTGCTGTCCACTGGCGAGTTGGTGTCCTGCACTCTGCTGACCATGGCCTTGGCTGATTTGGGCTTGGAAGCAGTCAGCCTAACTGGCTCCCAGGCGGGGATTCATACCGACACCAGCCACGGCCGGGCGTTGATACATAGAGTGGACACGGAGCGGATGCAGAAGGAACTGGAAGAAGGTCGCGTGGTTGTGGTGGCGGGCTTCCAGGGAATCAACGAGGACAATGACATCACAACTCTGGGACGCGGCGGCTCCGACACCACGGCGGTGGCGTTGGCGGCGGCCCTGGGCGCAGACCGGTGTGAGATTTACACGGACGTTGATGGCATCTATACCGCCGACCCTAGGATAGTCCCCGAAGCCCGAAAGCTGACTGAGATCGATTACGACGAGATGCTAGAGTTGGCCAATTACGGGGCCAAGATGCACCCAAGGTCCATAGAGCTGGGCGCTGTTTACAAGGTCCCAATCTACGTGGCTTCCAGCTTTAACCAGACCCCGGGTACTCTCATTCACGGCATACCTTACAGCGCCAATGCCAACGAGGTTCAAATGGAAAATAGAATCAAAGCAACGGGGATTGCCTGCACCACCAACGTGGCCAAAATCACCGTGCGTAGCGTTCCCGACCAGCCCGGCGTGGCGGCAGCCTTGTTTGAACCCTTGGCCCAGTCTGGGATCAGCGTGGACACAATTGTCCAGAACACCAGTGAAGACCGGACCACGGACATCAGCTTTACCGTCAGCGGCACCGATCTGCCTGCCGCCATCGCCAAAGTAGAAGAACTATTCAAGGAGCTGGGCGCCGGTGATTTAATCAGCGAGGCTGGCCTAGCGGCTGTGAGCGTGGTTGGTTCTGGTATGCAGCACACCCCTGGTTATGCGTCGCGTATGTTCCGTGTGCTGGCTGACGGCAACGTGAACATAGACATGATCACAACCTCTGAGATACGCATCTCCTGCATCATCAGGGAAGAACAGGCACAGGAAGCAGTCAGGCTGCTGCACCGGGGATTCCAACTTGATGAACTAGACCCGGTGGACTAAATCCGCTATTTTGGCCTCGTAGTCTTTATTGATGCGGCCCTCGTACAACGCGATTCGGCTCTAAAACACAGGGAGTAAGTACTTGCCCGAGCCATTTCTATCAGTTGTGATTCCGGCGTACAACGAAGAACCTCGGATCGCAGAAACCCTGGCGAAAGTGACCGAATACCTTGCGGCCCAGGATTACAAGTGGGAAGTTGTGGTGGCCGATGACGGCAGTACGGATCATACCGCCCAGTTGGTTGGCCAGGTCATCGTAGAACACCCCAACGTCCGCATCTTGCGTTTGCGCCACGGCGGCAAGGGCTGGGCGGTTAAGAACGGCATGCTGGCTGCAGAAGGCCAATACCGATTACTCTGTGACGCCGATCTATCCGTTCCCATCCAGCAGGTAGAGCGTCTATTGCCTCCCACCGGGCCAGACTCGGATATTGTATTGGGCTCCAGAGAGGCCCCCGGTGCCTCACGGTACGATGAACCCGCCCGCCGGCATTTCATGGGGCGTCTGTTCAACCTGTTTGTCAGCCGCCTGGCAGTGCCCGGCTTTGCGGATACCCAGTGCGGATTTAAATGCTTTCGGGGTGAGGCTGCGCAGGTCCTTTTCCCTCGGCTGACCATCGACGGGTTTGCCTTCGACGTGGAACTGTTACATCTGGCCCGCAAACTTGGGCGCAGTTTTTCTGAAGTGGGTGTGGACTGGTATTACCGGTCTCAAAGCAAGGTGCGCCCGGTCCGAGACTCACTGACCATGACCGTGGATTTGGTGAAAATTAGATGGCGGCACCGCAGCACCCAGTAGCCGCCCTTCGTTTTCTCAAGCGCCTCCCTCTCTTGGATTTTTTATTGACTGATTTCTGACCCATCAATGGGCTGCGCATGCCCCTTTGGCATCGGTGGCATGTCCTTTTGGTATCAATGGATAGAAGACACCAGATACAAGCCGGTTCAAATTAACATATTCATGCTCTTTTTAGGCTTGACCTTTGGCAAAGCGATGCTGTAAAAACTAGATAGACCCTAGGCATGAAACGAGCCTCGGAAAACCACTGAGTAACCATCGAGCAACCCGTTAATAATAGGGTCAAGCAGACAGTATCACTATCAATAATATTAACAAGCTTGTTGGGGTTAGCCCGACCGTGTAATGGCCGTTTATTCTGGGCCTAATCACGGAGAAGCAGCACCAAACAGGAGACGGAATGGATTCTGAAGTATTAAGTACACGGGGCAGCTTAAAATTGAAGCGGGATCTCAGTCACGAAGCCGTGAATCTTGCCGTAACCGGCGAGTGGGAACGGGCCACTGAGGTCAACAAATCAATTCTAGAATTGTTTCCCACCGACGTTGAGGCAATGAACCGCTTGGTGAAAGCGCTGATTGAGATGGGTTCCTACGTGGACGCACAGGCTGCGTTGAACCAAGTCTGCGAGGTTGCCCCGTACAACAGCATAGCCAAGAAGAACCGCGTCAGGCTTGATCGGTTGACCGCCAACCCAGAATTGGCGAACCCTGAGTCTTCCAAACAGGCCAGAAAGACGGTTGGCGCATCGCAGACGTTTATACAAGAGAGCGGCAAATCTGCGACGACCGTGATTCGTAATTCAAATGGAAAAAGAACAACGGCCCACCTCGCCCCTAGTGACCCTGTGGTGCTATCACGTGAAAAGAACACAGTGATGGTTAAAACATTGGATGGACAGCAATTGGGTCAGTTGGAGCCCAAGATGGGCAATAGGCTGGCCCGGCTGATGGACGGAGGCAACAAGTACAGTGCAGTGGTGGTGTCTGTGAGCGATGATGGTGTCTCCATCATGATTAGGGAGACCTTCAAACACTCCAGCCTGCAGAACATGGGCTCATTCCCGTCTCAGTCTGCTTCGAATTCAAATGGGGCTAGCCGGATGTTGAATAATAAACCGGCCCTGTCAGTGCAGGAAGAAGGCGACGATGATGAAGACGATGACGAAGATAACTTCATCGATGAAGATGCGTTGGAATCGAGCTGGTCTGAGGACGAATAACACCCGGTAGTAATCGTAGCTGCCCGGCCAAGCCATACTGACAGCGGAGCCGGGTTACATGATCTATGAGCTACTACTTTGGCGCTATGCCCGACCTAGGGCAAAGCCCAAGTGGCGATGGACCCATTCTCGTCCCCCAGCCACACTTCTGCTGCAATGACCTGTTCATTGCCTTGATCATCGGTTGCCGTCACCGTGTAGACGTCTCTGACTGAAATCAAGGCCGTGGGCCAGCTATACCGGTCTTCAGCGAAGGTTCCACACGCCATAGTCGTCTAACCTCTGGGTAATTCGGTTAGATTCAACGCTAGCATGGGTCTAGATTAAAAGAGAGCCGTCAGCCTGGAATAAAGTAGAACCGATAACACCCCTATTGGGAACGCCAACTAAATGCCTGTATCGCTTGGATAAAAAACAGGCCGCACGTGCCTGGAAATCCGGTCTTTTGGGTTGGGCCTTGCCTAGCCATGAATGGGCATATAGAATGTTTTATTGTTGCGCTCAAACCAACCTATGAATATTAGGAGGACAGGTGATTGGAAGTACTAGGTTCTCATCTCTTGTTGGAACTCAAGGATTGTAATCCCGATTTGCTTAATGACCTCTCTTACATCCGTAAAGCGATGATAGAGACGGCTGAAGACGTTGGCGCCACGATTATTGGCGAATCTTTCCACCACTTTTCACCCCAAGGCGTTACTGGAATTCTGGCCATCGCCGAATCTCATATATCCATCCACACATGGCCTGAACATGGCTATGCCGCGGCGGATATCTTCTCCTGCGGAAGTTCTTTCCGGCCCATGGAAGCTGCTACTAAATTGGCTGAAGCCCTGGAATGCCGCAACCCGGAGATCCAGGAAATTCAGCGGGGATTGGTTGTTCAGGAGGCTGTGGGGCTCTAACCGGGTTCCCAGCTTAATATGGACATGTCTGGAAATTGGTTTATTGAAGGCGTCTACGCAGACTTGAACGTTATGCTCAAGGTGCGTGAGGTCTTTTACTCAGGCAAAACGGCCTACCAAAAAGTGGAGGTTCTGGACTCAGAACTGTTTGGCCGTAGCCTAGTTCTAGACGGCAAGACGCAGTCTACAGAACGCGACGAGCACATCTACCACGAAACGCTGGTGCATCCAGCAATGCTCTGCCACCCAAACCCCAAGCAGGTTTTCATTGGCGGCGGCGGAGAGGGTGGCACCCTTAGAGAAGTTCTGACCCACACATCTGTGGAACGGGCGACCATGGTTGACTTGGATCCGGAGGTGGTTGCGCTTTGCCGCAAGTATCTCCCCAATCACCATATGGGCAGCTTTGAAGACCCCCGTACTAACCTGCTCCATGAAGACGCCCGCGGCTATCTGGAAAACACTTCAGATACCTACGATGTAATCGTCTTGGATTTGGTTGATCCCTTAGAGGGAGGTACGGCCGCCCTGCTCTATACCCAGGAGTTCTACGCGATTGCCAAGGCTCGGTTGACCCCCGGCGGCGTGCTGGTCACCCAGTCTGGCCCAGCCGGATTGCTTAGCTTTACCGAATGCTTCACGACTATCTTCAACACGTTAGGCACGCTCTTTGAGCACACCAAGGCGGTCCAGGTGCACGTGCCGGCTTTCCAGACTCTGTGGGGCTTTACGATCGCTTCTGACGCTGCTCTCCCTCAGGTTTCAGAGGATGAGGTTGAAGCTGAGTTGGCCCGGCGTTTGACCAAGGAGTTGAAGTACTTGGACGGCGAGAGTTACAGCAATATGCACTCCCTACCTAAGTTTCAACGAGACGGCCTAAAAACTGAAACTAGGATCAACAAGGACTCAGACCCAGTCTTCATGATCTAACCGACTGCGTCGGGGCGGATACCTGCCGGTCTTTGGGAGTGTTGGAACATTTGAGGCTGGTTTAATTACGTAAATAAAAAAGAGAGTCCTTCCCGGCCAACCGAGAAGGACTCTCTTTTTGTTTGCTTCGTTCGTTTGCTTGAGTGGTCGGTTTTTATGGGCGGATTAGAACCCTAGTTGTGCCGTCTGGGTCGGACCGTTTGGTTAGGACCTCGTGTCCAGCTTTCTCGGCCCATAGGCTTACGTCGTAGATGTTAAGCGCGTCGGCTAGGATGGCTTCAACGAAGGACTCTTTGTCTGCGTCCACCTGCTTGGTCAGGGCGGCGATCACGCCAGCGCAGCTCTTGCCGCGGCCATCGATGACAACCCAGCCGTTGGAGCCGCTCACGGGGACAACCTCGCCGTCATGGACATCAACCTCGCCGCTCTTGCGGAGGTCAACTTGGCGCTTGAATTCGGCCACGGCTTCCCATGCTACTGCCCGATCCCGTTCACCATGGCCACAGACTGCGCCCCTAACGCCCACTATGTCTGGGTTGATGCGGGCCAGTTCGTCTAGGTCAGCCAGTTTCAAATGGCCAGACAATGCGGTGCTCATGCCCAATTCCTTGCCCTGGAGGACCAGGTCCTTCAGTACAGGTTCCGGCATGAAGTCGAATATGTTTCGTCCATCTTTGGTCAGTGTGTCAATCAACCAACCGTCGCACTCGCCGTCTTTGGCCAGATCAATCATGCACAGCGGGTCAAGACCCTTTTCAAAGAGCACGTTATCGGCGAAGACCGAACCAACCAGCTTACAGTTGAAGCCTTCCAACGCCATGCGAGACTCTTTGAGAACTTCCACTGCCTGGTCGTAGTTGGCTTCCTGGAAACCAACCTTCACTGAGGTGGCATCCATCATGGCGGCGGCATAGACGGCCATGGCCACTGTGCCGGGCTGATTGGGAACAACGCCCAGGGTTACGCTAACGTGCTTCTCCACCGGCATGATGCCGCGCACCGCTTTAACGATGTTGGGGTGGCCGGAGCCGACCAAAGCCTCTTGCAGGTTCTTAACGTCAACGATGTCGGCGCCGCCCTGTTCGGCTTCCATCGCTTCTTCCATGTTCTGCACGCTCACCATTAGCAACATGCCAGAAGCAAAGTTGTTGTTTCCATCTAGCCATGCGCCACGTGACTTGGTTGGCACGGCAGGGATTACTGCGGGTTTTGGCTTGAGGGGTTCCAATTCTTCTCTCAACTCTGACTTCTCCATTGGTGATAAATCGAATAATGGCGGACGGACCGGGCCGCCGGACATGCCCATGAGTTCGGCCCAATGTTTGACCATTGCTACCGGTAATGCGCCGTTGAACTTGGTCTGCGTCTTTGTCCACCAAGTATCTGAAAGCTCCTTCAGACGGCGGAGCTTGGTGTCGTAGAATTCTTCGTCCAGGTCGCCTTTGCAGGCACGGTCAATCCACTGGACGTAGTTGTTTACGCCGGGAACGTCAAATCTCCAGTCAGAGGTGTTGGCAAACATCACCTGCTGCTGAATGCCCAGTTCCTGGCCCTTGAAATATATCCACTCATCAGGCGTGCTGATAACGTGGTCCTTCCCCAAGGACAAGTGGGTTTCAATGGATATCTGTTGATTGAAGCTGGCTTCTTTAACCCCGACCACGTTCGGTATGGCACATAGCTGGCCCATGCCGTAGGGGCTCATTATGATGCCAAATTGGGGTGAGTTGTAAAACATAATGGCCAGGTTTGTATTCTCGGCCAGCAGCTTTACGTACTCAACCACCTGGTCTTCGGTCTTGGTGGCCATGTAGGGCGGGGCAACAATCAGTAGTTCAAAACCCTGGGCCTCTGCGTGCTGGGCCAATGAAATCATCTCGTTGGCGTTGGTGCTGGTTACGTGAGCACCAATGGGCCAGGTGCCCTCGGCGGCCTCAGCAACGGCGTCCATCACCTGAAAACGTTCATCTTGGGATAGGGCCCAGAATTCGCCCATATTCCAGGTGCAACCAGCACCAACGGTGCCCAGGCTGCGAACGTGGCGAACGTTCCGCTTCATCCCTTCAACGTCAATTTGGTTGTCGGGAGTAAAGGGAGTAATCAGGGTGGTCCACTGCCCTTTTAGCGTTTCCCAAGCCCATTCCTGAGCCTCTTGTTTCTTGTAACTCGCCATTGATTCCGCTCTCCATCAAGGGACTATCTGCTGCTATTGAAACGGCTGACTATTCTTCGTCGCCGTATTGTTCCTTTAAAGAGTCTACCACTGCCGGGTCGGCGAGGGTGGTTGTGTCTCCCAAGGCTCGTCCCTCGGCTACGTCACGTAGCAGTCTCCGCATGATTTTGCCGCTGCGGGTTTTGGGTAATTCGGCGGCAAAGATGATGTCTTCAGGCCGGGCCATCGCACCGATCTTGTTTGCCACGTGCGCTTTCAGCTCTACGATTACCTCGTCTGACATGGCGACCGAGTCTTTCAGGGTGACAAAAGCGACCACTGCTTGGCCCTTGATCTCATGGGCCTTGCCGATGCAGGCAGCTTCGGCCACCTTGGGGTTGTCCACCAAGGCGCTCTCCACTTCCATGGTGCCGATGCGGTGGCCGGAAACGTTGATTACGTCATCCACCCGGCCCAACAGCCAGAAGTCGCCGTCCTCGTCCAGTTTGGCGCCGTCGGCGGTGAAATAGATGTCCGGGTAGCGAGACCAATACTGCTCAACGTACCGTTCTTCGTCACCGTAAATAGTGCGGAGCATAGATGGCCAAGGCTTCTTGACGGTCAGATAACCACCGCCGCCGGGGCCAACGGAGTTTCCCTGGTCGTCTAGAATCTCCGCCTCAATGCCGGGGAAGGCTCGGGTGGCAGAACCGGGTTTAAGGGTAGTTATGCCGGGCAGAGGTGCAATCAAGATGCTGCCGGTCTCTGTCTGCCACCAGGTGTCCACCACCGGGCATCTGCCGCCGCCGATATTCTTGTGGTACCAAATCCAGGCTTCTGGGTTGATTGGCTCCCCGACCGATCCCAGCAGACGCAGGGAAGACATGTCGTGCTTCTCCGGATAGCTCTCACCCCAGCGCATGAAGGTTCGGATGGCCGTGGGGGCGGTGTATAGGATGCTCACGCCATATTTGGCGACGATCTCCCAGAACCGGTCCTTGTCCGGGTAATCTGGCGAGCCTTCATACATCACGGAGGTTGCGCCGTTGGACAGTGGGCCGTAGACGATGTAGCTATGGCCGGTTACCCAGCCAATGTCTGCGGTGCACCAGTAGGTGTCATTTTCTTTGATGTCGAAGATCCACTTGAATGTGGCGTAGGTGCCCAACAGGTATCCTGCGGAGGTGTGGACGATGCCCTTGGGTTTACCGGTGGTGCCGCTAGTATAGAGCAGGTACAGCATGTCTTCGCTGTCCATCTCTTCCGGTTCACAGGTTAGGGGTTGTCCCTCCATCAGGTCATGCCACCAGATGTCGCGGCCTTCCACCATCTTGTCGTCGGCAGACTCGGTCCGACGCAGCACAATCACTTTTTCGACTGTGGGCGCGCCGCCTTCTTGGCTCAGAGAGTCATCGGCGTTCTGCTTCAAGGGGACAATGCCGCCCCGTCGGTAGCCGCCGTCAGAGGTAATCATTATCTTGGATTCAGAATCGTTCAGCCGGTCACGTAGCGACTCGGCGCTGAACCCGCCAAATACCACGCTGTGGACAGCTCCTATACGGGCGCAGGCTAACATGGCTATGGGCAACTCTGGGACCATGGGCATATAGATGGTGACCCGGTCTCCCTTCTTAACCCCCAGGCTCTTCAGTCCGTTGGCAAACTGGCAGACCTCTCGGTACAAGTCCCAGTAGGTGTAGACCCGCCGGTCTCCAGGCTCGCCCTCCCAGATGATGGCCGCCTTGTTGCGGCGGCTGGTGGTCAGATGGCGGTCCAGGCAGTTGTAAGAGACGTTTAGCTTGCCGCCAAGGAACCACTGGGCGTGAGGCGGTTTCCAGTCCAACACCGTGTCCCATTTTTTGAACCAGTCCAACTCCTCGGCAAACTTGGCCCAAAACGCTTCCGGGTCGCGTTTGGCTTCCTCGTAAACATTTGGGTCAGAGATGTTGGCCTGAGCCTTGAACGCCTCTGAGGGAGGAAAAGTTCGATCTTCTTGAAGCAGGGCGTCGAATCTACCGGAATCTTCTACCACTTGGCGACCTCTACTTAACTACCTGAATTGATTATTTTCGGGATGATCTGTGCGCAAAACGTGTTGCCGAGCGCATTAAAAAAGAGCGTGCTAACCCAATTGTCTACAGGCAAAACACCACCGGAATTTTAAGACAACCGGCAGGGCATTGCAATAAAAAGCATACTTGGCTATCAAGGCTATGGCGTAGCCACTTTCAAACTAGAAAGGGTAGAATTTGGTACTCATGAGTGCGTCACCAGAACAACCACAATTAATTACGTCAGACGGCACGTCTAACTGGTCAAAAATGCCGATGGCCGTTGCTGCCACCCTGGGCATGTTTTTGGCCTCTCTGGACACCTCGGTAAACGTGGCCCTACCAGCGATGACCGACGACCTAGGTGTTGATCTACAGAGCATCCAGTGGGTGATCGTAGCTTTCATAGCCACCCAGGCGGCGTTTGTCATGGGCGCTGGCAGTTTTGGCGATCGGTTTGGACTGCGGCCCATCTATATATTTGGCGCGACCACCTATCTGGCCTCCATGTTCTTCATCGCCTTCTCGCCCAACCTGGAGACGTTGGTGGGCTTTCGGGTGTTGCAGGGGGTGGGCACCGGTAGCCTATTCGCCGTGTCACCCGCCCTTGCTGCCAGGGTATTCTCAGCCAGCAGACGTGGGCTGAGCATGGGTTTCACGGTGGGCAGCCAGGCATTGGGGATGTTGGCCGGCACCATTGGCGCCGGGTTCCTGGTGGGTTGGATCGGCTGGGAATGGATCTTTCTAGGTCGCACGCCATTTGCAGTAATCGCCATCGTACTAGGCGTTTACTTCTTGGAGGGCAAACGGAAAGAGTCATCAGACGGCGAAAACGCCGGGCCGGCATTTGATGTCACCGGAGCAGCGCTGTTGGTTGGCGGGCTGTTGTCTCTGATAATTGGCCTAAGGCTGGGCCGGTCTGCTGGGTGGGACTCGCCGGTCGTGCTGGGCTTGTTGGTATTGGCCCCCATCTTCATCACCACATTCTGGCGGGTAGAGCGGAAAGCCCCTTGGCCCGTTTTGCCCGGCTATCTGTTGCGCATCCGAGGCTTCACAACCTCCAGCGTAAGCATGTTCCTGGCCAACCTGGGCGTTTTTGTAATCTGGTTCATCTTCCCTTTCTACGTTGCCGACAGTGTGGGAGGTGGCGCGCTCATGTTGGGGTTGATGCTGGCCACCTTGGCGTTCTTCAACACAATATTCTCTGGCATTGGAGGGTGGCTCTGCGACCAGTTCAATTACCTTCCAGTGGGAGTTGCCGGACTGCTGGTAATGGCCTCCGGACTGCTGGCAATGAGTCTACTGAACACCGATTCAGACTCCTGGGAAGTTGCTCTGCGCATTGGGATCGTCGGCACTGGCCTAGGACTGTTCCAAGCTGCGGCGTATTCGCTGATGCTGGGGAGCGTGCCTTCAGAGAGGTTTGGCACCGCCAGCGCGGCTTTGTCTCTGTCCCAGTCCTGCGGCAGGGTTCTGTCCGTGGCAGTTATTGGCGGGATATTTGGCTGGAGGGCCGACCATCATTTGCTGGGATTAGGAGCCGGTGCAGACGCCGATGGCCTGGCCTTTATCAAAGCATTTAAAGACGTTTTTGTGATTGGGTCTTCTATCGGGTTGCTGGGAGCGGTCGTGTTTCTAGTCGGCGGCTGGCGACAGACGAGAGCCGCTGTGCCTGAAGAGGTACTTGAAGAGATACCTGATGAGTCGATCTAAGAAATACCTGGTTAGGTGATTGGAGAACCGTTAATTTGATGTTGCCAGAA
>Ga0209402_10000725_pt1 | contig 38391 bp, 48 predicted proteins | sample ArcticOcean_MG_C_3_FD_187437 | JGI IMG/M metagenome (GOLD analysis project Ga0209402, IMG submission 187437) | Marine microbial communities from western Arctic Ocean - ArcticOcean_MG_CB8_126 (SPAdes) (version 2) | ecosystem: Environmental > Aquatic > Marine > Oceanic | place: Arctic Ocean... | reverse complement strand
GAATTTACAGATCCTGAAAAGACGCGACAGGTATTTTTTAATGTTAGTCGTGATTTATTGAGGGAATTATCTGAAACTAAGAATTTGAAGATAGATTATGATGAATTAAATATGTTAGCTAAAATTCTAGTTCGCCATACTATTGGGTTTGGCTTGATTGAAGTATTATTGCAGGATAAAAACTTACAAGATATTGTTTTGAATAGCCCTATTTCATTGAATCCTGTTTTTTTGAGGCATGGGGAATATGAAGAATGTGTTACAAATATAATTCCAAGTCGAGAGGATGCAGATAGTTGGGCAGCTAAATTTAGAATGATTAGTGGGCGGCCACTAGATGAGGCAAATCCAATACTTGATACTGATTTGCAATTGGGAAAGGTTAGTGCCAGAATTGCAATTATACAACAACCCTTATCACCAGGGGGATTAGCTTATGCAATAAGACGTGCTCGTGAGAAACCTTGGACATTAAATTTATTTATAAAAAATAAAATGCTTACAAGTTATACTGCAGGACTACTAAGTTTTTTGATTGACGGTGCAAGGACGATGCTAATAGCAGGAACAAGAAGTAGTGGAAAGACTTCACTTTTAGGGGCATTACTTCTTGAAATTATGCCAAAGTATAGGATAATAGTTGTTGAGGATACATTAGAATTGCCTGTGGATGCAATTAGAAAATTGAATTATGATATTCAAAGAATGAAAGTTCGAAGTAGCCTGTTAAAAGAAAGTTCAGAAGTTGGAGCTGATGTCGGGATAAGAACTAGTTTAAGATTGGGGGATAGTAGTTTAATTGTTGGTGAAGTTAGAAGCTTAGAAGCAAAGGCCCTATATGAGGCTATGAGGGTTGGAGCTTTAGCGAACGTTGTTGCTGGAACTATTCACGGTGCAAGTCCCTATGGTGTTTTTGATAGGGTTGTTAATGATTTGGGTGTCCCAGTTACTTCATTTAAGGCAACAGACATAGTTGTCGTTGCAAACCCTGTAAAGAGTGCTGATGGACTTAAAAGTAAGAAAAGAATGGTACAGATGACTGAAGTTAGAAAGCATTGGAGGGAGGATCCACAAGCTGAGGGCGGATTTGTAGATTTATTAAAATATAATGTAGATAAGGATGAATTAGAACCCACTGAGGAACTAATAAATGGAGATTCAGAAATTATTAAGAATATAGCTAGTAACGTTAAGGGGTGGGCTGGGAATTGGGATGCAGTAAATGATAATATTGACTTGCGGGGGAAGATAAAAAAAGAGATAGTGGATGTTGCTGAGAAATTGAATCGGCCTGACATTTTAGAAAGTGAATTTAATTCAGTATCAAATAATATGTTCCACCAATTTTCTAGTGATGTTCAAGAAGAGATTGGACTACCTACAAGTGATCGAGTTTTTCCAAAATGGCAGAAGTGGTTGATGGAAGAAATAAAAGGTAAGAAGTTTTGAATAGTGAAATTTATAATGTGTAATTCTCTTTTATTCTAAGGTGATAACTTCATGGATGTAAAAGATGTGTTGGCGAAATATTCTCAGAAAATTGGGAATGAGATGAATAGTGAGACTCGACAAGATGTAAGTGGGGTGAGTCGAGATTATCAGAAATTTAAATCTGATTTGTTGCCTGAATTTTCCCGTTATGAAAGGTGGGTGAATAATTTTGGTAGGATAGTTAAGTTAAAAGTTTCAGCTAAAGACGATGTGAAAATTAGAAAGCAGCTCTCTATAGCACATTTAGATATTGAGCCTGGGGACGTTGCAGGTTTTGCTGTAGTAAGTTTTGTTATCTTAATGTTTTTAGGAAGCTTATTGACGGTGGGAATTTGGTTTTTAGATGGAGGGACATTAATTGATTTTCCATTTTTCTTCTTATTTTTAATTTTAGTTATGAGTATGTTTGTGTTTTATTATTTTTATACGATGCCAACAAGATTGGCTGTAAAATGGAGATTGAAAGCAAGTAGCCAAATGGTTCCAGCAGTATTGTATACAGTAATATATATGAAGCATACAAGTAATTTAGAACGTGCGATAAGTTTTGTTAGTCAGCATATTGAGGCCCCATTAGCAATGGATTTTAAGAAAATTTTATGGGATGTTCAAACGGGTAGGTTTTCGAGTATTAAAGATAGTTTAGATAATTACTTGGATTTTTGGAAGGATAGCAATATTGAATTTGTTGAGAGTTTTCATTTGATTGAAAGTAGTTTATATGAACCAAGTGAGGCAAGACGTATTTTGATCTTAGAAAGAAGTTTGAGAGTTATTTTGGATGGAGTTTATGAAAGAATGTTGAAATACACCCACTCAATAAAATCTCCATTGACAAATCTTTACATGTTAGGAATTGTACTTCCAACTTTGGGGTTAGCATTATTGCCATTAGCTTCTACATTACTAGGGGGAGCAATAAAGACATATCACGTTTTTGTGGGATTTAATATAATTATTCCATTTTTTGTATTTTATTTAGTTAGTCAAGTTATGCTAAGGCGTCCAGGGGGTTATGGCCAGTCAGACATTTTACAGAAGAATCCCAACTATCATGAGTATGTTTCTAAGAGGCCGTACTGGATAGCTAGTTTTATTTGTTTACCATTATTTTTGATTGGTATTATACCAATGATATTTGGATATACGCCAATACCTAGGTGGTTAGGACTTCCTAACGATTTTTTATTGCCGAGTTTTCTTTCTGCACTTAGTCCAAATGCATTTGGATTTATTGATGTTGCAGGAGAAAGTGTTGGACCATTTAGCGCTTTTGCATTATTAATGGGATTTTTGGTTCCATTATCTATAAGCCTATTTTTTATAATTAGTTTTAAGATGAGAACAAAGAATTTAATTAAATCTAGAAATGATACAGTGGACTTGGAAAAAGAGTTTAACAGTAGTCTATTTACCCTAGGTAATCGGTTGGGGGATGGAACTCCTGCTGAGATAGCATTTGCAAAGGTTGCAGCTTCTACAAAAGGACAAAAAACAAGTGATTTTTTTAGGATAGTTAATACAAATATTCAGTCAATGGGAATGAGTATAGAGACTGCTATTTTTGATTCACGGCGAGGAGCATTAATATACTATCCAAGTAATTTGATTGGCACTAGTATGAGGATATTAATTGAAAGTGCGAAAAAGGGATTAAAAGTTGCTGCCCAAAGTCTGATGAGTATTTCAGAATATGTTAGAAATATTCAGAAAATTAATGAGAGGTTGAGAGATTTACTTGCAGATGTTGTAAGTGACATGAGAAGTAATATGACTTTTTTGGCCCCATTATTAGCGGGAATTGTTGTTGGACTTACTGCAATGATCACTGGAATATTGAGTCAATTAAAGGATTTGACTGCAGCGGGAGGGGATACCGCCGCAGGTGGCTTAGGGAACTTGGGAACAATAACTCAATTATTCAATGTAGAAAATATGATCCCACCTTATCAAATGCAAATAGCTATAGGGATTTATATTATTGAAATTATTTTTATTTTAACTGGGGCCTTAGTTACTATTGATGCTGGAGAAGATAAATTGAGAAATACTTATGAAATAGGAAGAAGTTTGATGAGAGGAAGTATGTTGTATTTGATTATGGCATTTATTTCAGTCGTCGCATTATCATTACTGGCTAGCGTGGCATTAAGAGGTGTAGTTGGTGGATAGGGTGGCAGGCTTGGATGCGAAAGGGATAGTAAGTAATATAAATTGAAATATGTTAATAGAAAGATGAGAGGTATAATTGAAATGGTAAAGAGGGGGATGAACACAATGAAAAAAGATTTTTTCAAGCATTCATATTTGGGGCCAAATATGAATAAGAGGGGGGATGTTGAGACAGACTATCCTATTGAATTTATTGTTGCAGTAATTATTATTGCTATAGTGGTTATTGGTGGGATATTTTATGTTCTACTACCTAAGGGCATGGGGGCTACAGAATTTATTAATCGGGTGATGGGTGGTTAATGAATGGTATGGAGTAAAACTATAAACTTAATAATCGGGGCTAGCCTTTTGTTTCTTTTGGTAGCTGCATTGAGTTTTGTTAATGGTCCTGGAATATTGAGAGATATTTTACCTAGTTTTTATATTGGTGAAGAAGAACAAGTTGAATGGAATCAAAATTATTTTATTGATGATGCTTATTTAGTGTTTATTGAGGCAGATTATGATGAGGCAGGTCCTGATGTGTTTAATGATGATGATGATTACTATTATTATTATTTTAATAAAGATTCTTCCCATTATAGTGGGGGGAGAGAAGGTTGGATATCTGCTTATGGGGAATGGCCTCAAGGAAATTTTAATGCAGTTTGGTTAGATAGATTTTCTGATCGTTCTGAGGATAATAAACGTTTGATATTAGATTTAAAATCTTCAACATTTGAATCGGGATTAAGGCAGATAATTGCAAATGCGGTAAGAAATGATTTTATGATAAAGATTTATGTAGCTTCAAATGATTTTATTGCTGAGCCAAATATGAGAAATTCTCCAGAGGTAACAACTCCTGCGCTTACTTATTTATCAGGAGATCCAAAATTGAAAGATATTGATTTTATTATATTTACAATAAATAAGGCAACTCAGGGATATAAAAAGAGTAGAGGGATAGAATAATGAATAATAAAATTAAAAATTTTAAATTTCCCATTTTTAAATTAGGAGAGGAAAATGAAAAATAAAAAAGGAATTGAATTTTTAGGAGGGCATGTTGTTAATTTGATAATCTCTGTGATAATAATTATATTATTAGTGTTTCTTGGTTTGAAAATTTATGGATTATTTGTAAATGAGGGAAGTGATTTGGAACAGGCTAATACTCAATTATTGAAAATTAAGGAAGTATCTGATGGAACATTTGATAAGAAAAAACTTGGAACTATAGAGGCATTTTTTACTCCAGCTAATGGTTGGTTTATTAGGAGTTTTTCTGAAGCTAGTGCAAGCAATCTCCAAGATTTACCTCGTGCATGTATCGGTCAGGTGGGATGCTTGTGTATTTGTCAAAGCTTTAATTGTGAGGGGACTATTTCATGTATTGGGACAGATTATGATTTGAAATTTAGGGGAATTAAATATACTTATAAGTCTGGAGGAGTAGACTTTCAAAAGGAGGAAGTAACTGAGATAGAATATACTGAAGATATAGTTGAATTTATGAGGCTTGGAAATTCTATTTATCAGATTCAAACTTCAGTAAATGAGGGAGGAGTTTTATTGACTCCACTTTTTAAATGATAAATAAAAAAAATCAGGGATTTTTTAATTTATTGAAATTTAAGATTATGAAAAATAAAATAGCTAAATCTGAGATGGAATATTTAGCTAAGATGTTGCTTTGGGCAATAACAATTTCAATTTTGGCTATCGGGGTTGGGTATTTGGTTTATTCGGTAGCATGGAGATAAAATGAATGATAAAAAAGGTGCGGCATTAACCCTATATATTGTGGGGGTGGTAGTATTAGTGGCTAGTATAGCAGCTATATTTTTATTGATCTCTCAAGTAGATTTTAAGGCAGATATTGATAAACAGGCATGTAAGCAATCTGTTGTTTTGAGAAGTAGTTTAAACTTTGGAGCATTAAAGGCTACTGAAGCTGTAAGTTTAGAATGTAAGACAAAAAAAATATGTTTGAGTGTATCTGGAGGAGATTGTAGCGAAGTTTCTTCTACTGAAGATAATCCTGTTAAAAAAATAAAGATAACTCCTTGTAAGATTGAACGAAGGAGTGGAGATAATTTAGATCCACCTGAAGCTCAGCAGATTGATAGGGAAAATAGGGATTTGAATAAGGATGGATTAATTATCAGGGAAGAACTTAGAATTGAGGATAGATGGTTTGAACCAATCGGGGATGGAGAAGGTTATGTTAGGGTTGTAGAGGGAGGAATATTTCATACACGAAATGTTAGGATAGTTACTAAAGAAAGAATAGAGATAGTTGTTCCAAATGTAGATACTTATGTTATTTTTAATGATAAATCTCATGGATATAGTAAATATATTCAGATAGTTGGCCAAAAAAATAATCATAATGTTAAGGATGTTACTATTTCTGGAATAAAACAGCCTCCATTGACTAATGATAGAAATAATCCCTTGAAATTTACATTAAGTGAAGAAGGCAAGTTAGTTGTACCTTATGAGGAAGAGGGAGAATTAATTGATGTATGCTTTCAGACAAGAAAAGATATAATGGAAGTATTTGCTTCGCAAATGGTTCGATGTCATGATATGTTGGGAGAAGGTAAGTTAAATTTTGTTGGCAAGGAGAATACAGATCAAGTAAATTATGGGCTAATATGTAATAGAATTGTGTTTGATGAGGATCTTAAGAACTTACCTATGAAGCCAATAACTTTCTTAGAATTTTATTCTTATCTAGATAATAGGAAATTAGATGGTAGAAGTGATTTTGAGTATTTGTATCCTGGGATTGATGGTGTGCAGGGACTAATAAGAGATTATCAATTCTATATTGAAAAAGGGGAAAATGTTATAGTGCCTCAAGATCCTAATGAGTGGACATTAAACTTGAATCAAAGAAATGGGTATGGAATTATATTTAATATAGCTCCGAAGGGGCAATGGGGGGCTGTTGGAAAAAGTGCTGGTGTAATAGCAGTTGGAATTGGAAGTGCAGTTTTAGGTGGGCCAGTGGGATTAAGTATTTTTGGAGGGATAGCTGCAGGAGGATTTACTTATTGGTATTCTCATGATGGTAAATATGCTTATTCACCCCCCTCTATAGTGCCGTTTACATTTGACACCTTAAGGCAATTGAATGTTTATGATTTTGAGGTTGCTCCATAAAATGTATAAGGGAATGAACAAAAAAGGAGTAGACACATTAACTGAACGTATAGTTTTTCTTGTATTGATAGCTTTATTTTTTGGTTTAATGTTTGCTGGAGTTACTTTAGTAGGTAGGCAGATTACGCTTTACGAGCAGGTTTATGCTAAGCAGATAGCATTAATTGTAGATAAGGCGGAGCCTGGAATGGATATTGAATTTACTAATTTTAAAATTTTTAAATTAGCAGCAGATAATAATGCTCCTAATGATATTGTAAGTTTTAATAATGAATTGAATATAGTTACAGTAAGATTGTCAAGTGGGAAGGGATATAATTACAAATTTTTTAATGATGTTGATGTTGTATGGAATATTATTCCAGATAGGCAATTAATTACTATTAAGATAGTTGAATCAAAAGAGGTGAAAGATGAAAATGTGGAATAAGTTAGGATATTATCGGGTAGATGATATAGCTGCTTTTTTCTTTGCTTTTGCAATTATTGCAATAGGAGTTTCTGCAGCAGTTTATGGATTTTATGGGCAAGATATAGATATTAGGGGGGAGGAAGCTAGGGTTTTAAATTATAAAATTTATAATATTTTAAGGCATCGTGATGTAGTAAATCTTGAAGTTTTTGAGGAAAATTTTGATTTACTTGATGCTGCAAATATAGATAAGAATATATTTAATAATGGAGATTATTATTATAGAATTAAATTATTGGGTGGAAGTGAAGATAAAGTTATTTTTGATGGGAATCCAGATTATGGGATTGAATGTGATTTGGAACTAGAAAATTTGGATAAAATTGCAAGTAAGGTATTTCCAATTTGTCATTTAACTATTGAGAAGGTAAATTTTGGAATGGAATTAAGAATATTGACCGCCTCTAATCAGAAAGGAGAGAGAATATGAATTATAAAAATCATAGATTTTTAAACCCTTCACAATCACAGATTATGAAAGATAAAAAAGCTTTGGAAGGAAGTATTTTTACCTGGATATTAGCATTATTTATTATATTTTTTATAATAATAATTATGGATATTTTTGCATTTGCATTAATTGTGCAATATAGGCCTGAACATAATGTTGATTTTAATTCTGGAAGTGTTAGCGCATTAGATAATCAATATTTTTTGAATACATTGGCCATTACTGAAAGGCCGGACTATAATCTTCTTGATAGAACTAAGGAATCTATGGATGATTTTTTTGAGATTAAGAATAATGAGGGTGATAGTTTACCTAAGGTATTTGGGTTAGATAAGGTGGGTAATCCTAGTAAATGGAAATTAAAGGATCCTGCTGATAGAGATGGCCCAAAAAGTACAGGAAGGCCATTTGAGATATATGGATTTGATGAAGGGACTCCAGGTAAAATTGTTGAGATAGTGTCTAATATTGATGAATCTCAGGGAGTTCAAATTAGGTTGGATTTAGGGGATCACTGTAATACTGATAGTCCAAATCCCTATTTTTTTCAAGGGCCTTTTGGAATTCTTAGGAAGGAGAATATAGTTGCCTCAACAGTTCCTGTGGAAAATTTTAATAGGGTTGGAGGTGAATTAGCAAGATTTAGATACTCTTCAATAATAGCTCATCTTTCCACCTACAGGGGTTCTGATTTTATTTTAAAATATAGGGTGTTGAAAGAGTGTTTTAATCAAATAAATACGGGGAGAGAAGATGAATAATAAAAGAGGGATAAGTGATCCTATTTTTTTACTTGTAATTGGAACTTTAGCTTTGTCTACTTTAGTTTTATTTTATCTAAATAGCCATTCAGTAGATTCTTCAGCTACTCTTAATTTGCCAGTTAATATAGACGAAATAGTTAGTGAAGCGAGAACCGTTGAATTTTATTTGGAAGATGCTTTAATTAAATCAGTAGCAAAAACTCAAGGTAATCTAAATCATATTAGTTTTTTGGAAGCATATAATTTAGAGATCGAAAGTTTGAAAAGAAAACCTGAAAATTATAATCCTGATTCTGATGGCACTGATTTTGCAATTAAAGGATTGGAAGGAATTCAAGATCAATTGGTTCCTGAAAATGTTGTGATAAATAATGGGGTTATTTCATTGAGATTACAAATCTCTTTATCAAAAGAACATCTTACTGAAGATGGCTCATTGAATGTAAATTATAATTATAAAAAAACTTTTGCAAAACCTTTTTAAAGGATAAATGATTAGTTAGATCATAAAAGATGGTGAGTAAAATGAATTTTAGAATGAATAAGAAGGGTGCTGAAGGTGATTTTAGAAATATTATGGTTGGGGGTGCTCTTGCATTAGTTGTTTTGGGGTTGGTGTTATTCTTTTTGATAGGTGGATCTCAACAAGTAAAAAATTTGACTCAAATTCTTCCAGAAGATAGGAATAGGGTTATTGGAATTTGTGAGAATATAATCTTTGATACTAATGATAATGATGAGTACTGCAATGTTATTAAGCAGGTAGAGAGTAATTTGTTTGTTACTTGTAGTTATTATGCTGAAATAGGTGCAATGGAAGCTAAGGAAGGAGTATTTTGTGATCTTAATAAAAGGAATGGAAGGATAATAGAGCAAATATCTGGGGCACCAGAAAATGGGTTTGATTTTTCTAAGGCATATACTATTAATAATGAAAGAGTTGATTTATATGTTCCTGGATTTGGTACTGTAAGGCAGCAAGTTGTAGATGTACCAAATAAGGAATTGGTAGATGCAGTTGTTGCTGCTGAGGCAAAGGTTGCTGCTGAAGACAATACTGAAAATCAAGCAGAACTCGCTGCTGCTAGAGATGCACTTACTGCTGCTAGTTAATTCTCCCTAAATTATTTAAATCAATATTGTTTATATTTAATATGGATTTTGCTACACCTGGAAAGCGTAAGAGTAAGAATGATAAGAAAGCTAAAGGTAGATTTAGTAGATATAAGAAGGGTGGTGGGAGAAGAACGGGTGGTAGGACTGAAGAAACAAAGAGAGCTGAATAAAAAGTTTATAAGTATTGGTTACATGTTTTGGTAATGTCTGAAAAGAATTTATATAAGCTGTACATCTTGGCTTGGGTGATTGGATTAGTTACTTCTGCTTTGCTGATATATGGTATTATAGATTCATTAATAAGATAATTGGGAGAAAAAAGAGATGATAGGATCAATTATTAGTGGTGAGAATGCTTTTTTGATTCTGTTAGCAGTTGTATGGCTTGTAGGAGCTATACTACAAGACTTGCATCGTCGTGAAGTAGATAACTTATGGAACTTTAGTTTGATTGGATTTGCTCTGGCATATCGCTTGGCAGTTAGTGGATATACTGGGAATTATTGGTTTTTTGTTAATGGGTTAATTGGGTTTGTAATTTTTCTTGCTTTAGGGAATTTGTTTTATTATTGTCGATTGTTTGCTGGAGGAGATGCTAAGTTAGTTATAGCTTTGGGGGCAATATTGCCATTAAGTTATAGTTGGATAATTAATATAGAAATATTTGGATTATTTATTCTTGGATTTTTAGTAGGGGGAAGCGTATATGTTTTTATTTGGAGTCTATTTTTGGCCTTTACTAATATGAAGAATTTTATTAAGGAATATAAGAAGCAAGCTAAGGATTATAAGCATTATTTTAGTTGGAGTTTAATTTTTGTTTTGTTCTTTGGATTTTTATTATATTTTTCTGATCCTTCTTTAGCTCTAAGCAGTTTAGTATTTTTATTATTTCCAGTCTTGTTTGTTTTTGCAAGAAGTGTCGAAGAAGTATGTATGGTTAAGAAAGTTGAAATTAGTAAATTAACCGTTGGAGATTGGTTATATGAAGATTTATATGTTAGAGGTAAGAAAATTAAAAAGAATTGGGAAGGGCTCTCAGAAATGGATCTTAAATTAATAAAAGAGAAATACAGTCGGAAGGTGATGGTGAAATATGGGGTACCATTTACACCTAGTTTTTTAATTGGGTTTTTATTTGTGTTATATTTGAGTTATATTGGATGGTTTTAGTAAGGCAATCTTCCTTTAACTTCGGGTAAATTGCTTTTGATTTTTGCTACTTCTTTTTCTGACTTTGGTTTGGGTGCTCGCTTTGCGCGAGTTTTAGTTACAAGTTTTTTTTGCATCTTTTTTAATTCAGATTCTTCCTCTTTGTATTTTTGAAGTTGTTTATCCTTCCAGATGGGGATAATGTTAATAGCAGGATAGTCTTGGAAACTGAAAGTTTCAATTTTGATATCATCAGGTTTTAATTTTAGCTTTATTCTTTTTGCTAGTTTTTGAGCTAGCGTAAGGGCAGACTTGGGAATTTTTTCAATTGTAGACTTTTTCTTTGGTAAAATTATGCAATGACCTTTTGCTAAGGGATTAATTTCTAGAATAGCTATAGATTTATCATTTTCTGCAATTTTATAGGATGGTAGTTCTCCTTTGATGATAGATTCAAAAATTGGTTTATCTGGGGCTGGTTGTGTTCCGCCTTCGCCTCCCCCACCATCTTGAGATTGCCCAGTTTGCATTAATTGCCCATCTTTATACTCAATATTATTTTGTGAAAGAAATGCATCTAATCCTGCATCGTCAAGTTGCCCTATTTGTTCAATAAGTGCCTTATTGTTTTCTCCAGGCATTTGTTCAACTTGTTTGATAATTTGTTCTTTAACTTGTGCCGATTCTTCAGGTGTGAAACTCATAAAATTTATAGGATAGGTAGATTTATAATTATATCTTTTTACAATGTTTTATGAAAACTCTAATTATTTCAAGTTCTTTATCTCCAAAATCTAGATCTTATGTCTTATGTAGGGAAGTTTATGATAGATTAAAAAAGAAAAAGGTTGAAGTTGAACTTGTGGATTGTAGGAAGATAGAATTAATTCCACACCATAGAGAATCTAGTGAGGGTATGAAGAAATTAGCGATTAAGGTAGGTAAGGCAGATAATGTTATTTTTGGTATGGGGGTTCATAATTATTCAGTTAATGATTCCTTAAAAATTATACTTGATTCTTTAACTAAGGAAGCTTGTGAGGGTAAGTTTTTTGGAATAATTTGTGCTGCTGGAGGCCCTAATAGCTATTTATCTACTATGCATTTGACTCAAATGTGCATGAATGAGTGGAGAATGATTCAACTACCTAGAATAGTTTATGCAACTGGGCGTGATTTTACCGAAGATAAAGTTAATGAGAATATTTTGGAAAGAATAGATAATTTTTGTGAAGAATTTATTAAGATTGGAAAGAAGTTGATGTAGTTATATTTATAATATTGATATCTTATAGATTTTTATGGATTATAATGGGGATGATGTGCAGGCACATTTGAGAGAAAGATTGGAGGGATTTCCCTTTTATGATCCAGAGCATCATGTTGGAGTGACTATTGGGGATTCAGCTTATATTGGATATGCTCTAACAAGTAGTAGGCAAAATAATGTTAGTAATACCCGTTTTGATATACAAGTGCAAAAAGATGAATGCTATATTTTAGGTTTTAATTTAGAAGAATTTTATCGTGGCTTGAGATATGGTTCTGATTTAGTTAGAGTTCTTGTTGAATTTAGTTCTGAAGAATTTGGAGTGAATAGATTTTTAACTACGCCTTAAGGTATGGCGAAAAAATATAAGTTTTATGAATCTTGTGGATTTAATCCTATTAATGTGTCTGAGGTAGAATTAGTTCTTTAACCAAAAGCACGTCTAAAATCAGTCCAAAAGACACCAATGGTTTCTTTTGGGAAACTTCCTTTTGTTAGCTGATTTTAACCAAAAGCACGTCTAAAATCAGTCCAAAAGACACCAATGGTTTCTTTTGGGAAACTTCCTTTTGTTAGCTGATTTTAACCAAAAGCACGTCTAAAATCAGTTATTTCAGCTGAATTAACATTTTCAACTGAACGTACTTTTTCTAACATCTCATCGTTATCTAAGTTTTCATCTCTTGAAAAAGAGATGTTTACAGAATTTAATCCAAATGCAACCGGTTCGATTACTACTGAGGGTTTTTGACCTTCGTGTTCTGCGATGACACTTTCGGCTTTCTTTTGAATTTCTTCTAGGTTTGATTCAGGTGAAGTTGGCATGATCTTTATTGTAATTAGTGCTGTTCCCATGAGATATTAGGTTGATTTTGGTTTTTAAATGTTATTGTTTGCATTTTAGATAGTTATATAAAATAGCTTATCTCAGTAATATTAACCTTTTTGTGGGAAAATAGAGTTTTGATATATTGTATAATGGTATATGGAATTAAATTATTAAGTAAATATGATTTTATGATGCGCCTTGAATATGTTGGATTTAGGGATGGAAATGGAGTATTTGAAGAGGATTATAGGGATTTATCTAGAATTGCAAGGAAATATGGCTCAGAAGATGTTTTATTGGGTAAAAGTACCGTAAATATGAGATTAAATGGTGGTGATAAAATTTTTTATTTTGGAGAATTATTATTCCCGATCCCTGATGGCGAAGAACCTATTGGGATTAGAATAGGTAAAACATTTGACAGAATTAATATGATGGTCCCAATTATAGTTAGAGATTCGAAAAACTTCCGGGTTCTTGGAGAGCGATTAGAATTTTTGTTGGATCAGGGCTTTGCTGAAAAAGAATGATTGTATTAATGAACCATAATTCTTATAAAGAAATTTGATTATTATTCTGAATGAATAAAGAAGGTGTTTGTTAGATGGAAGGTAATTATACCCAATTAGTTGAATTTATTTCAGAGAGTAGTGGTGTTTCTAAGGAAGATATTGAGAGAAAGGTAGAGGCTAAACAGGCTAAGTTGGCTGGATTAATAAGTAAGGAGGGGGCTGCACAGGTTATTGCAGCTGAACTAAATGTTAATTTTGATAAGCAGATGGTTAAGATTGTACATATAGTTCCTGGGATGAGGAAAATTAATTTAATAGGGAAAGTTATTGAGTTGAGCCCCATTCGCGAATTTAATAAGAATGGTAGGAGTGGGAAAATTGGGAGTTTTGTTCTGGCAGATGACACAAGTAACGTGAGAACTGTTTTATGGGATGAGAATCATATTGATTTAATAAGTAAGAATCAAATAAAGCAAGATATAGTTGTAGAGATAGGAAATGCAAGCATAAGAAATGGGGAATTGCATTTAGGGAGTTTTAGTGAAATTAAAGTTAGCGATAAGAAAATTGATAATGTAATTACTGAGAAGCCAACCTTTGTAAAAAAGGTAAGTGAATTTAATATTGGGGATAATGCTAGTGCTCGTGCATTTATTGTTAACATGTTTGAGCCTAAGTTTTTTGAAGTTTGTCCTGAATGTCGGCGAAAGGCAATTAACGGGGAATGTAATGATCATGGAAAAATAACTCCAGAAAAAAGAAGCTTGTTATCTATAGTTATTGATGATGGGAGTGAGAACATAAGGTGTACAATTTTTCACGAGGTACTTGAAAAAATTATTCCTATGAATGAATTAGAAAATTTAGAATTATTTAATGTTAAAAGAAAGGATTTGATGGGTAAGGAAGTAATAGTTAGCGGGCAAGTTAGAAAAAATCAGATGTTTGATAGTAATGATTTTATAATTAATGAACTTGAAGAAGTTAATTTGGATAACTTGATTACTGAACTTGAGAAATAATTATTTTTTATCTCAGTAATTTTTAGAAAACCACACACTTTAGTGTGTGGTTATTACTGTAGATCCTAAAAACAAGGCCAGTATCAAACCACACCTTTTGTCCAAGGGGTAAACTAAATGTGTAAGGCGTGGTGACCATTGTTTTTTTGATATAAAAATTTGTATAATGCTACTACTGCTATAGTTAAAGATAAAGTTCCAATCATTATATGGTCATTATGTTGTAAGCCAAAACCTATAGCTTTAATGGTCTTGTAATTTAAAAAGGTGTAAATTGAACCTATGATTGTGAAGGCTATCGTTGCTATTAGAAATTTCTTTCCATTACTTGGAAGTTGTATTTGCTGGTTGTCTTTGAGATATTTAAGCATTAGATATAGTGGTATAAGTGAGCTAAATATTCCTACTACGGATCTTGGAATATCTCTACTTATTATAAAAATTCCTGCTACTGATCCTAGTAGGTAGGTTAATGTTTTATATTTTGGATTTGTAATATATGTTAATATTAGAAAATAGATTACTATTAGAAACATTACTAGATAGATACTTTGTGAGAAATCTAATGCAGTTGCTACTAGTTCTTCATTACTTGTTTTTATTTGTACAAGTGCCATTTTGTAGAATGAATCTAGGCCAAAAGTGCCAATAGCTAGCATGAATGCTATCGCTCCATTTCTGATATCCTTATTTCCCTTATTTAGGGTTAGGATGTAATACATTGTGAAGTAGGCAATAAAGAATACTAGGATGTGTAAGAAAATGTATCCAAAGCTATCATCAATTATAAAGTGGTCTCTGTTTAATGTTGCATCTGCGAACAAATAGTAAATATAGAATATTACTGGGCCCAAAATGCATGCGAAGATTCCTTGATTTTTACCTTTACCTACCCAGTATGTTGTTAGGAAAAGTATTAAGAAAATTAGAGAAATTTTTACTAGCATATAGTTTAGATGTATTGCAGTCTCTGTCCCCAGATGGTATAGGCCGTCTAGCATTACCATAACTATTGATACTAATAATGAGAAAATAAATGAGTTAGCTAGTCGGTTCATTTTAAACAACGGTTATCGTTCCTTTCATAGAAGGATGTATTTTGCAGAAGTATGCAAAGCTTCCAGATTCTGTAAAAGTAAAGCTCCATGTGTCTCTTGTCTCTAATCTATCTGAATCAAAAGAATTATCATTTGCTGTAGCGGTATGTGCTGCAGAGTCTTTATTGGTCCAAGTTATTGTGTCTCCAACATTTACTGTTAGGGTAGGAACCTTAAACATGATTATATCTACTTCGTGAGTTGTTGGACCTGATGCATCTTTGACATTGACTGTATCTTGTTCATCTGAGGTATCTTTAATTTCTATGACGCCTGCAGGTTTGTTATTTTCTGATGCTTGTTCTTGGAGGGTGTTTTTCTCTCCTCCTGAGAATAAAAAGAAACCTCCAACTAAAAGTAATAATACAACTATTATGCCTAGAATTGCTCCACCTCTCATTCTTAATTTAGTTTAATTTAGTATATAAAAGTTTTCATGTTGATGGGTAATATACACCCTATTTAGATAATCCTTATAAGTGGCGAGAGGTTAAGATTTTTATGGTGGTAAAGAAATTAAAAATTTCTAACTGCCATTTTTATTGGAGTGAAAAATGCCAGCTAAAAAGAAGGAAGATGAGAAAGTTGAAACTAAGGAAGTTGTAGTTAAAACTGATGAAGGGATAGTTAAAACTGAAGAGCCTGAGAAAATAGTTGAAGAGTCTCAGGAGGTAGTGGATATTGAAAAATCTGAAGTTGAAGAAGGGAAGATTGAGAAGCCTAAAAAGGTGAAGGAGAAAAAAGTTAAGGAAGTGATTCCTATGAAAATGTCTGATTTACCTGGGGTCGGTCCTGCTGCTGTTGAGAAACTAGAGAGTGCAGGTATTTTTGATTTGATGGGAATTGCAGTAATGGGACCTAAACAACTCTCAGAAATGGCTGGATTGGGCGAGGCTGCAGCCCGTAAGGCAATACAGGCTGCTCGTGGAATGATGGATTTAGGATTTACTGATGGTATGGAATTTGCTGAAAAGAGAAAGGAAGTAGTTTATATTGGGACTGGTAGCAATGAGATGAATACATTGTTAGGTGGAAAGGGAGTTGAAACTAAGGCTATAACCGAGGCCTTTGGGGCATATGGTAGTGGTAAGTGTGTGAGCAAAGATACAGAGGTTTGTTATTTTAATGATACGAGAATGCATGTAGAGTCAATTGAAGAGACATATGAAAAATATAAATCTAGCCAGGATGAATTGTCTTTTGAGGAAGGCAAGGTTGTTCCGGTTTCAACTGTTAAGGTTTTAGCATGGTTTAATGGGAAAATGCAAATAGTTAATGCTTCCCATTTGTATAAAGAGAAGGTTAAGAAACTTTATCATGTAAAAACTAAAAGAGGAAGATTACTTAAGGTTACAGGAAAGCATCAATTACTGGGATTTGATAATGGAGTTAGTTGGAAAAAAACTAAATTATTAATTAAGGGAGATATAATTGCTTGTCCAAGAAAAATAGATCTAGTTACCGAAAATATCTATAATGAAGATGATGCATATTTTTTAGGGATGTTTGTTGCTGAAGGTACTAGAAATCCTTTTTCCATTAGCACTGGTTCAGAAGGGGTTAGAGATTGGTTAGTTGATTATGTTCTCAGAAAATTTTCTTATTCTCCGACAGTGCGAGTTGATAGAAGAAGAGAAAATCCGGTTTATACTATTCTTTTAAGAAATGAAACAAAGAAGATTATGGATGGATTGGATATGTGTAATTCTTCTACTAAGTTTGTTCCTGAAGCAATATTTTTATCTAAGGAGTCGGTTGTAAGTTCATTTTTGGGAGGATATTTTGATGGTGATGCTGAAGTTTCTAGTAAGGATATTTCTGTTACTACAAAAAGTAAAAAATTGGCTAGCCAAATTGCTTATTTATTATTGAGATTAGGAATAGCTTGTAGTATAGGTGAAAGGATTGTTGATGGGAAGGCTTTTAAGATAATTAGGATTTCTGGAGAGGATAGAGTTAAATTAAAAGAAATTGGATTTAAATTAAAGAGTTTTGATTCTTCTAACGTTAATAGCGCTTATGGGTATCCAAGACAGATTGTTGATTTTATTTCTGATTTATATAAGGAGAGTATTGGTGGCAATAGGGGTATGGTTCGTAAAGATGTAGGTAAGGCAAATACTCAAAGAACAGTTTATTCTAATCTTATTGGTAATTCCAAGGCTAAAGTTATTAATGAAAAAACACTTAATAAAATTGAAAATGTATTTTTAAATCAAAGGAATTTATTTATTGATATTCTTAATCAATTGGGAGATGCGGAAAGATTTTCTATAGATTTATTAAGGGAGATTTATCCTAAATTACCCTTTGCTTTTAATTCTCTTGCTGAAAATATGGGTTTGAATAAGAAGACTATGCAAAATTATTATTCTAGAAAACTTCCAGAAAATAAATCTGAATTATTAAGAAATTTGATTGTAAATGAACTTAGAGTTAGGGTTGATGTTATTTGTTTGGTTTTAGAATTGATTGAAGAAATTAGATTATTTAGTTGGGATGTAATTGAATCTATTGGAGAGGTTGATTATGATGATTATGTCTATGATTTTGTTGTTCCTGAAGGGCATTCTTTTGTTGGAGGAAATTTGCCAACTATGATGCATAATACTCAATTAGGATTAAGTTTAGCAGTAAATACTCAGTTACCATTTGAACAAGGTGGGGTTGAAGGTAAGTCTGTTTATATTGATACTGAGGGAACTTTTAGACCTGAGAGAATAAAACAAATAGCTGAAGCTAAGGGGTTAAATCCAGAAAGTGTTTTGAAAAATATACTTGTAGCTCGTGCATTTAATTCAGATCATCAGATTCTTTTAATTGATAAGGTTGGAGAGTTGATAAAAAATGGTGAACCTGTGAAGTTAGTAGTAATTGATAGTTTAACAGCCCACTTTAGGGCTGAATTTAGTGGGCGTGGGCAATTAGCTGATCGCCAGCAGAAGTTAAATAAATATTTACATAATTTGATGAAAATGGCTGAACAGTTTAATTTAGCAGTATATGTAACTAATCAGGTAATGTCTAATCCTGCTATGATGTTTGGTGACCCCACAACAGCAATTGGAGGGAATATTGTTGGACATGCTTCAACTTATAGGATGTATATAAGGCGGGGTAAGAAGGGAAGTCGGGTAGCAAAGTTGATAGATAGTCCGAATTTGCCTGATAATGAATGTGTATTTTTTGTTACTGAGGGTGGTGTAGTTGATGAGTAATAATTTAAATAGTTCTTCTTGGTAAAAACTAATATGGATAGATCAATGAATGTTCTTGCTTTAGTTAAGGATTCTGGGAGATATGTATTTATGTATGATGATGAAAGTTATGCTTCTATGATGAAAACTCTAGGTAAATATGCTGCAGATAGGAGTTTGAGTTTTACTTGGTATGATGCTGCAGTATTAAGTCAGAAGGTTAGGAGAATAAGAGAAGAAGAAGAAATGCAAGAGGCTAATAATAGGCTTGAACATAAATTTTAGTGATCTTAGGATCACTAACTGAACTTTTATTTTAATTTATAATAAAAGTACAGTTTTAAAAAGTATAATTAGTTAGTTGAATTATGAAAAAGGGATATAGGAAAGATGGGTATAAGGTATTTTATGTTGCTGCATTTTTATTTATAACAATATTTTTTATCTTGCCTTATTTGGTTCAGGTTAGCACATATTTTCATGAGAAGGGGCATCAGGCTGCACTTGATAAATATGGTGTTGAAAATAGTTATCGTGTAGATCTTTTGTCAACTATTCATAATTTTTATAATCCTAATGTAAAAAAGTTAGGTGTGACTAAGTTTGATATTGATGCATATGGTAATTTAAATAAATTTCAGAAGGCTGAAGTAAACATAGCTGGAGTAATTTCGGATTTGAGATTTTTGTTTTTGATAAGTATCTATCTTGTGTTTGTTAATATTTACATGTTTTATAAAATTAGATTTAAGAAGGATTATGATTTGATTTGGATTTTGGCAGTTAATTGGATATTATTTATGTGGCTTTTAGCTTTGGTACAAATTACTGTAAGTAATTTGACTTTTAACAGTGGAGATTTTATGAGTCTAGTTCGGGTTCTTGGTTAGATTTTGGTAAGTTATATAATTAAGATTTATAATGAAGGGCTATATGGGCCTAGTTAGATAGTCTAAAATTATAAAAGCTTGTTTGGATATCTATAATAATGAGTAATCAAGATGCTTTGTCCAAGGTCGAGAAAGAAAATTTGGAAGATTTAGATTTACCCTTGCGAGGGGGTGCTACTAATTTAGTTTTTGGTAAGGGGAGTGCTGATGCAAAAATAATGTTTATAGGTGAAGCTCCAGGGAAGAAGGAGGATTTGGAAGGAGAGCCATTTGTAGGTGCTGCAGGTAAGAATTTGGATAAACTTTTGAATAATGTTGGATTGAGTTTAGAAGAAATTTATGTTGCTAATATTTTGAAGTATCGTCCACCTGAAAATCGTGATCCATTGCCTGAAGAAATTAGCGCCCATACGCCTTGGCTATTAAAACAGATTAATGCAATTCAGCCTAAAATAATTTGTAGTTTAGGAAATTATGCTACTAAGTTTTTTATGGCATTAGGTGATGTAGATAAGATGAAGCAGATGCCTGGCATCACTTCAGTTCATGGCAAGGTTCAAATGATTGAAATGGATGGATTGAAGTTTAAACTTATTCCTTTATTTCATCCAGCCGCTATAATTTATAATAGGGGCATTCAAGGGTTATGGGAAGAAGATATGGAAATTGTTAAGAGAGAGATTGGTTAGAAAATTTTGATTCCAGTAATATATTGATATCTTATAGAATTAGGAGTTAAGTGATCTATTTTGAATCGATATAGTATTCTCTAGGGTTTACGACTTAATAAGAATTTTATATAGAAATAATTATGCCTTATTCAAAACATATTCGCAGTGTTGTTTTTTAGCCGCCTTCTCGATATGTTCGAGAACCTGATTAATTTCTGTTTTTATTTCTTTAAAATCCTTACCAATTAAAGAAACTCGGTATTTGCCTGCTGCTAGATATGCAATTTCTACATTTGATTCTTTTACCGCGTTTTGTAAAATTGATTTTATTGTATTAATCCCATCAGATTGGTCGTTAGATAATTGGACTAAGTATCTAATTTCCTTAGGTTTATCCTTTTTTGTTTCTAGGATTTTTATAATCTTTTCTGCTTCAGCTTTTGTTGTAAATTTTTCTACAATTTTTGGATTTATTTTAGCTTCTTCAAAAAATTCAGTTATAGAAAATTGTTTTTCTATGCCCTCAATCGTTTCATCTAGTTTATCCCTAAGAACAGTTTTAAGTATAGCTCTATATGATTTTTCTTTTGAAATTTTTTCTAGAAGTTCTTTTTTTTCATTAAGTTTTACTCTTCTTAATGATAGGTATATTTTATCTCCCTTAATACTTAGAATTTTACATACTATTTTCTTACCAGGAACTACATAATCTCTTAGGTTTCTTATTCTACCTGGTGAAATTTCAGATGTTGTAAGAGTTCCCTCAACTCCTCTCCCTCTATTGTTGTCTTTACCATCTTTGTCAACAGAGGAAGACTCGCCTCCACCATCTATTTTAACAAATACTGTTGTACCTAGGATTTTGTCTACAGTACATAGTACTATTTGATTATGTTCTAGTTCGTTGTTAGTTACCATATAGATTTAGAAATAATTTAGGTTATAAAGGTTGTTGTTTGGTGTATTGGTAAGTTAATGAGACATTAATCTCTCAGTTTGTGGGGAGAGTTTGGGGAAATCATTTCTTATAGCTAGATATTTTGATTCAGAAATTGTTGTTTGCCTGTAATCTTGACCCGTTGCGGTTCTAATAGCTTCTAATCCATCTATTGTTTCAGAAGTTAAGGCCCCCTTAAGCTGATCACCTAGATATATTGCAAAATATTGATAACTCATTTTAATTAAGAATTTCAACAACTCTTGCTTTTATTTCTGCTTTTCCACCTTTTGGCTCAGCTAGAGTTGCGTCGCATACTAGGCATTGTACCTTTGTTGTTGCTCCTTCGAAAATAGTTTGTTCGTTTTTGCAACCAGGGCATCTTGTTTTAATGAATCTGTGTGTCATATAGAATTAGGCTTTTTTGGGTTTTTAAAACTTACTATGGGGGTTTTAACTCATTTGAAACCCTATTTTTGGAGTTTAAAAGTATTGTTTGTGGATTTTTACACCTTAACAAGTTCAAACTCTAGCTTTTTTTTCACTAGGTCGATGAATTCTTGTTCGCTATCTAGATTAATTGTGCAGCCAGCTGCTTGTTTATGGCCCCCTGAGTCTCCGTGACCTAGGCTACTAGTTATAGAATTCATTAGTTCTCTTAAGTTTCTTGGAGAGTCATTATTTCTTCCAGCCATTCTTGTAGAAACTTTAATTTTATCCTCATTATATGCCATGGCAACAATTACAGTGCCCTCTTTATATTTGGAAGAGAATGAAAGAATTGATGCAAGAGTTCCAATTATTGTGTCCTTAACATTATCTTTAGCGTTAATTATAACATATTCTCTACCCTCTAGCTTCTTTTCTTGTTCAATGTATTTTAATCCTGAAATAATTTGTTGTCTGTATTTGATATGAACTCTTTCTGCTCTTTTTCTTGCAGCGGCATTTCCTAGGCAAAAGAGTAATGCTACTTGAGATTCATCCATTCTACTACAGGCATTTATCATGGCACTAATTTCTCTTGCATCTTCAATTTTATTAAATAATTTTATTAAATAGAGGCTACCTATATGGTCTTGAGCTTCCTTGGAAGAAAGTCTAAGCATCACAGCAGTAGTTAGGTCTTTCATTTCTCTTTCATTTAGATCAATAAGTGCCTTGTATTTTTTACCAAACTTTTCAATTCCTGACTCATTGAGTAATTCAAAGGTTCCTGAAATATTTCCAGTTACACCTGGTATAAATGGACGGGATGAAAATTCTAGGGTCTTATCAAGTGGGCGGGTAGATGGATATATTAGGAGTCCCTTTTTAACTATCACATTAGAATCTTTAATAATTTGATTTCTAATTGGATTAAGTGTTCTTTCCATCAGATCTCCTATCATCCCTAATATTGATAAATGTGCGAGGTCTTTGTTGTCTTCAGAAATTGATTTTGAGAATAAATATGCTAATTCAGCTGTGCAGAAGTTATCTGCAGCTATTAAATGGGGATTGAAAATTGTTATATTTGAAGGAATGTTTTCGCTTGAAATTTCATGATGATCAATAATGAAAATTTCCTTATTTGTTGCACCTAATTGTTCAATACTTCCTGAACCTAGATCTAAAATTAAAATGAGTTTGTTATCAGGAAATTGATCGATTACTTTTTGATCTAGTGCCTTAACAATTTTTGTTGAGAAATGTTTTTCTAATCTTTCTAGCGTTTTTGTTAGAATTGCTGCAGAAGTTATCCCATCAGTGTCAAAATGGCTTATAATTTGGATTTTTTTATTTAATGACTGTTCAAGAAATTTATCACTAAACTGTTTAATATCTGTTAACATTTTTCACCTCAAAATTTATCTTATAAAATCAACTTTGCTTTTAAAGATTGTGCTAATTATTTGGCTTTTCTCTCGTTGTATTCATTTCTCTTTTTTAGCTTAGCTTTAGTAATCATTAAGGCTCTACCTGTCTTCTTATCTTGTTTATTCTTTTTGAAGTGCCCAATTATCTTTTGTAACTTGTTTTCAAGGTTAATATTGGTTGGTTCTACAAATTTGTCCCCTAAGATCTCTTTTATTTTAATATTATATAGTTTTACACTTGGAATCCCGTATTGATCTCTTAATGTTAGCCCTATTTTTTCTGCAGTAAGCCCTTTTCCAGCTAATTTTAGGATAATTGCTTCTACTTCTGTCTTAGTGTATTTTAACCATGTTGGCTTTTTTAGTTCTTGTTTAACCATACTTATTGGTCTAGAATAAGCTTTTTAAAACTTCCTGTTGGAAGTTTTAACTCATTCAAAATATTAGTTTTGAAGATTTAAGGCTTGGGATCATATAGAAAAGTTTTATAAATAGATTCAGTCTAGAGATTTTAGTAGCCCCTTAGTGCAGTGGTCAAGCATAGATGCCTTTGGAGCATCAGACCCAGGTTCGAATCCTGGAGGGGCTATTATATACATATTAATATAAATTGATTTTTTAAAGTAGGGATATGGTAGCTGAAATTAGTAGAGATCTTACTAGAAAATTGGAATTGCTGAGTGATGGTGAGGTTATTGAAAGGGTTTGTTTATATCCTGTTGATTCTGACTTAAGAGGAGACGATTGGAAAGAATATGCTCGTGAGTTTGGTAGGTCTGTTTCTGATTATCTAGATGAGGTAGGTATTTCAGATTATACTGTTTATGAGATTACGGGGGTGGTTTCTATATTAAATTTAAATCCTGATCAATTATCTTCTATTTGCCAGCAAGGATATATTGGAAGAATTGCTTACGTTTCTATCACTAATGACGATATGAAGGAGATTGAATAATTATTAATGCCTGTACCTACTACGTTTTTCAATTGTATCAATTCTTTTTATAATTAGATCATGTTCTTTTGCTTCGTAATTATTAAGGATAATATCAAAGGCTTCAGGGAATATTGAGAAATGTTTGGCATCTAGAGCTTGCTTTAGTAAATGGAGGTCTACTGCTTTGTCTTCTATCTTTCTTGAGTGGAATCCTAGGCCAAAGTCTATTAGATAGACTTTGTTGTCTTTAAGAATCATGTTACTGGTTGTTAGGTCTCCATGTATTAGATCTTGGTCGTGGAGTTTAGTAAGATTTATCGCTAGTTGTTTTAGAATTGTTTTCCAGTCAAGTTTTTCTAAGTGTTTTGAGAGCTTTTCACCTTCTAAGAATTGCATTTCTATTTTTTCTTCATTATCTGTATCTAAAATTTCAGGAACTGGAATGATATCTTTTAGCTTTTTGATAATTTTGCTTTCCGCTTTTGTTCTAGCTCTTCTTAGTTTTTTATCTAAGATTTTAAGTCTGTAGCCTTTCCTTACTCTTTCTTTTATGATTTTATCATTATCTTTGTAAATAATTGCTTCTGCTCCTTGGGCTATTAGTTTCATATCAAAAATTTTAAGAAACAATCCTTTTTAAAGGATTGTTAATTTTTGAGTACCATAAAAATAGGAGATTATTTTTAGGTTTTAGAATTTCATCTTCTTGCCATATTTCTTGGCAAGTTTTTGCATTTGTTTTTGTGAGAGTCCTTCAGTTGCATTCATGCCTGCAATGTCAGTACCACTAGCTAGGTCATTAAGCATATTATATTGTTTTAGCAATTGTCTGATTTCAGTAGATGTTGTTCCTGATCCTTTTGCTATACGGCTTAATCTAGCTGTTTCTTTTTCCATTATTTTTGGGTTCTTTATCTCTTCTTGAGTCATTGAATCTATGGCATGTTGCCATTTTTTAACTTTATCTTCTTGCATGCCCATCATTTCTTCAGGTATTTTTGCTTTACCCATTCCTGGAATCATGCTTGCAATTTTACTGAAACTACCCATTCCTGACATTTGTTTTAATTGTTCTTGGAAATCTTTAAGATCCAGATTTCCTTCTTCAAGTTTAGTTTTTATTTTCTTTTGAGATTTCTCATCCATTGCAGATTGGACTTTTTCTAAGAGCCCATCTAGATCTCCAAGTCCTAGAAGCCTAGAAATAAATGATTGAGGGTTGAAAGTTTCAATTTCATTCATTTTCTCTCCAGTACCTATAAAATAAACTGGTGCACCTGTTTCATTACATGCAGTAAGTGCTCCCCCTGCTTTTGCTGTAGAATCCATTCTAGTAATAATTACTCCATTAATATCACATGCACTTTGAAATTCTGCTGCTTGACTTTTTGCAGTTTGCCCTATATCTGCTTGGATTGTTAGAAGTTTGTAATCTGGTTTAATCTCTTTAGTTAAGGATTTTATTTCATCTACTAAATCTTTGTCTAGATTATGCCTTCCTGCCGTATCAATAATTACAAGATCAAAGTCTTCAAGTTCTTTTTCGTGTTTTTTGTAAATTGCTAAGGGATCTTTAGATTCTTTATCTGTGAAAGTTTGTATTTTTGTTTGTTCACCTAATTGTTCAAGTTGACTAGCTGCAGCAGGTCTATAAACGTCAAGACTGATCATTGCAGTTTTTAATCCTCTTTTAGAAAAATATGATGCAAGTTTACCTGATGTTGTTGTTTTACCTGCCCCATATAACCCTACTAACATAATTTTTGTTTGTTTACCCTTCTTTGCCACTATTTCATGTTTCTCTTTACCTAAAAGGGAAAGAATTTCATCATGAAGTATTTTAGTTATATGTTCTTTACGTTCAATTCCTTTAATCTTCTCGTCTGCTGCTGCAAGCTTTATTTTGTCACCTAGTTCTTTTACTAGGTGCACATTTACATCTGCCTGAATTAATGCACGTTGAAGGTCTTTGACAATTAAGGTAATCGTTTTTGAATCTAGAAAAATAGATCCAGCTATCTTGTCAAATCCACTCTTAAATGCGCTTGAAAGTTTGTCTAACATGAATAATTTAGTTTTTTATCAGTTAATAAAGTTTTGGTGTGCAAAATAATATGTTATTTTTTCATTGATAGTCTTCTTTCACATAATTTGTTTAATTTATCTAGTAGCTTCTTAATATATATTACCTGTTGAATTGCATTCTTTTTTTCAATTTGTAAATTTTTTATAATAGATATTTTTTTATCTTCTTTTTTAATACTTTCACTTCTTGGAGGAATTATTGGATTTATTCCTTCATTTTTGAATCTATATGCTGGAGAGAGGTATCCATTAACTTGCTGAAGTGAAAAAAATTTAACTTGTGGAACCTTTTGTCCTAACATTAATAGTTCATAGATTTGCCTTATTTGGGGCAAATCTCCAGTGCCGTCTTTTACACCTTGTTGCCCAAATCCTTTTCCATCTTTTTTAATGTTTACATCTTTGATATGGGCCCATTCTATATATGGAGCCATTTTAATAAGTGATGGTAATGGTTTTTCATTAGAATTAATCATATTTCCAAAATCATATAGGATACTAAGTTTTTTGCTGTTTACTTTATTAACTATCTGGACTAATTCATTTGATTTCATTGCTTCATGAGGTTCAATTGAGAAATATAAATTATATTTTTCTGCAAGTTTACATGCATATTTTAAATCTTTAATGCAGTTTTTAATACAATCTCTAAGTTTTCCTTCATGCATGCTATAAACTCGAATGTGTTTTACTTCTAAAACTCTTGCAATTTCTACAACTTTATTGACCTGCTCCTTTTTTGTGGTACTTATTTCCAGAATAATTTTTATATTTAATTTTTTTGCTAATTTTTTTATTTTAGTTAATTCAGATTTATTCATGTTAATTAATTGTACTTTTTCACCATTATTAATATGTAAGTCAATTCCAGATAAATTGAATTTATCGGCAAAAATTAGGTGGTCTTTTGCTGTAAAATTTTCATGTATAAAATTTAAGGTGAATGCGTACCCTTGAGAGTATAATTTAATTTTTTTAATCCTATTTAATAGTTTATCTGCAAGTTTTTTTGTAAATTCTGGTAGGATGAAATTTTTATCTACTTTATCGTTTAATAGTTTTTCAAAGTCTTTTTGTATTTTACTCATTTTTGTTGTCTGGGTGGATATCTTCAATAATTTAAATTAAAAATAGAAATAATAAAAAAATAATAATTAGTTTGTCCTATTTAGCTCTGAAAGGATTTACTTTTTCTTCTTTTTTGCTGCTGGCTTTTTCTTTGCCGCAGGTTTTTTTGCTGCTTTTTTAGCGGGTGCCTTTTTAACGGCTTTCTTTTTCTTTCCGCCTCTTGCCATCTTAGCTTCGCAAACATTTCCTTTTCCGTCTACGTAGTAAAGATATCCAGATTTTCTATCCACAACATTCTTAGCTATAATTTTTCCCATCTTTTATTTTAACCTCCTTTTGATAACTATCATATGATATTAATATATATTTAGTATTTAAATGTTTTTAATTGTCGTCGAGGATTTGTAGGATTTTATCAAATTCTTTAGTGTTACTAGGAATTTCAAGTAATTTGTTGAATTTTCCCTTTGGCTTAACTGAAAAGGCATTTGGTTCGACTAACTTCTTATCAATTATCTTATCATCTAGAAGCCATATTCCTATAAATGGCTTACAGAAATAGGAGTGGATAGCAATTTTCTTTGGTTTTTTGAAGATAAAAAGTAAACTTGGTGAGTGTTTTCTAAACATTAGACCTTGGATTTGGGAGGCTAGATTTTCACATTTTTTAACTTTAATTGTTAATTCATTTTTACTGATTTTTAGATTATAGCTATCCATCTTTAATATCATTATTTTAGGATGTAAAATTTTTTAAATGTTAGTGAATATTGATATTTATGAAATTTGGTGCTAAAGATTATTTTGAAGAGGATTTTTTAGATTTTTTTGCAGACAAGGCTGATTTTTTGGAGGTCCAGGGTCTGAGAAATCATAATTATGATTTTATTAAAAAGTATAAATTACCAATAGTAGTTCATGCTGAACATCATAAACAGGGAAGTAATCCTTGTGATCCTAATTGTAAAACTAATTTAGTATCTTTACAGAATTCCTTAAAAATTGCAGATAGTGTTAATGGTAAGAAAATAATTTTGCATCCAGGTAAATTAAATTCTAATGGCACTTCAATAAATCATTCTATTAAATTTGTTAAGAAAATTAAAGATAATAGGATATTGATAGAAAATATGATTGTAAATAATGAAATTAAGGCTCCATGTGCCGATCCTGAAGAAATGAAGATGTATTTAGAAGAAACTAGTAAGGGGCTAATTTTTGATTTAGCTCATGCAATGATTTCAGCAAATTATATAGGAGCGGATAGGATTGAATATATTAAGAAATTTTTGAAATTGAAACCAATGCATTTCCATATTAGTGGCCAGGATTTGAAGAGTTTACATGATGAACATCGTGCATTGCATGAATGTGATATAGATTGGTATGAAATTTTAAGGATGTTTCCTAAGGATGCAGAAGTTACAATGGAAGTAAGTCAAGATGTTAAGAAGACCGCTAAGGATCTTTCTATGATAAGAAATGTTGTTAGGAAAATTGCATAGCAATTTTTTAGGACCATCTAAATATAAAATTATATCTGTTTAGGATGATTATCTAGTCATGATTTCTAAGGCATCACGATGTTTTAGGGCATATTCTTTACCTACTGCTCTATTGGTTTTAGCGTCAATAGCCTTAATGAAGTTTTTTCCAAAATCAGTATGTAGATAGAATGCGAAGTCGAGTGCAGTAGATTTTTCAGGAAGTAAGAAACAATCAGGTAAAATATTTCCTTTGCTATCTGCTAGTCTATTTGCTGATGCAGGGAAAATTGCTATGTATTTTAGAAGATTGAAAACTGTGAAATTAAGTATTTCTTGGACACCTGTAGATTTGTAAGGGGTAAGTACATTATCTTTAATTTTGTTTAAAGCTTCTTTTTGTTTTTCATTAAGATTGTCAGATTCCTTGAAAGAATCATCTCCAGGAATATATTCTATAAGTTTTGCCTTACTTGCCTCTCTTAAGGCTAGTTCAGAATCTGCACTGCAGGGCATAATTGTAATATTGGGATAAGCAGTTTTTAGTTTTTCTAAATTTTCTTTTGAATTTGGTCTATCAATCTTATTTGCAGCAATTATCATTGGTTTAGTTAGGTGCCTTAAATCATGAGCAAAATCTTTAAGTTTTTCTTCAGACCATGAGTTTGGTTTTTCTACATTAAACTTTCCGGATCTGAGTACATCTTTTACATCGTCTTCCACAACTTTTAATCCTGAAAATTGTTTTGCTATTGCTTTAGCAAAATCTCCTTTTGTATTTTGAATTGTTCTAGCAAAAGTGCCCCATACCTTTTTTAAAATTCCCAAGTACCATAAATCTAGTTCATTTTCTAACATTTTAACGTCATTAACTGGATTGTAGTCTTTAGTCTCTTTACCTTCTTCATCTGTTTCACCAGAAATATCAACGATATGGATAAATGCATCTGCTGCAGTTAGATTATCTAAAAATTGGTTTCCTAATCCCTTACCTAATGATGCCCCCTCAACAAGTCCTGCCACATCCATAAGTTCTATTGGTACAAATCTATTCCCGTCCATGCAATAACCTTTTTGAGGATTACATTTTGCGTTAAATTCTTTTTCAATACAGTCTATTTTAACGTGGCCGACACCATGATTTGGTTTAATTGTAGCAAATGGATAACTGGCTATGAGTACATCTGCCATTGTTGATGCTTTGAAAAAAGTTGATTTTCCGCATGATGGTTTTCCTACTAGTCCTATTAACATAGAATTGAGGAGATATTGCGGTTTATATGGTTTTGGATCTGTTAAATTATAGTCTTAGGAAACTTTAAAAGTCATGAAATGTTGCAATGATTAGGAGCCTATAGCTCAGCCTGGTTAGAGCGCCTGTCTTATAAGCAGGAGGTCCCAAGTTCAAATCTTGGTAGGCTCATATTTGAACTTGTCCTATCCAAGAATTTTTTAAAAATTCTTGACCTATCACTTTTATTATTAATTTTTATTAAGCTCACCTTTATAAATATAAAAATCATATAATAATATGGCAAAAAAGAAGAGGAAGAATAATAATCATTCTCATAATGGTAATGACGATAAAAAGTTATACGCTTTTCTTGCTAGTTTTTTTACAATAATTGGATTTATAGTTGCTTTATTATTATGGAGAAAGGATAAATATATTATGCATTATGCTAAGCATGGTCTTGTTCTTTTTATAGCCCAGGTTGTTATAATGGTTTTAAGTCCTTACTTATTTTTCTTAAGTGGGATCTTATGGGTATTGTTCATTATATTATGGATAGTTACTTGGGTGAATAGTTTCTCTGGTAAAATGAAAAAGACATTCTTGATTGGAGACTTGGCTGACAAGATTGACCTATAGGTAGGGGCAGATTTAATATATTAAAAAATTCCTTAACTCTTCTAAATATATAATTAGGAAGATTTAAAAATAGATTTTTGTTGTACATTTTATGCCCCGATAGTGCAGCGGCCAAGCATCCGGCCCTTTCGAGGCCGTGACCCGGGTTCGAATCCCGGTCGGGGCATGTATCAATCTAGAGATTGATATGCCTAACGATATTCTTCACCCTTCGATTCTTACGAATCTTCAGGCTCAATAATTTATTTCATAAATTCTTGGGATTTCGGTTCTAACGAACCTTCAATCTTCGAATCCCGGTCGGGGCATAAAATTTTAGTAGTATTAATAAGTAGAATTTTCTTTTATGAGCTATGGAAAAAGTTTGGTATGTTTATATCCTTGAATGCATAGATGGATCATTTTATACTGGAGTGACTAATGACTTGGATAAACGAATGGAGGCACATGCAATGGGGAAAGGGAGTAAGTATGTCTATCGAAAGGGGTTTAAGGAACTACTTAGATTTAAGGAATGTATAGATAAATCTGATGCATGTAAATGCGAATATCAAATTAAACAATTGAATCGAAATGAGAAGTTGGATTGGTTTGGGGAAAATGATTAGATTTATATATTATAATTTATAATTAGAATTATGAAAAGTGGTTTATTTATTGGAGTTGTATTAGCATTAATTTTAGTTGGGGGTTGGATTTTCTTAATAGGAGATTCAGATATAGAGGGAGATAATGAATCTGGAGATTTTGATGAACCTATTGAAATTGGAGATCCAATACAACCTGATGATATTGAAGAAATTGGAAATGCTGTGCCTGAAATTGGTATGAGGCAAGAGGCTACTCTTTTGGCAGTAGGAGATTATTCTGGGAGTGGAGTGGCAGTAAGTACATATATTGATGGAGTATATTCTCATACTGTGAGTGCAGAACTTGGTGACCCTGCTGAAGGTAAGTTTTATGAGGGATGGTTAGCAGGGGGATTTGGATTTATTTCAACAGGAAAGCTTGAGAAGGAAGGTGATAAGTATGTTTTGGAGTTTACTTCTAATGATGATTTAACATCTAAGTATTCTAAAGTAGTTATTACTGAAGAGACTGAGGCTAATGGGCTTGATAATAAACCTGAGGCTCATGTAATTGAAGGGGCCTGGAAATAATGTTTAGTTTGAAGTTATTTGCTATTGTTTTTATTGTGGGAATAATTTTAGATATTATTTGGATTGGATTTATTATTGGTGATTTTTTTAAACAAGAGTTAGGTGACTTATATGTTCCTAAGTTTAGTTTGGCAGCAGTATTGGCATATGTAGTAATGTCTGCAGCTATAGTTTTCTTTGTTTTACAGCATCCTTCAGTTACTAGTGTTAAAACTGCAATATATGTTGGAGCATTGTTTGGATTTACACTATATGCAGTTTATGATTTTACTAATTTGGCAATACTTAAGACTTATTCAATTAAGTTTATGGTAGTAGATATATTGTGGGGGACTTTTTTAGGGGGAGTTGTTAGTGGTGTTGGGAAATATTTTGCTTGAAGATAAATATTTAAATAACTGGAAATTTTTAAATAATATGAGAAAGATGTTCACTAAGTTTGTGGAGTTATTTTTGGGGCTTGCCTTAATAGTGTTTGGTGCAAATGGATTTTTACAATTCATGCCTGCGCCTGAATTTAATGCTGCAGGTAGCGCATTTTTAGGGGCTTTGTTTGCAACAGGCTATGTTTTTCCATTAATGTCTCTTGTTTGGATAATTGCAGGAGTATTACTTGTGATAAGAAGAGCTAGGGCTTTTGCTGTTGTCGCAATTTTGCCAATATCACTTAATTTAGTATTGTTTCATATATTCCTTGATAGTGCTCAGGGATTATTTTCTTATATAATATTAGTAGCGAATCTTTATTTGGTATGGGCTTACTTTAAAGTGTATAGGCCATTGTTTTCTTAGGGTTTAGCTAATTTCCACATTAATTCGAAATAATTTCTATAGCTATCTGCAATTTCTTTCTCACGGATTGCTATTACAATAGGATTTTTTGCCCAAAGGATAATTGCGGTTTTGTTGCCATAGATATTCATTGCTACAGGACTTTCGTATTTTTTTGGGAGATAACGGATCTCAGCTAAGGGGATGTCTTTAAGCTTTTTATCATATGCAATTATTTTTACTTTAATTTTCTTTTTTGAACGCTTCTTATCATACCATCTGAAATAATATTTTAAGATATCATAGGCCTTAGGTGAGGCTCCAATAATTAAAATTTCTTTGTAGTTAAGTTGATCTTCAAAAATGGCTTTAAGTCCCTCTTTTCCCTTGTAAAAATTAGTTTCTTGTTTTTCTTTTTTTGAATTGTATTTAGTTAGAAGATCTGTAACTATAGGGGTAAGAAGATCTTCTTTTTCATGTAGGATTTCTAGAATCCTATTAGGGTTAGAAGCTTCGAAGTATCTTCTGTTGTTTTTTAGAATATACCCAATTAGGCCTTTTTTAATTAACATTTCAGTAACATCATAGACTGTACGTCGATGTAATCCCGTTAATCTAGAAATTTTTCCGGCTAAATTTGGTCCTGTTTCTACTAATGATAGGTAAACCTTTGATTCATTCTCTGTTAATCCTGCTTGTTTAAGTTCTGATTGCATTGTTATTTATGTTTAATCTAGTTAATAAAACTTCTTAGTGTGGTGAAGATTATCACCTCCTTATTATATAAGGGTAAAATTGATATGTATTTTATGACTAAAGGAAAACAGAAAACTGGAGTAATCTTGCCTAGAAATTATGGCTTGAGAGTATCAATGCCCGCATCTATGCCTGATGTGTTTGTTAGTCCTACTGCTTATGTTTTGGGACAAATAATGCTTGAAAGGCCTAGTGAAATTAGATCTAGAATAACTGATTGGAGTGGTAGAAATGATATGGATTTACAGGAAGTGATAGAAGAATTGTCTACTAAGGTTACAAGAAGAGAGGGTTCTAAGAATATATTGAATTTTTCTAGGAGGGCTAGTTTGACTAGCCCTCATGATACAGTTTTAAGGGATGTTAAAAATTATCAACAGGGATTTACTGGTGTGGTGCAATCTAAGGCTCGCGGTTCTTATGAATTTACTATGCCCAATAATTTTAAAAGGCGCGATCATCCAATTAGTTATCCAGGGGCATATGTTGGTACTATGGATAAATTTTGGAATGATGGGAAGGGTAAAAATCTTACTGTTATTGGAACACATTTAGCAGTTCCCGAAATTGCTTTAAGATTTGATACATATACTGGATTGCCTCAAAGATCTAACATGACTGGCCTTGCACCCAGAGATAGATTTAGTGAAGAGGACATACCGACACTACCATTTAGATTAAATTGTTTTATGGATCCTGCACGCATGGATGAAAGTCAAAAGAGCAGGTATGATTTAGTTACCGACTTATTTATGGATTATTATCTTAATGGGACCTCTCAATATGAACTTTCAAAATCAGCTTTGCAGAATGATATTCTGTCGCAGACATTAAAAGATGCATTCCTGGATCCTAGGGATCGGGCTCAATTTAGAGTATTACGTCAGAAAGAAGAAGAAACTACCAAAGGAAATAGGGATACTGTTTCAGCAAAGGTATTTTTAGAGAAATTGAACGAACGGGTTCAGGATGCGCCTTATTCCTATCACCATGTTGGATATATGAGAGAATTTGCAGGTAGTGAACATGAAATTGTTACTAAGCGGTTTGAACCTCAGGGTGTTGGGCCAGTTTATTCAATAGGGATTCTTGAGGGTGTCCCAATAGTAGTAAAACGGAACCTTGAAGGTAGGGCTGAAAATTGGATGGACTCTGAAAATAAAATTGAATCTCATCCTTTTTCTCGTGGAAGTGGATATAAGGATGTTGATGACAACACTAGAAGAGACTCATACACTTCAGTTATTTTACCAGATAGATCTTTTGGAGAGAGTTTTGGAATATCTCAAAATTTACAGGCGATGTATGATAAAGTTAGATTAGAACATAGGAATAAATAAATTCTTTATTTTTTCTTTTTAGTAAATTTTTTAAAGAATTTGAATTCAGAAAGTAATTCAGGAATTGTCCAAAGGATTGCAATAAAACCAATAATGAAAATGTATATAGCATATGTGCTTTCAGATTCCCCTAAAAGAGGTTTTCCAGTTAGGGAGTAATAAATTATTGACACTCCTGCATAGAATAGGGAAATAGCAAGAAACTTTCCTATTATCTCCTTTGGATCATCTATAATTTTCTTTTCGAAAATTAATAATGAAAAGTAGTAAACTAAGAATAAACCTACAATTAAAAGTGATGCTGAAGAAATCATTTTATATACCCACCTTTTTGTAGATTCCAGAGTTTCTTATATTCTCCTTGTTGATTTATTAGTTGGCTATGTGTTCCTTCTTGAACAATTTTACCATGTTTCATGACTATTATTCTATCTGCATTCATTATTGTAGAAAGCCTATGTGCTATTATAATTGAAGTTCTTCCTTTAAGAAGTTCAGATAATTCTCTTTGGATTTCACTTTCAGTTTCTGAATCTAGGGCTGAGGTTGCTTCGTCTAATACTAAGATTCTTTTATTAGCTAAAATTGCTCTAGCTATAGAAACTCGCTGTTTTTCTCCGCCAGAAAGTTTAACTCCTCGTTCACCCACTCTAGTCTTTTCTTTTTCTGGGAAATGTTCTAATATTTTATCAAGTTGTGCGAATTTTATTGCCTTATGAACTTCTTCCTTAGTTGCTTGAGAGTCAGCGAACTTTATATTATTATATAATGTATCATCAAAAAGAATACATTCTTGAGGGACTATTCCAGTTTCTCCTCTAATAGATTCTTGTTTATAGTCTTTGATGTCTTGGCCATCAATTAATATTTTTCCAGAATCTACATCATAAAACCTGTTAAGAAGCTTGATTAAAGTAGTTTTTCCTGAACCTGAATGTCCTACTAATGCTATTTTTTCATTTTCATTTATTTTTAGATTAAAATTGTGGAAAATAGATCTAGGACCATAATTAAAATTAACATTTCTAAATTCAATGGTTCCCTTTTCTATACTGATGTTCTTTGCATCTGGTTTATCTTTAATTTCATTTGTGAACTTATCATAATTGAATAATTCTTGGAAGTCTGCCATTGAACGATAAAAATTTCTCAATCCGGATACAAATGCAAACATGTATAATAGGAGCGTACTATAAGCAGTATAAATTAGGGCTACGGTTCCAAGGGTTACTAGTCCAGCTATAAATTTTTGCATGACTGTGTAGATTAGTATGAATGTCCCAAGTCCTAGGATAATTGATTGACCTACTCTCATAATCCTAAAATAATCCCAATTTCTTAGGAATGCATATTTAGTTTTATCAATTAGATCTTCGAACTTTTTATTGATAATTTTTTCCTTTCCATAATATTTAATTGAATCAATATTTGTAAAGAAATCGGACATGCTCCCTTTTTCATTATGCTCTGTTTCATTTGCCACTATGCTTGAATCTTCTTGAAGTCTTTGGATAGTGAAGCTGAAAATTATCATTAAGGCAGTTATTGAAAGAATTATAATAACTGAGGTAATATCAAAATAGATTATTGCTAGTGAGATTATTAGTAGCTGAATTATAAGGGGGATTAGATTAAATGCGATTATGTCTGTCATCCTTTCTATAGATCCTGCCCCTTTTGCTAATTTAGAGATCATACTACCCGTTTTATGTGTTGTGTGAAAGTTATGGTCTAAATTTAGGATGTGATTAAAATATTTTCTTTTCATATCTGTTATTACTCTTGCATTTAGCCTATTCATTAGGTGGGGTCTAAACCAATAAAAAATTATTAACACGAGGGTAGTAGTTATGAAGAATGTCCCAATTTGAAATAATGTATTAATAAATTCTTGTTGAGAGATAACGTTTGAATTAAATTCAGTTCCTCTGTCAATAATTAATTTGAATAAGAATTTTTCTACAAGGTGAAGGGATTCAACTATGAAAATAATAATTATTGCTACAATCATTAATAATTTATATTTTTTCATGAATGAAAAGTAGATACTAAGATTACGTTTGAATTCTATGTCTTTTATTGCTATTGATCTTGCAGCCATATTAAGTTTTAGAGAATTTAATTAAAAATGGTCTAATATTTTAGAAAAAAGTTAGGAGGGTTTATAAATTTATTATAGAATTTCACCGAAGCCAATTAATCTCCAGTGACCATTAATGTTTCTTGCAAGTCCTACTGAATCTCCTACAATAGGAATTGCAGGGATTTTAAGGGAAAGTTGGATTTCGTCTTTCGTCATCTTTTCGATTTTACCTACAGTTGTAGTTGTGTTGATTGAAAGCATGATAAGTTCGCTAGGCTTTAGATCTTCGATCTTTTTATTTTCAGTTTCTCCTAAAATTTCATCAAATAAATCATATTTTATTTTTAGAGATTCAGTAATTTCAGGTAGGCTGCCAGGTTTAGAAGCAATATTTCCAGAAAGTGAATCAGTTTTAGTTAGTGGATTGTCAAGTTCAGTTTCAAAAGCTAGTGAACCTCCTGGTGTAGCCTCAGAAATAGGATATTTCCCTCTAAAAATAGAAGTTATTTTTGTTTTTACAGGATGATATGTGAATTGATTTGCAACTTTTTTTGTGATGCCTGGCTTAATTTCAATTTCATCTCCGATTTTGATTGTTCCTTTTTTTAGGATTCCTGCTAGAACTCCTCCATGAAGATTTTCAATTTTTGTTCCTGGTTTATTTATGTCAAAACTTCTAGCTATTAGAAATTCGGCAGGTGACTTTGTATCTCTTTTAGGAATAGCAATTTCCATTAATAGGTCTTTAATTTTATCTATATTGATATCTTGTTGTGCAGAAACTGGAATTATTGGCGCATCTTGTGCAATAGTGTTTTTTACAAAGTCTTTAATTTGTTTGTAATTAGTTTGGGCTTGTTCTTTAGTTACTAAATCAATTTTGTTTTGAATGATAATTATTTTGTTTACTTTTTTAGCCTGAAGTGCAGTAAGGTGTTCTTTAGTTTGAGGTTTAATTCCTTCATTAGCTGCAATAATAAGAATAGCTGCATCAATAAGTGCTGCACCAGAGAGCATGGTTGCCATTAACATTTCGTGACCTGGACAATCTATAAAACTAACATATCTTTTTTTACCATTTTTTTCTAGGATGGTGTCTGCGTAACCTAGTTTGATTGTAATTCCTCTTTTAAGTTCTTCAGAGTGCGTATCTGTGAATTTTCCTGTGATCTTAGATAAGAGAGTTGTTTTTCCATGATCGATGTGACCGACCATCCCTACGTTTAGCATCTCGGGAATTTTATCTAATTCCTGAACACCATTCAAATCTTTCGATTTGAAGGTCTCATTAGGTATATCTTCTTTAGTCATAGAAAATAGAGATTTAATTGGTTTAAAAGTGTGTTGGTTGAAAAGGTTTAAATATAGTGATGGATTATATATGTTAAGGTGAATAAAAGATGAGTGAGTTTTCAAGACGTAGATTTTTAGAAAGTGTTGTTGGCGGTTTTGCAGGTATTGGTAGTTTAGTTAGCTTGGAGGAAACTGATGCTGGAAGAGCAGTTAATGAATATTTATTTGGAGAGGATGAAGCAGGGTTTAAGCCTATTGGAGAGGAAGGTGATTTTGAGAGGGTTTTTGCAGCTTATGATGAAATAGATCCTAGGCTAAGAAATAATAGTGCCATAGGTGAACTTCCAGAAATAAATGGAGATGGTTCTATTTATGTTTTGGGTAAATTTGATAACCCTCTAGGAGTTGCTTATGTAGATACTTTTAATGGGCCTGAACATTTTCTTGAAGAAGGGCATTTGGCGAAGTCTATTGCGGGTTATG